>ERZ773188.85-NODE-85-length-104531-cov-120.280189_pt1 | contig 104531 bp, 109 predicted proteins | sample MGYA00581011_ERZ773188 | MGnify/ENA primary metagenome ERZ773188 (study PRJEB29015, sample SAMEA2737798) | human gut metagenome | biome: human gut; feature: human-associated habitat; material: faeces | place: China | collected 2012 ...
AACGGATAGGTGAATGCGGATATCCCATTTTGGTTATAGAAAATTCCCCACTGTATAATTAATCCGCCAAAGAACTCACCAAAGCAGATGTACCCATTAGTATCAATAAGATACTTTACGCCTGAAGCATTAAGCAGCATCTTAATAAGCTTCCCCAGCACTGAATCCGTAGTAATAGCATCCACTACGGTCCCGAGGGTCTTGCTAGCAAGGCTTGCCATGATACCGCTGTGCCAGTCGGTAATCTGTGCGGATTCCGTTTCTGGGTGCAGTGTGTCGTAGCTTTTTGTTGTCTTGTTCCACCGGTGAAGGATGGATTTCAGCCCATCTTTGATTTCTACCCAAAGCCCTCTATCCGACATGGAAGCCGGCTTATCCGCAGTACTTGTCACCATAAGCAGGTTCTTGTGGGCAGCTTCCGAAGTGTTATGCTCTGCAATCAGGCTTTCTACATCCGACTTATGGACATATACGATGGATCCATCCACCTGTACGCTGATACTTGCAGAAGAACTGACAACGATGCTCACTACCAGCCTATTTTCATCAGTCGGTGTATCTTTGGAAGGAATATAGTCGTAGTTGTTGCCTGCATTGGAGTATGCATAGAGTTTTTCCTCTCCGCTGTCCAGTTTTGCGAAGATGCCGATTTCACGGCTTACGAATCCTTCTTCCAGGCTCGTGTTACTTGCATCGAATGTGAGCACAAGTTTTTCAGGGTTTGAATCGTCTTTACTGGTAATCGGCAGCGTCATTTTTGCGGATTTCAGATCCGTGAATTTTGTGATGTCATCAGAATCGGAAAGTACTCCGCTCCCTAGCTTGCCGCTTGTAAATGTTAAAGTGTGACCGTTCTGTGCCTGCACAAGCATCTGTGTGCCTGCTTCGGTGAATGTTAAAGATGGAAATTTAGCCATGGCTTATTGCCCCCCCGATATGGAAGAATACTTATAATTGTGAATGACTGCCCCTGCCCGGTTAAGCGTAGAATCATCAATAGCGAGCGAATACGTTGTAGACATATCAACTATGTTTTCAATCGCACACTGTACCGTTCCGGCTCCATGCACTTTCAGGGATCCATTTGTGATAGTGACCAACTTATAGCCAAGATGTGCCGGAATGTATATCCGGATGGCTTTTCGCAATCCTTCATAGTCAATCACCTGTCCGCCGTGATACAGCACTTCTATCCGGTACTCCGAAGTATAGCTGATAATATATCCTGCCTTGTCGGCGATGTACCTGTTTATTAGATTAGTAAGGAATGTTTCCGTTACGTTTTCTGGATTCTGAAGCTTAGCAATAACAGCATCTCGACGGCTTTCAAGGCTTTTCGTTGTATCCGTCTTGATGCCTACCAGGTCTTCCCACCGTTCAAGTCCCCAGGTCGCTGATTTAATGAAAAACTGATTCAGCAAATCCTGTAGGTCCAGTCTTATAGTTTCGTGCTCTCTGTTATCAGCATCATTGGTACCCTTGAAAAGCGGGCTTTTCTGCAGGAACTTTGGCAGATATGCAAGGATATCCACCATTTTCTGCCTCATCCATTCATGCGTCATGTAAGAGTCACCGTCCCAACTACAGGCAGGTTATCTGCATCAACCACAATGTTTTCTGTTCCGCCGTTCACCGTCATGCTTTCATAGTCTTCCACCCCTGTGCTGGATGAATTATCAAGGATAATCCGCCCAATCTGGGCATAGGAAATGGTTACGGATTTATTGAAATCGGTATCCGTGTAGTTCGTGCTGAATACATTTTCTTTGAAATATTTGGTCAATACCGACTTGATGGCATCAGCGTTGCCGGTCCCTTTAGTGACTTTAAGGGAAATATCCACGGTTTTGAGTGTAGGCGCCACCACAGTGACAGTCGCGCCGATTGGTGAATACTCCGCCACATAGTCTCTCACGCTTTGAATGAGGTCTTCTGATGGAGTGTCCTTATTGGCATCAACCACGACGATTTTCACAGTTCCATTCCCATTCCAGAGTGGTAGGACTTTCACAGCTCCGACGCCGGATACAGCCGTTGCCCATTCCACATAGTGGTACACATTGCCCGATGTGGCAGGCTGTCTGACTGCGAAAAGGATTCTATCACGCAGTGCGTCATCCGTTTCCTCTTCATAGCCATCATGAGCGGCCGATGCATTAGTTACTGAAGAAACACCGTAAATGGAAACAGGAATCTTGGTGATGGTTCCTGCAGCTACATTGCCGCCGGAACCACTGGCCTGCGCCGTGGCGTCTATCTCTACCATGCCGTCATCTCTGATAACAGCAGAGTCATCAGTGGTGAAATTGGTATTGCCTTCCGTAGCAAAGAGACTGCCCGCCGGAACTGTTACGCCTGCCGTTCCGGATAAGGTCAGCGTCACTTTGGCGGATGTCGCCGCCCTTCTGGTGAGCCCGGCAAGCTCTTCACCAAGGTAATCAAGGTATTTTCCCCAGGATACCTGTGGGAAAGCCGCGTCCATCATGAGGTCCATTTCTGCATATGTTTTTTCAAATTCTTTAGCATTGGCCGCCAAAGTATCATATGCAAATGTACCTTCTACCGCGCTGACGTCCGTCTTCTTGGCATCGTCAAAGTAAGAAATCAGCCTTTTCAGGATTTCCGCTTTTGTTTCTGCTTCAAACACTAATCACACCTCAATTCCTATTGATGTACTGCCATACACTGTTTCCAGATGCAGGGTCATTGTTATTTTCTTGTGGTCCAGTTTTGTGGATAGAGCCGTGACATCCAAAATGTATGGATTCACCAGAAGGCCTTCCTTTACATACTGGAAGAGCTCGCTTGACCTTTCACTGTCATTCGGACCTGTCCCCACAAATGGTTCCAGTTCGATGCCGTAATCATCAAAGTATGCCAGGTATCTATACCGCTCAACTCTCAGCGTATGCAGCACCCATACCTTGATGGCTTCATTCTTCTCTACGATTTTGTGGGTCCCATCTGCATTGTAGATGAACCGGTCCCGTTCATAGTCCCATGCGTATTCCTTGAAAACAGGAAGGTCGCCGGCGGTCGTTTCTGCAGCAGTAGGCCCCGTTACAAAAGGATTTGCCATATTCAATTACCATCCAATCTTACAAGCTTACACATCACTGCAAACTGTTTCGTCGTTCTTCCGTCTTCTCCTACAATAGGAGCCATGAGCACACGGTCACCGGCCTTCCAGGTATCTGTCAGCGTTTCCACATCAGTGTAGTCGTTGTCGATGTCATGGGTATGGGATTGAAATTCCGCATCGCCGCTCCCGCCGGCCCTTGGCTGCGTCTCACTGACGATGTGGCCCTTATGGGTCCTTGTGTGCCCCTGAATCCAATACTCATCAATGTAGAGAAACTGTTTATCCAGGATGAAACCGTTGTACTTGATCCGGATATCCGGAGGCGGACTGACGATAATTCCAATCCCCATCATGGGCTGCATAGCTGAGCCCTGGGCAAGTCTTCTTCCCAAGGCTACCAATCCCTTGTATGGGTTATCTGTCTTATTCATTCAGTCACCCCCTGCTAGCCTTGATAACCTTTGTTACCGACATTCCGATATCAGAGTAGTCACCGCTGTGGACCGTGACGTTCCGGCTTGTACTGTTGCCATAATATCCGCCCTGTCCGTCATAGATGACTACATGCTCATTATCTCCGTATACCAGGATGTCGCCTTTCTGCAGGTCCGTAGTGTCATAAGACAAGAGCCCGGCGCTGTCGGCATCGGATACCATGGTATCGCAGTCTACCACGCCGTTATTGGCTTCATCAGCCATGAATGGGCTGTAATAGCTGCCGCACTTACCGGCAAACTCTGCACAGCCTTCCGGTCCGTTGTCCATCGTCTGGCCGCCCCATGCTTCCCATCCGGCAGATAGTCCTGCATCCACGCTTTGGGATCCATCAGAAATGCCGCGCTTGTTCTTCATTCTTCCTTTTGAGGAGTTGAAAACAGGCGCCGCATACTCTACCTGCTCAATGTTCGGAGTTTCCGGGTTATCAGGCACATATTCAAGTGAAAGGCTCATGGTATGAACGCCGCCTTCGAACTGATGGGTATCGCTCTTGATGTAGAACGTCCCATTGAGCTGTTCTTCCTGCACCTTGATGGAATAGCCCGTAATGCACTGGACGTATCCGGTTCCTTTCAGGCTTGATTCATCTTTCTGCCTTGCCAGTTTCGCCCTGGCGGCTTTGACGTTATCTACCGTTTCATCCGCTTTAGGCGGCTGCATTTTGTAGATTTTCTGAATCATCCCGAAGTGCCGGACATCATCGGTATTGGTGAACATCTGGCAGACTGTGCCGTTATCGTCTACAGCCTTAATCCGGTTCACCATGTTTTCAATGCTCTCAGAGTGCTCAGCCGCCATGATGTTGGTATCAGCAGTAGCGGTGTAGCCTTCTATGAGTTCCCCTTTTTTGATGATGTTCACCTGGCCATTGATGCAGACAGGAAGATAGTAGGTATCTTTCCCGGCCGCCGCATCAGCTGCCTGCTGGTAGTCCAGAATCATCCGGATAGCCTCTGTGCAGCTCTTGTCATCAGCAATGAAATTCACGCTGGCATCCAGGTCATCCGGAATGGTTCCCACAGGGATTCCCACTTCATTGCATACCTGCCCGATGGCCGCCGGAATGGTACCGGAAATAATGGCGCGGATATTGCTCTTTGCAAGATAAATCATGTCATCGAAACAGGTTAAATCAAAGGAGTACCCTTCGGACGCCCGTTTCCGGAAGAAGATTCTTCCCTGGAATATTTCTATTTCATCGGACGTCTCTGTCTCCCTGTAGAAAAGATAGATGAATCCCCCGACTTTCAGATCAAGAGAAGGAAATACTTTATCCTTGGCAGGCGTGTTATAGGCGATGGTGAAATCCACCTTCCTTGCCGCCTGCTCACTGTCCCCGGACCATGTGATTTTCTGCACATAGTTGGTGATATCGAAGTTGTCCTTCGGTTCCGGTCCGTTGCTGTCTTTTCTTGCTTTAGCTTCTGCATCCGTTTCAGGAGGATCGCTATATCGAATACTCAGCATACTGCATCCTCCTAGAACTTATACAGTGTCTTCCCGCCTACAAGCACTGCCTTTGCTGTTGTTGTTATCACAGTACCTGCAGGAATGCCGCCGGACTTCACCATGGCCTTATAGAGTCCCAGTGTCCTTGTACCCTGTTTGACGATGGTGGTCGTCTTCTGCAGCGCTTTCTGGGCTGTATCCATATCGGACATGACAGAGCCCAGCCGGATAGTCTCCTTATTTTCCACCGTACTGGCCACACGGCTTTTCAGTCCCGTGGCATCGTTGGTGGTGGAAGAGTCGGGCATAATGTATCTGTACTCTTTCAGGGAAATGGAGAAATACACGTCCCCGCTTCCATCTCTTTCACCATAGGAGAAATCATCAATGGAAACAGGCATGCTCACGTCCGTCCCTGTAATGGACAGACTGCAGGCATTTCCGCTTTCCGCCATCTGCTTGATCTGGTTCACATAGTCATAAGGCCCTGAGAGAGCCAGCGTCTGAATGAAGCTGTAAGCCTGCGCAGGGAAGAAGGATTTGAACTTGATAGTCCGAAGGCCCCGCTTCCCCAGCATATTGATATCTCCCAGGTTGATGATGTTCACAGTCTGGTTGTTGTATGGATTAGTGACTTCGAAGTTGGCAGGACTTACCGGAAAGCTCACGCTGTAGGCTCCGCCGGAAAGGGTAAAGGTACATCCGTCATTCGTCCCGCCGATGGCAGAAAGCACATCGGACATGATACTGGAGGCCGTATTCAGGAAATTAAGAAAACTTGCCATCAGATACCTCCTACCGTGCTGTTAATAGCTTCTTTCTCCATCTCATAGTGAATCTGTTCCGCTACCTTGCGAGCCAGCTCCCGGATGTCTTCTCCGTTGTTGATGGTGGTACCGATAATATTCACCGTGATACCATCATTCCGGCTTCTGGCTCCCATACTGTAGGCAGTTCTCACAGACTGATCATGCGGAATGACCCGGGAACCCTGTGGCAGGTCTACGATTTCCCCGCCTTTTTCATTGATAACTACCGGACCGCCCTGCCAGAAGTCTGTACCGCCTGCCAGTTTCTGGATATTCGGAGCAAAGGTAGTGCCGCCGATTCCCGGCACCCAGTCGGGCACCGTGAAATTGATGTTATTGATTCCATCAATCACCGTGTTGATAGCTGCCTTGACGCCGTCCAAAATGCCGAAGGCGACATCCTTGATTCCGCCGAAAACGCTTGTGAAAATCTGCACAATGCCGTTCCATGCCAGTAACCAGTCTCCTGTGAAAACGCCGGTAATGAAATCAATCAGCCCTGAGAATACTCCAATGACCGTTCCCACCACAGCACCAACCACATTGAATGCGGCCGTCAGCGCACCTGTAATCACAGCGCTTACCAACACGATGCCTGCATAGAGTTCACCAGAAAAGATAGCGGCAACAATTCCCGCCATCTTCTGAACCATGCCGAATACGCCGGTTCCGTTCCGGAAAGCATTGGTCAGTGTGCTCCATGTACCCTGAAGCCGTTCGATGATGGGTGAAATAGCATTCACCGTATTGGCGATGGTGTCCTTGATGCCATTCCAGATGTTCACGAAGAACGGACCGATGCGGTCCCAGTTCCTGTAGATGAAGATAGCCGCCATGGCAATAGCCGCTATGACAATGCCCCATGGTCCCAGAAGTGCGGCGCCGGCAGCTCTAAGAAGGGAGAATCCCTTCATGACGCCCTGCACACCGCCCTGGAGGGCTTTGTTTGCAATGGCATTGCCATGCATGACTCTTTCCACATCGCCCAATGTTTTCGCCATGGCACCTGAGAATGTCAGGACCTTGGATGTGGCAAAGGTGAATGCAGTGAACGCGATGACCGCTTCACCGGCATGAATAATCATCTGCTTCGCTTCAGGAGACAGGTTTGTAATTGCATCAGCGATTCCCTTCAGCCCGGCCGCAACGCTTCGGATGGTTGGTGCCAGTGCAGAGCCAAAGGAAATGCCCAGGGCTTCCACGGAGCTCATAAGAGCATCCACGGAGCCTTTCAGGGTATCCTGCATCTGCACATAAGCGGCATGAGAGCTTCCGGAACTGTTGGCGATGGTGTCAGACATCTGCTTATAGGCTTCAGGGGTTGTCTTGATCAGAGCCAGCAATCCGGAATAAGCATCCTCGCCGGCAATTGCTTTCAGCATGGCTACCTGCTGTACATCACTGAGCCCGCTCATGCGGTTTCTCAAGAGGTCTACCGCGCCAGCCAGTCCAATGAAGCTGCCATCTCCTTTCTGCAAGTCTGCAGAGGAAATACCCAGCTGTGCCAGTGCTTCAGCCGCCGCTTTCGGCGGGGAAGCCAGGCGGGAAAGGGTAGAGCGAAGGGATGTACCAATCGTAGACGCCTCTATGCCGTTGTTGGCCATGATGCCCATAGCAGTGCCCAGCTCTTCGATATTGATACCAAGAGCGGCCGCCGGTGCGCCTGCATACTGCATGGCAAGGCCGAAGTCCTGCATGCCCAGTTTGGAGGCATTGGCTGCCGCCTGCACAACGTCCGCTACATGGGTGGTATTAGCCGCCACATCGCCCTGGGTCAGATTCCAGATTGAAAGTGCGGAGGTAATGACGTCAGACGTGGTTGCAAGGTCTTCACCGGACGCAATAGAGGCTTCGATGATGCCCGGCATGGCGCCGATGGTCTGTTCAGCGTTGAAGCCGCCGGCCGCCAGTCTGTCCATGCCCAGAGCCACATCACGGGCGGTAGTCGGGAATTTAGCGCCCATCTGTGCGGCAGCATCTTTCATCTGCTGCATTTCTTCCGCCGTAGCGCCTGCCTTGACGCCTGCAGCTGTCATGGTGGCGTCGAAGTCCATAAACGTCTTCACGCCCAGGGCTCCCACTCCGGTGATGCCGGCAGCCAGAGGCATCATGGCATCTGATAGGTTACCTACATGGCGTCCCGCATTCTGAAGGGTTCTCCCCATGCGCTGGTTCGCTTTAGCTGACTGCTCCATGGCATTTCGTATCCGGTTCAGGCCGCCGGTGACGTTATCAGTGAGCCGCATTACAACGTCGATGATTTGAGCCATTTAGTTCCCTCCTTTCACTTGTCTTTCCACTCTTTTTATCTGCTCTTTTTCCTGTTCGATTTCTTTCAGCATAAAAGCCCGAAGAATCAGACGTTCCCCGGGCATCATTGCATACCATTCCGACGGCTTCAGATTATGTCTGACATAATGCCAGAACATAGTCTGCACATCACCATCGGAGTCAATCAGTTTTTTACGTCTTTTACCACCTTGGTGGATTTCTTGCCGAAGCCGCACATGTCACTGATTTCCTGCGCGATGTCCTGGATTTCTCCTGCAGTGAACATCTTGGAAAAAAGGTCAGCCCGTGTAGCGGCGCCGTAGTGCTTCAGCACTTCTTTATTATCGAAATCCCGGTCCGTAATGCCTGCACAGAGAAGGCCCATGTAGAGCTTGTAGGTATCCGCGGATACGGAGTTGCCTTCAATCTTTGTAGAGGCATCCTGGATTTCCCTTACCCTTTTGGGCGGGATTTCCTTCAGATGCAAGATGAACGGTGCCCCGATGAGCTTTGTCAGTCTGGGGATTTCAAATTCTTTCGTATCCAGTTTCGTAATTCTACCGGCATCAGTTGCCAGCAGTGCTTCTGCAAGATTCATTCAATCACTCCTTATTCATCTCATTCGTCAGCTTCATCCAGGATGTCGAAGTCTGTGAAGGTGAAATCATAGTTATCTTCAGTGAGCTTCTTTGCTTCCCAGTCCATAAGGGTCAGTTTATCAAAGGTAGCGTCGCGGATAACCACTCTTTCATCCCCGATAGCATCCGGATCAGAGAGCTTTGCCACAATGGTGCAAACGGTCTGATGGCCGTCCTTGATGTTCTGAGCCATCTTCTGGATCATGTAGGAAGAAACATGGTTCATCTTGATGGTGCCCTTGCCTTCCCATCCGGTGGTTTTGTACTGCTTGCCCCGTTTCTTTACCTGGTTCACTTCTTCCTTTACCAGGTTCACTTCGGCCTTGAAGGAAGTGACCTGCGCCATGTAGTCGCCGTCAATCCATACTTCCCCTTCGGTGCCGGACATTACCTGCTGAGCGTTCATAGAATCCATCTGTTTTCACCTCCATTAAATGTTAATCGGAAGGTCAATATCTTCCATAGCATCCAGAATCTTGATTTTCGCGGTCAGAAGGACCTGCTTCTTGGTATCCAGTTTCTTGATAGCCAGGTCATCCATATCTGCCAGTTCTTCCTTGGTGTAAAGTCCGTGTTCAAGCTGGTAAGTCTTTACCTTTTCCACGTTGATATCCACTTCGGAGTAATCCTTCTGCAGGAGGCGGCCGTCTTCCAGTTCCTTGAAATATCCCATGATAGCGGAAATCAGGAGCTGCTTATTATCGTAGTCGTTGGTGTACTTGCCGATGTAGGAATCCTGCGCGGTCTTCTTGATGTCGTCATAGATGGCATCCATGATATCCACGGACTTGATAGTCTGGTAGGCTTCCAGTTTGCCCTGGGTAGTGGTTACCAGAGAGTTCATAGCACGGGACATCTTGAATTTTTCGCCGTCATACCAGATGAAGAATTCACCGTTATTGACCTTTTCGTCATTTTCATCTTCTGTATAGCGGTCGCAGTCGATGACTTCAGAGAGCGGCGCATAGGTAGCGGAAATGGTAAGCGGAGTGCCTGCGATAAGGCCTGCAATACGCGGTGTATACTGTGCGCCAGTATAGGTCTTGGAAGCGGTGACAATCTTCGTATTGGAGAAGTTGATGACGCCTTCATAATCAGCTGCATAGCCCGGAAGTACCACTTTGGAGCGCTTTCCCTTGTTTTCGCGGTTGGTCTTCAGCCAGGTAGCCACAGATTCACACTGAGCGGTCACAATGGTTGGGATAGCCAGGTAGTCCCATCTGTCAGTTGCCAGTGTCTTCAGTGCATCAGCAAATTTATCTGCAGATGCATTCTTGGGTTCATCAGTGACCTTATCCATCAGGTACACTTTGACGCGGTAAGGCGACTTTACATAGCCGATGAGGGCTTTGGTGATGTAGTCCTTGTTATCATCGGACAGTTCATCCGGGATATCGTCGGTAGTATAGACGGTAAACGGATTTTTGATAGCCTTGATGGTTGTTTTGCCATCAGAGCCTGTATGATCAGTCAGCAGCTTTGTGACTGTGTCCGCATCTTCTTCAAGCAGCAGTGCCACAATGCCGCGCTGACTTCTCTGGATTGCTTCAATGCCTGCTTCAATGAACGCAATGTTCACGGAAGGCATCCCAAGTTTTGCCATTTAGCTTTCCTCCTAAACTGTATCTTTCGTAATAGTCCCGGGGGAATTTTCTTCTTCGGGAGATTTACCATGTTTGATTTCCATATCGATTTCTTCCATCAGTTCGGAAGTAGAATCATGCTGTCCTGTTACGCGTTCCCTGTACGGGATGGTAATGGTGATCTGGAGGATATCATCCTCTTCGCCCACCCTGTCATCCTCTACAGAGTCAACCTTGAGATAACGGCCGCCTGCATAGACGCCTACCTGGAAGAGCATCTGCACCCTGTCCACAACGTCCATATAGGTGATTTCATTCTTCTCAGAGTCCTTCGCGTAGAATGTCAGCACGACTGTCAGTTCTTTATCAAGCCAGTTCGTTGTCTGCGGCGTCATTACTGACGTAGCGGAAATAAAGAAACAGGGCTTTTTAAAGTCTTCCTTTACTTCATCGGCGTACACCTTGTAGCCGAATTCTTTTGTAATGAGTGCGATGATGTTCTTCAGGACTTCCGCCTGTTTAATGACTTCAGCCAAGATGACCACGCACCTTTCCAAAGAATTCAGTTTCCATTTGTTTCTGCACATCCGGCCAGTTGGACTTTACAGCCTTTTCCAGGAATCCCCTGTGCTTATTGAGGCTGTCCTTCCATTCCGGCTTTGGCTTTCCTTTGAAATCCTTAGGATTCTGTACGCCGCGCTCTACCAGATGGAAATGAGGAGAGGTGTTCCGGATTTCCGCCTTCGGTGCTTTTCCGAAGGAATCCACCATCTCCATCTTCCAGCTCTTCTTCAGCTTCCTCTTATGCGCCTTCCCGCTGTCAGGAGTCCCTTTCTGGATTCCCTTCACCATCTTCTTTGCTCCCTTTTGGAGCACGTCGCTGGCATCAGCCGGATACTTGGCAGCCATTTCAGAGAGCCGGCGGTTGAATTCCTCAATCGTCATCCAGCTCACCCGCTTTCTTCAGGTTGCACATAAGTTCAAGCTTCACATGGGCTTCATACGGATCCACCACGGATGTGACCTTGTACGTCGTGTTTCCATAACGTACAAGCATATCCGGTGTGATTCCCTTCCGGTATCGGATGGTAATTTTCGTAATGAATTCCGTTTTGTCTCTTGCCTGCTCATAGTAGGTCTTTCCCCTGGCAGGCTCTATGCGTGCCCATACGGTATTGCCTATGGCATCTACCAGGCTCTGGTGGGTCAAGCCATATTCATCCGTACTTTCTTCATACTTCAGAATGGTGACCTTCTTATCCAGAGATCCAATTTCTACGTTTATCATAGGCTATCCCTCCGGATAGGAAGAACACTGGGCGATATGAATCAGCAGTGCCGTGACAGTGTGCGGGATGTCATTAATCGCTCCCGGTTTGGCGCTGTAAACAGCCCTGTTTTCATACCAGTGAGCAACCAGCATTTCCACGCACAGGTCATATAAGCTGCTGTTATCCCCATTGTTCGTTTTTCCTGTCGTCCGCTTGACGTAGTCATTGGCCGCATCGATAAGCCCCGTGATTAGCTCATCATCTTCGGTAATGTCCGCGTCAACCTTCAGATAGTTCTTAGCTTGTGAGAGAGTAACAGCCATTTTCAGCACCCCTATCAGGTAGCGGAGCCGGTCAGCAGGACAAGGGAGTTGAAATCGACAGGTTTGCCGTCGGCAATCATGATGGACTTTCTCACAATGTCATCGGTGTCATTGTCTTCATATACCTTCATGGCCACGCTGTAGTTACTGTTGAGTACGTAGTCCTTCATGCGGTAAATGAAGGCGAACACGTCGGTTTCCTTCAGTGTAGTAGCAAATGCCGGCAGGTAGTCGCAGAGCTCTACGTTGCGGCCCAGGAGGACTCTGGAAGGAACGCCGTTGATACCTGCAGTCACTCTTGCAATGGGCTGACCGTTGGAGTCGGTCATACCGATAAAAGACATAAAGGTAGCCTTGCTCATTACCCATACAGAACCTGCTTCATATGCCTGGGGAATTGCGGCTTCTGCCTTGATGAGGGTATTATAATCAAGCTTTGCGGCGTTGATTGTGACGCCCTGAGACTTATCCGCCAGGATGCCGGTGGGCTGACCGGAGCCGGTGCCGTTGATAATAGATTCTTCCAGAGCTACCGCCATAGCCTCTGCCACATTGTTCACAATGATATCTTCAAATGCGGAAAGCGTCATGTTCTCGGTTTCAAGGGTTACAGCGACCGCACAGCGCAGTTTGAAATGGCTGAAAGTAATGCTGCCCAGCACCTTTTTCTGCTTTTCGGAAGTAGCCCCTTCTGCCACCCACTTAGCCACCGGCTTTACGTTGGATGTCGGGATGGCAAGGCCGGTCTTATAGGCCGTGCGGGTTACCAGGGGCAGAATATTGCCATAGGTACGAACCTTTTCAATAACGCGGTTCAGAGTAGTCGGCGGAATCAGCGCGGCTGCATCTGTAGTAGTAGCGGCATCGCGGAATTCAGCAGGAATCGGAGTACCTTTGGTTACATATTCCATGAATGCGGAACGGTATTCGTCCGATTCATAGGGATTTGTCTTTACGGCGGTCTGGGGCTTGCTTCTTTTCTGCACGCCTTCCGGTTCCTTGCCGAACTGGATGCCCTGGGCAATCCTCTCACGCTCTTCGATTTCCTCCTGTTCTGCATCCAGTTTTTTCAGTTCCTCCTGCAGCGCGTTCAGGTTTACCTTGCCTTCGCCTTCCAGCGCTTTTCTGATTTCCATTTTTCTTGCTCTGATTTCAAGAAGTCTCTTATTCATTTTTTCTCTCCTTTTACAAAAAAGTTTCTATAATGAGCTTCTTTCGAAGTTCTTCACTCTTTTCCTTCTCCTGTAGTTCGGCAATCATGGCCTCATGGCCTCTGGCTTCAATGCTAGTGCCATCGTATGCAGGAAAATCCACCGGACTAACGTCCATGATGAAATCAATGTGGTCGATGGTCCTTGTCTGTGTCTTTGCCACTGAATCTTTTTCCCAGGAGTCTTTATCACTGGTATATGCAAAGGACATTTTTGAAATGTCTCCCCGCTTAATCAGCTGATAAATGTCCCTTCCTGTCGTGGTAGGCGCAATATCCGCATCAATCTTGAGCCCCTTCTCATCCACATTGAGGCGCAGAGTACCATTGGACGTCCTGGCTAGAATCAAGGCGGAGTCGGAGTGGTTATACCGCAAGATGACGTCGCTCATGTCCGTATTGGCATCAACGGCCCCGGGAGCAATGACTTCATAGTATTTCGTGCCGGAGTACGGACTCTCCCACAGCAGTGTTTTCTGATTGAAAACCAGTGCATAACCCTCGACATGAAGATTTTCCCCATCCGCATCATCAGCCGCCCTGAGCTGCATACTTCGTACCTTAATCTTCTTTCTCATCCCCATCACCCCCTTTCGAATCATCATCGTCTTTACCCGTCTGATAAAGCGACTGGTCCTTGGCCTTTACATAATTCAGGCTGACCACAATTTCCTCGCCTTCCTTGCCAGGCAGTCCGGCATAACCGAATAGCTCTCGGATTTCATTCCGCTTGATAGCTCCCGCAGGAATCATGGCCTCTGCAATCTTTACCTTGGAGGTGGTACTCATGTAAGCCAGTCGGTTCCCTTCGAATACGATTTCATTCCCGAATCCTCTTTCCTTGGGAGTGAAGATTTTTTCCGTGAATTCCTGTGACAGCTTGATGGCTATCGGGGCAATGACGCTTTCGTAAAATGCCTGATATTCTTCTTCCTTGAACTTTCCGGAGACGATTTCTTCGGAAACTCCAAAGTACTTATAAAGATTATCCCTGGCAAATTTCATCTGCCCCGATTCGAAGGTCTGTGTATCTGTAGTCAGCTGCTGGAATTTGCCTCTGTTATCCAGTGAACCGATTCCGGAACCGTTGGACGGTCCTGCAAAGCTGTCCACAAATTTCCTCCACATGCTTTCCTGGTCTTCCGGCCTCACGGTACCAGTCCACTGGATGATGCCGCGGAGCTTGTGAAAATTCTTTACCACGTTGATGACTGCCGTCTTCACGGCCTTCAGGAGGTTGATATCCTCCCTCAGAATCTTTCCTTCCGGATCTCCAAAGACGTCATCCCGGTTGAAGTGCCTCCGGATGTGAATCATCTCTTCGTAGGGAACCGTAGCCTGTTCCCCGGTTCCGAATGTGAAACGGCAGTAAAGGTTTCCCTTCTTGTCCTCAAAAAGCTCCAGATTGTTGAAATTCAGTGGCCAAAGAGCCTCCACATTCCCGTTCATATCTCTTTGGATGTACACGAAGAGGTTATTGTAGCAGTAATACTGGGCCACAATCTTTTCAATGAACTCCGATGCAGTCATGAGCCAGTTCGGCCTGGTGGAAAGCAGGTACTGCAGTTTGCTGTCCGCATTTTTAACAATGTTTCCGTTCTTCCGGACAATGTGGCGCGGATGGAGCTTCCCGGCATGGCGCGCAATGGTATCAATGCAGTTTCGTCCGGTGGCGTTGTCGTAGGCTTCCCCGTCGAAAGGAACGTAGTCATTTGACCATCCGTTTAGCAGCTTTGCCCTGGTAAGTCCATCCTGGCCGCCGGTGATTCTGCCAAAAATGTTCCGAATCATGCTTCTTAGTTGGATTTTTCTCAAATCTTCACCCCCTCTCAAATCATGTTCATGTAATCTTCTTTGTAAGTTTCATAAACAGTGTAGGCATCCAGCAGGGAAGCAAAACCGTCGATGCGCTTCCTTGGGTTGCTTGTTTTGCACGGCTGAATGTTGTCGTTCCTGTCCACGTCCACGGCCACATTGGCCATACACCATTTCAGGATAGGGTTATTGTTGTAAATCACCCTTTTGGCCTTCAAATCAGCCGCCAGGTTCTTCATCGGCCCTGAGAGTGTCTTTTTCCCCTGGGCCACAGGCACCATGATATCTTCTCCGAATCGTTCAGTCATGGACTGCACCAGGTACTGGGCAGACCACCGGTCATATCCGCACTTAAACAGATAGATATCATCCTTTTCCATTTCATCCACGAACCACTGCAGGATAAGGCGGTAGTCATTGCGGAATCCTGGTGAAGTCTGCAGCCACCCTTTCTTCTTCCATATGTCATATGGCACCTGGTCTTCCCTCACCCGCTTTTCCAGAAGGTCTTCCGGTATCCAGTACATCTGCTTCACGTAGATATTCGGATTATCCTTCACACAGAAGAGGATAGTGGCGCATGTTAGGTCTGTGGTCTCGGAAAGGTCGAATCCTCCCACCCCGTACCGCGGATGGAGGGTCTGGATGTCATACTTTTCTTCGTTGTTCAAATCATCGAATGAGAAGAAAGCCTCGCCGCCGGTCTCACGGATGTTGAAATCCTTGCACAGCAGGTTCTTCACTCGGAGTGCGTCATGCTGTGCCTGGTATACTTTCTGTGCCAGGGTTTCCTTGTTTTTGATGCTGCCCAGTCCCGGATTGGCTTTCTGCCATTTCGCCGGGTCTGTCCATTCTTCCCTTTTGTCCAGTTCATAAACGAAGGGAAGAATGGTTTCATCTTTGTACCCTTCCCTATCCTCATAGCCTTTTACGATTCTTTCGCATTCATCGTATTTCAAGTCGAAGATGTTATCCCGAACCGTTCCGGCTGTGGATGTGATGATACATACCGGCTGTTCCCTGGCAGTCATACCGTCGATAAGGACGTCATAAAGATTCTTATCCTTCAGGGCGTGCAGTTCATCTATCAGCGCTCCATGAACGTTTAAGCCATCCAGCTTATCCGAATCACTTCCCAGCGCCTCGAATGAGCCTTCATTGAACCTTGACCGGATGACGGATACACGAAGGTCCAGTTTCTTGTGCAGCGCCGGCGACTTCTTCACCATGGCACATGCTTCCTTCCAGATGATTTTCGCCTGGTCCCTCTTTGTGGCGGCGCTGTAGATTTCCGGCCCTGCTTCTCCATCAGCTACCAGAAGGTAGAGGCCAAGGCAGGATGCGAAGGTGGATTTACCGTTCTTTCTTGCCACGATAAGAATGAGCTGCTTATATTCCCGGAGCCCCGTGTTCCTGTCCACGAATCCAAAAAGCGCCGCCGTAATTGCCTTCTGCCACAGTTCCAGGATGACAGGTTTTCCTGCCCACTTCCCTTTGGAGTGCTTGCAGAATGTCTGGATGAAATCAATCACGTACTGCGCTTTGTCGTCATCGTAGATGTATTTGGAATTCTTGTCGTGCAGCTTATCCACCAGGTGCTTCATGACTCGCCGTACTTTATCGGATACCACTACATCTCCAGATAGAATCTGCCCATAGTATTTCTCTATGTAGTTCATCGCTTCATCCGGCTCCTCAGGAACTCTCCCAGCTCATCCTCTGCTGCAGGCTGTGCAGACTCAGGGAGACAGGAAAGCAGCGTTCGGATGACGCCGGTATAGTTTTTTATCATGGTGGAGTAGGCTCTGGACTCCGTAGACTCTTTTCTGCCAGTCTGGTTCTCTCCATTGGAATATTCCTCCACGAATCCAACTTCCTCAAGATCTTCATCCAGTTTTCTGAGGTTCACTTCCATGTGGGCCGCGAAATCAATGAGCGGCGTAACCACTTTTTTGTGGTCCTCATCCATGGCTGAAAATATGTCATTCAGTTCTTTGATTCTTCGTTTAATTTGGTTTTCCGGCTTGATTCTTCTCACTACTTTCACCTTCTCCCTTTAGAATTTTATTAAATTTTTAAAACATTATAAGCGCATATTGTTAACTACACCCCCTTCGCGTGCGGCGTTCGTTTTACGCGAAGGCCCGCCCCCGGCGTACTTTTTTGAGGCAAACAATTCCGCACCCGGGGGGGATGGCAGACAGAAAGCAGAGGCATCTCAGCGCCGTTCATGGTCAATAATGGCGATGGGATTACCCTCATCATCAAAGCGGCACTCACGGTCCAGCCCCTGGCTGTGCACAGCGTTGTGGCAGTAGATGCACAGCAGCTCAAGGTTATCCCAGCCATAGACTACGTTGTCATCGTGTACATTCTCAGGCGTCAGATGTTCCTTGTGATGGACGATGAAGTGCGCCGGCTTGCCGGTACCTGCGAAGCTCCTGTTCTGGCAGCGTTCGCACACATAGTGACGGCTCTCAGCATATGCTCTGGCCACGGCACGCCAGCGCCTCGAATTGTAAATTCCTTTTGAGAAATCCTTTGCCATTCCCGAATTCCATTTCCAAAAAGAAAAACCATTCCGGAATCCCGAAGCGGTTTTTTGCTGTTCTTCTCCTTTTCCTGCCCTTCTTCACCGTCCCGGCCATTACATCCCCACCACCTCTTCCTTCTGCACATGAAAAGGACGCCCTTTTCGGGGCGCCCCTTTCACATGACTCTCAAAGTTTTTGATTCTCAGCAGGCTTTACATGGAATCCCTTTCCTAAACTTGCCGACTATATCATATCACAAACTTGAAAGTACTATTCCGTATAGTTTCGTACAGTTTCGTATAGTCTTTTACTTTTTGAGGAAAGCGATGGCCTCGGCCCGCACCAGTTTGGTGTAGGTGATGCTGTAATGGGTGGCAGCGGCGATGCGTTTCCATGGCCACAGGTAGAAATAGCGCTGACGCATTACTGTTTTCTGCAGGTTCTTAGGCAGGGTGTCTATCATGACTCCCGCCGTGATTCTGAGCCGCTCCACCTTCTCCTTCTGGCTTTCCGCACGCTTTCTGGCATTGGTTTCCATGATGAAGAGGTCGGACAGCTCGCGGGGTCTTCCGCCTCCTGAACCTCCGCCGGAAAGCGTGGCTCCGCCTACTCCTCCCGCCTCCTTGATTCTGGCGCTGATGACTTCCAGCTCATTCTGCAAGAGCTCCAGTTTCTTTCCTTCGTCGTAGAGTTTATCAAAAAAACATTGGATGTCCAAACCTCTTTCCCTCCTTTACCGTATCTTCGGCCTGGCTGCCCGCTTCTCTTCCTGTATGACAGAGCGGTACACCGCTTTGGTGTATACGTTCCGGATGGCCTTGATGCAGGCGAAAGCGTCTGCGGCTTTCCGCTCCTCTTTCATTTCCCTGGCTTCCCGCCGGAAATTGGCCAGTGCCTTTTCGAAGGTGGGATCCTGGTGCCTTGCTATGCTCGGGTTCAATCCTTTCTTCCCCATCATTTTCCCCTTTCTTTTTCCATTTCCCTCTTGCTCTTTCTTTCCATCTGCTTCCATGCTTCCGCTCTCGCATCTGCCCTGCCTGCCAGCACCATGGCGCTGATAATCACGCTGGCTATAATACTCCCAATGAAAGCGCCTATTATAATTCCAACAAGGCTATCCATCCGCTTTCCCCTCTTTCTTCCTTCCCACTAATGCCCTCTCCAGGCTCTTGCAGAGTCCGAAGAGGAGCAGCCAGTCGACGGCATCCATGGTGACCTTCCACGGCTTTCCTGCCCGCCGGTGAAATACGACCGGTGTGGCATGGTCCGTTTCCGCCGCATCCCGCCTGCTCTGGTCCATGGCGTCATCGATATTTAGGTGTTCCACCCGCTTGACTTCGATGTGAATGCCCGGAAGGCCCACCACGTCGGCAGTCCCTTCCGGGTTATTGCCGCAGTGCTGGGCCGTCCTTCTGGCCTCTTCCCATCCAAGGCTCTTCAGCAGGCGCACGACTTCCAATTCTCCGCGCTTTCCTTTCTCCCTGCTGTTAATGGCCATGTTCTTTCCACTCCCTGCCCATAATCGGTGCCAAATCTTTCATGGTTCTTTATCCCCCACTTTCCATCCCGGCTTGATTCCGATTTCTTCGTTTTCCACCGATTCGCACACGCCGTCCTTATTGAACCAGGCTCCGATTTTTACGCACGTGTGGGTTCTGTCTGTTCCGTCTTCCTCTACGGTTGATATTTTCTTGTGGAGATATTTTGCTATGTCATTAGCCAGGATTTTAGAAAGCTCGTCGTATTCTTCCCGTTTCAGGCTGTATCCGTCCCAGTCGAAGAATCCCCTTTCGGTTACATTGGCCGTTTCTTCCATGTCTTCGATGATTGACTCGCTGTTTATGACTGATTCATCGATTTTGAATGGCCTGTCGCTGTACCCGATGCAGCATTCTTCCAGACCTTCCAGTGTTTCGTCTTCCTTGAACTGCTCAAACGCCTTCTTGATGGTGTCTACTCCTCCAAAGAAAGCATCATCATCAGTTGAACTGTAGAAATAGGTTCTTCCTTTCATCTTCATACCCCTTTCCTCATTTCAGTCTTTCAATCAATTCTCTTGTAACCGCTCCTTCAGTTTTCTTTCCTCTTCCTCCTTCTCAGAATGGAATCTCTTCATCCGCATCTTTTCCCCCTGCGGGGAATCCCAGCTGGGTCTGTTCCATTGGGCCTCTTTCTGTCCATGTGGAGCCAAACTGCCCGAAGTTTCCCCTGCCCTGTCCGCCGGAAGGTCCCGGCATGCCGCCTGCAGCGCCTCCCATGACGGGCTGGCCGCCGGAACGGTCCTGGGGATAGTATCCGCTGGGGTCTCCTCCCCATCCGGGCTGGCTGTTTCCTCTTCCCCAGGCGGGCTGCCCTTCCGCCTTTCTTGCGCGGAAGGGCAGGGCGATGATTCTGGCCACGATTTCCGTGACCCAATGGCGCTGCTGCTTATCGTCATCCCAGCTTCTGGTATTGATTCTGCCCTCCACGAAGACATAGGATCCTTTCTTGAGCTTCTCCCTGGCTTCCTCGGCCAGGTTCCCCCACGCCACCACCGGCACCCAGGCAGTCATTTCCTGCCCCTGCACGGTGTATCTGGTATTGACGGCCACGGTCATGGAGGCCACCGCCCTCCCTGTTTTCGTGGCCCTTACGATGGGATCTTTTGTAAGGTTCCCTGTAATCTGTACGCTGTTCATTTGCTGCCTCCTCCTGCCATATCGGCCATGACTTCAAAGAATTTCCTTGCGGCCCGGCGGTACTTGTCTCTCTTTTCCGGCGCCATGGCATTGGCGTGGCGGAGCATGGACTGGGCGTCCCGCTTGACGTTTTCAAATGCAAACCCGAAGGCGGTTTCGTTTTCGTCTTTTACTCCCCGGGCCCGGAATCCTTCCAGTTCTTTCTTCAGGGCTGCCATTTCCTGCTTCATGTCTTCCGGCACTTCTTTGACAACCGCCGTGGCCACAGGCTTATTCTTTTCCTCTTCCAGTTCGGCGCGAAGCTTGGCGGCCTGCTGGCGGGCGAATTCTCCTTCCGCTTCTGCCTGGTTCCTTGCGGTTTCCAGACGGTCGATGGACTCCCTGGCCTTTCTATCCGCCTCGCTGGCTGACTTCCGAAGGAAATCGGCAGTTTCTTCGGCCTTCTTCCTGCCCTCTTCCGCCTTTTCTTTAGCTTCGTTCAGTTCTTTGATTTTGGCTTCCAGCTCCCGGGTGCTCATGTCCTTCAGCTCTTCCCGGTGCTCTTCCATGAATTCCGCCCTTTCATCATCGTCTTTGATTTTGAGAAGGGCAGTCATCTGGGTGTAGTTCAGCTCTTTCACCTGTTCCGCATCCAGCTCTTTGCCGAAGAGCTTGCCCTGGTTGCCCTCCACCCCGAAGGCGCGGTAAATCTTCATGAGGTTCTGGGCGGTGCGCTCGGAGTAGTCCACCGACTCTTCCAGCCATTTACTCCAGTTCCCGTGGCCGATGAGCCTTTTGGCTTCGGTCAGGCGGGCTCCGATTTCAATGCAGCTGTTTGTGATGTATGAGCGGGCCTGCTGTTTGATGGTATTGATTTCCCCTGCAATGGTATCCAGGTTCCTTACCGCCTTCACCGTTTCTTCCTTTCTTTCTTCCACGTCGTTCATTCTGCTTTTCTCCCTTCTTCTGACTTCGGGCTTTTGCCCATGGCTTTGTATTTCTTAGCCGCCCGGGCGGCATGGGCCGCAAAGGCTGCCATGAAATCTCTGGCATTGTCTCCCTTGACAGGCATATTGTATTTCTCTCTGGCCTGCCGGATGGTCCCCGTTCTGGGATCTACCTCTACAGTGATGTAGCTTTCCCCTGGCTTCTCTATCCGCCGGACAAACACCACATCCGTATCCGCCCTGGCCACCTTTGCGGCATATGTTCCTACGCAGTTGTGCATGGCTTCTCCTTCCTTTATCATGTCGGATAGGTGTGATGGGACCAGCACCTCCATCCCCTTTTCTTCATCCCGGAAATCATACTTTTCCCGGCATACCTCCTTCCTTTTGTCCCATTGCTCTTCCTCCAGCTTTCTTTTGACGGCTACTAATGCTTTGGCCGCGTGCTCATGGGCTTTTGCGAAGTCGGGAGGGAAAAGATTATCTTTATCGGAAAGATTGTATTTGAGGGCTTCTAGTTCTTCCAGGTAGTCTACGTATTCATTCATGCTGATTCCCCCACGGAAACAGTTTCTCCACCATTCATCCCCGTTTCCCTTTTTTGTCCCTTTCTTCGCCATCTTATCCCGCTGTTTTTCTATATACCTGCGAAGCCTTCCCGGCCCTGTCAAGCTGTAAATCCGGTGCGCCTTTTCGCTGTTCCACCCGTGTCCATACAGGGGCATGTGCTTTGCCATCCAGTCCACATCTTCCAGTGATGCCAGCGGAAAGTATCTTCTCCACTGCTGCAGCATGCCTATGGTCTCTGCCTCTTCGATTTCTCCCCTAAGCATGTACTTCTTATCCTCTTTGGTGAGCTTTGTCCTGAAGATAGCATCCACATTTTTCCCACGGAAATTCAGAATCTTCCAGGCTTCCTTACCCCGTCGGTCTGTATATTCCCCGAGCGCGCGTCCCATTCCCATTTTCAGAAGCCACTCCCAGGATGGGTATGCGGAGAACCTGGCCATGAAGATGACATCCCGGTCTATTTCCCAGTCGCTTTCCTCCAGAGAGTATATTGCCCTCTTCCGGACATCATTTTCCTCGTTCCACCTCTCCCATTCCGACCACTTGAATGGCGTACCTTCCACGGCCTCTACCAGGCTTCTCCCAGCCCTTCTGTACCGTGTGCTTGACCAGTTAGCATATACGCCGCTTCTTCCTCTGACCTTCCCCAGCTTCCATGTCACTTTCTGCTTCCATGAATATCCTTCTTCGTATTCGTATCTCTTGATGGCGCAGGCCATGACGGAACCTTTCCGGTATATAAATACGGAAGCGTCATCCAGTTCGAATGCTATATCGAGTTTCTTTCCTTTATCCAGCTCTTCCCATGTTTCCCGCTTAATCTCTCTTTCTGCATGAATTCCGCGGCATACAATGGCTTCGGGGTTTAGGCGTGACTTTTCCCACCAGTAGAAAAAGCAGTATTCATTTCTGCTTGTCTTGTTGGTAATGACATCTACCGCCGCTCCGCACTCCGGGCAGGTGATGGTGTCAAGCTGCCTCCACTTTTTCCGTTCTTCTCTTGTGTATCCTGCTTCCAGGTCTACCTGCTTCTCGCAGTGGGTGCAGTATCCGATTTCTCTTCCTGTTCCCGGCTTGATGAGCATATAGTTCGGAAGTCCTCTATCCAGCACAAACTGGCGGACGTCCCGTGTAAATCTCTCCCAATGCCGAAAATGAGCCTTCACTTCTGCCAGCGTCTTCGGCAGCTCCTTCCCGTTATATTCTTCCATCGTCGGCATCTCCCTTCAGAAGAAATCGTCCAGTGAAAGGCTCATGATGTCCTTTCCGCCGGAACGGCCTTCGCTTTCTTCCTGCCCGCCGGAAATGGCGCTCTCTCCTTCTTCCGGGAAAAGGGGCTGTTCATCCTCCGAGGTGTACCGGACGGGGTTCCACTCTTTCTTATTTTCCTGCTTCATCGGCCGCATGAGCGGGAGATGGAAGTCCGGCTTCTCGGCGAGCCCATAGTACTTCTGGATGGCCTTTTCCACTTCCGTGTCAGTCATTATGGCCACGCCTCCTTTCTGCCTGGCTCTGGCTGTATCTTTGACACTCTTTGCGCAGTCCATGAGGCTCTTTTTCTTGCCCATCACCTTGTCTGCATCCGCTTCGTGGGCACCGTCCCTGAAGTAGCATACAAGGATTTCGGCGATTGACTTTTCGAAGGGGCTTGCCTTTTCCGCTTCCTTATTTAATTTTTCTATAGCGTCCTTTGTACTCATTTGATAACTCCTCTCTGCCTTCCGGCATAATTCACAAGTTTATTCACCTTTTGTTCACAGGCTGCCTGCTAACAGTTCAGCTTCTCCATGTCTTTCCTTTTGACCACCGTGTAGGCCTGATAGGGATACCCTCTTCCGGTCCAGTCGCTCCGAAGGCTCCCGGATAGAAGGCTGAAGCCCCTGGGCATCCTTGGCGCCGGTTTCCAGAACCCCGCCTTGATGATTTCTGTTTTCACCCTGGGCTTTCTGAGGTTCTGGCTCATGAGGTAGCGCCGCTTGTAGATGGGGTCGCTGCTCCGGAAGGTCTCCAGCCCGTTCTTGACCATGTAGGCCGCAAGCCTTGACCATTCGCCGCTCCGGTCCAGATGCTTTACGTTGCAGAGGGGATAGGGGCAGTCTTTCGTACCTGCCACATCCTGCCAGGCTTTTTCAAGCAGCTCCGTATCGATTCTGGGCAGTACCCAGTGGCTGTGGATGGCTCCCCGCTTCCCCCTCCCCACGCTCATGAGGTACTTGAAAGGGATCCCTCCCTTCTGGTAAATCTTCCGCAGGCGCTTTCGGAAATCGGCCATATCCCTTCGGACCTCTGCACTTGTTTTCCGGCTCTTGGGAGGATAGGTGGGAGTGAAGAAGCAGTCCCCGGGGTTGAAGTTTTCCTCCAGGTATCCCCAGAGGGTGTCCTCCGCCCGCTTGTCCTGCCATTTCTTTATTCGCTCCTCCGTGGGAGCCTCTTTCATGCGCTTCTGGTCTTTGGTCCCTATGCGTCCGGAGATGTACTTGGTCACCCGCCGGAACTCGCCTGCTTTGTTTTTCACTATGATTGTCTTTCTTACATATCTTCCCCGGGATGGTTTCCCGTCCTTCCCCTTTCTTTTCCGGTCCATATGTTCACCTGCTGATGAGAATGTTATGAGAATCAATAATCTGGATGTATGAGAGTGAAGGGCCGGCATCAATGTATAATGAATGTATTTTTATGCATAACGGTTCTGAAATGAATACTTTTAACCAGCCCGGAAAGGCACAAAATATCGGGCTTTTTCCTCTTCCGAATCTGTGCTATAATTCTGGAAGAGGAAACTATCATCCGTGGCCCGATAGGTTCTTCAATGTTTGAAATCCGGCGTCTGAAGCGCCGGATTTTTTTTTTGCCATCCGTAGGTGCACCGCTGGGTGACCTTTAGGTAGTGGCGGCAGTACCGGCAGTGGGAATCGCAGATATTAGCCCCGATTTTCCGGCAGACGACGGCGTGGTGGATTTCTTCTCCGCAGAGAGGGCACTCCATGTTTTCGTAGTCCTCTACCTGCCTGCCCCCTGCCAGGGTTATCATCATGGCTTCCCCCCGAAGAGGCGGTCCACATAGTGGAGGGCCGCCCGGGAGGCGTCGGCGTATCCCTTTTCGTACTGGTGCCGCCGGTCCTGCTCTTCTCCCGGCACCTCGGCGGTAAGAGCCGCCTCCGCCATGGCTTCGTGGGTATTCACCATCCGCCGGAAATGGGTGATTGCGGTCTGCCGCTTATCCTTTTCTCTCTGCATAGTCCCATTCCTTCTTTCCGCTCTCCGCTCTGTGTTGTATCACCAGTCTGTCGATTTCTTTTTTGATGTTTCCGAAGGTATCGCGCCATTCTTTTTGGATTCCCGGATTAAGATATCCGGCATGGTAAAGGGCGGAATCAAGAGCATTCATGCAAAGTACTATCCTTTCCCAGCCCACAGCCCGGGATGAGATATGTGTGACTCCTTCCCATGCGTCATCGTTCAGTATGATGATAATGTTCTTTATTCCTGCCGCTTCGGCCCTTTCTTGTAATTCCCACAAGATTTCTGTAATCTTGCCATCTCTTTCCATACTAATCATTTTAGTGTTCCCTACCTTTCCGGTACGACGATGGTGATGACTGTGCCGGGCTGGATGCTTCCCGGCTCGGTGATGTTGTTTTCCACCATGGTATAGTATGCCATGCGGCCCAGGTTGTCCCTGTCCGTGGCCACTTTTCGGCAGAGGTCCCAGATGGTATCTCCTTCCTCCACCATGACGGGAATCCTCTTTTCTCCCGCCTCTTCGGCCCCGGCGTTTCCTTCCGCCCAGCCGGTGAGGATGATGGCGGCAATCATGGCCATAGCGGCGGCTGTCTTCTTTCCTTTCATGGTCACGCCTTCTTTCCTGCTTCTGCCAGTTTCTTCTGCCATGCCAGATTGATTTCGATTAAGGAGAGCGCCACTTCATAGGCGTCTTCCTTTGCCTGGTAGCAGGCCCTTTCTTCTTTGGAGAGGGAATCGCTGACGCTGCAGTCGGCAGCGGACTGCATGAGCTCATCCAGCCTTTCCTTCAGGAGCTTTGTAGAAAGGGCGTTGAGGCCTTCCGGTTCTTCGTCCTTTCCGCCGGAAATACCCAGGGCTTCCCTCACGTCATGGGTGCAGTCTCCGCAGGCGCTTTCGGTTTCGGGCTCATCGCCGGGCTCTGCGTTTTCTACCCGAAGCTCCGCTCTTTCGATGGTATCCTTGAGCTTCCGCTCAATCCATTCCATGGTTGTCATCTCAGCAGCACCATATCCGGTATGTTCCATTGTGTATTCCAGCCGATTCATGACGTTATAGATATCGCAGAGCAGGTCTTTAAAGGCGCTTACATGTACATATTTTTCTTTCATGGTCTTCCCCTCTTTTCTTGTGTAAATCCAAGTCCTCGTGCCACATCTTCGGCATTCAGATAGGCCGTGGCAGTCTGATTGTCCATGTAACAATGAACATTTCTGATATTTAGGATTTTATTCATGTTTCTCTTCTCCTTTCTTCTTTAACCATTCCTGGTATTCATCAGGATGTCTCCGGATGTAATCCCTGATGTACTGAATAAGAGCATACATGCCGACCGCCTCCTTCATACGGCTTCCCCCCGGCTTCTTAATAAACGAATAAACTCGTTTTTAGAGCCAAAAAAAATATTGTTTGTCGGTATCTTATAGATTTTTGGAATCTTCTGGATGAAAGCAAAAGGAGCATTCGAGCTATCTTCTTCGAGTTTAGCCAAGGTCTGATAGTGAATTCCAAACAGGTCAGCGGCTTCTTTCTGCGAATATCCGATATTCCTTCTGGCTGCTTCTAGTGTGATTAACATCTCATCACCTCCCTCGTTCTTGATATAAGAATAAACGAGTTTATTCGTTTTGTCAATAGTTATGACGAATTTCTCCGTTTTTTCGCCATATGCTATATTGAAAATAACGGTTATATTCGTTATAATATGACTAGCTATTGAAATGAGGTGTAAAAATGCCAAGGAACAAGCTATCAAAATTCGATAAAGAACTCCGAGCCCAAATATCAGCAAATTTAAAGAAGTATACGGAAGGACTTACTCAATACGAGCTTTCAGAGATGACAGGCATCCCAGTATCCACTCTCTCCGGATATTTTGCCATGCGGTCAACCCCTAATGCCGGGAATATACAAAAGATAGCTGATGCATTGCATATAGATAAATCTGATTTGGACCCACGGTTTTCAAATAGTATTCTGAAAAGTGACACTAATGAAGATCCCGAGCTGAACAACCGTGATGAACGTGAGATAGCATCAGACCTGGAAGACATGATGAACTCCGTATCTTCTGCCGCCTTTGAAGGGGAAGATGATATAGATGACATTGAAGCCTTCAAAGCGACCATCAAGGCTGCCATGATACAGGCAAAGAAGATAGCCAAAAAGAAGTATACGCCGAAAAAATACCGGAGGGATTAAGACTATGGATGTGCAGCAAAAAGTTGCCGCTCTAATCCGACGCTATAAAACAGATGACCCGTTTCGGCTGGCCGCGTGTAAGAATATCATCATCATGTATTCTGACCTGGGCGGCAAATACGGCAACTATCTCAAATATAAACGTTCAAAATTTATTATTATTGACGACACTCGAACGCCGGAAGCCATGCTGCCGTTCGTCTGTGCGCACGAACTTGGCCATGCGCTTTGTACGCCCAATGACAATACCCAGTGGCTCAAGACCTACACCATGGATATCAATGCTGACCGGGTGGAGAGACTGGCAAACATGTTTGCTGTAGAGCTGCTGTTGAATGATGGGTATCTGGCAGAGCATCCGGGGACATCTATTTACACGCTGGCCAATTGCCGTGGAGTGCCGCATCGTTTCATTAAGCTGAAAAGATCAGGGAGGGATATATAATTGTTCAACTTTCTAAGCAATCTCTTTTCTTCTGACCCTGAGAAGAAAGAAGAACGGTCCCGGCTCAGGGCGCAAAAGAAGCACAATCAAAGGGTAGCCAGCAAGCAGCTTCTTGCTGATGAGTGGCATCCGGTAAAATTCCCTTATCAGGCCACCATCTTCAACATCCAGCGGGCCAATAAGGGATATGGCAGCACATGCCAGATATCTGTCCGCTATATCGAAAACGGGCAATACAAAGACATTATTTGCCTGGTAAATCCCAAAGTGAAATCATTTTCCTTTTCCAACTATCACGATATAAAGCCAGAAGATGTAGCCGATGCTCCGGCATTCAAATACGTATGGCCAAAGCTTGAACCATATTTTACCGGAAAGAACGTCATCACCTACTATGCAGATGCTCATCTGAGGTCGCTGCAAGCTACCTTGAAAAAGAATCACATTCCGGAGCCGGAGATGCGCTTCATTGACCTTTATGATTATTTTTGTGAGCGCCACGATAGTTGGGAGTCTCTCAGTCTGGACTCTGTGGCCGAAAAGCTTGACCTCGATACCTTTCCAAGCGCCAAAAATCCAAAAGCCACATTGGTCACCATTACAGAAATCCTTGAGCTGATGTATGAAAAGCGCCCCGGCATCCTAAGGAAGCTATTGGACATCAATGCAAAGTGAAAACAAAATAAAAAGCCCCTGCCATATCGCGAAATATGGCAGGGGAATGCAGCTAGGCATTACCAGTACCGGGCTGCGGTTATAATCCACTCTTGTAGGAGGCAGATTATGTGTATATTATATCATGAAAGCCTCCATTCACCATAGAAGGAGGCTCTTTTTATGCCTAAAACAGAAGAAAAGCAAACCATAAAGGCTGTCATATATGCCAGATATTCGTCAGACCGGCAGCGGGAAGAATCCATTGAAGGCCAGCTGCGTGTATGTGAAGACTACGCTCATCGGAATAACATGACCATTCTCCATACTTATGCGGACCGTGCCATGACTGGCCGTTCTGATCAGCGGCCCGAGTTCCAGATTATGATTAGGGACGCCGCCACCATGACTTTCGATGTCGTCCTGGTCTATAAGCTGAATCGTTTCGCCAGAAACCGCTATGACAGCGCGAAATACAAGCATAAGCTGAAAAAGTATGGTGTCAAAGTTGTTTCCGCCATGGAAAATATTGCAGATGACCCATCCGGTATTCTGCTGGAGTCCGTCATTGAAGGCATGGCCGAATACTATTCCGCGGAACTCGCTGAAAACGTTATGCGTGGCATGACCGAAAATGCACTGGAGGGGAAGTGGCCTGGGGGCGTAGTTCCCCTTGGGTATAAGCTGGATGCGGAGCATCATCTGCAGGTGGACGCAAAGACAGCCCCCGCAGTGCAGTACATCTTCCGCGCCTACACCGCCGGCGCCACAAAGAAGAGCATCGCTGAAGCACTGAACGAAAGAGCCGTCCTTACTTCCGCCGGAAAGAAATTCACCTCCAGCAGCTTCAATAAAATATTGAGGAATGATGTATACATCGGAGTTTTCACGTGGGGAAATGTGAAAAAAGAAAATGCCATCCCGCCCATTATCGACGAAGATACCTTCCGCATGGCCCAGCTTTTGAACGAAAGAAGAAAGCGCCATATCGTTCGCAATCCGGAGGCCTACGAACTTTCCGGAAAGGTCTTCTGCGGCCGCGACGGCGCCAGAATGGACGGTAAATCCGGAAAATCCCACCAGGGATTCACGTACTACTACTACGTCTGCAGCGAGCGCTTGAAAAAACACTGCGCATCCCGCCCTATCCGCGCCGACTGGCTGGACACCACCGTGGCCCAAACCACCACCCAGCTCCTCTCCACGCCCCGGGCCATTGACCTCATCGCGAAGCAGGCGGTGAAGCTCCAGTCCCATCAAAAAAAGAGCCCCATAGTAGAAGCCCTGGAAGCCGAAATCGCTGAGAACAAGAAAAAAGTGGAAAACTGCATTAAAGCCATCGAGCAGGGCCTCATGAGCGAAGCCCTTACAAATCATATCCACGAAGCTGAAGGGCGTATCAGAGACCTCGCGGAGCGTCTCCAACGTGAAAAAATCCTCCACTCCCACCGCCCGGTGACGGAAGACGAAATCCGTTTCTTCTTCTACTCCATCCGCGAGCAGGTGCAGACCAAAGAAGCGAAAGAATACAGAAGGATCCTTTTCACCTCTCTCGTCCAGTCCGTCATTGTCCATGACCATTCCATCGAAATTCGCTACAACTATAAAAGCGAACTTCCTGTCCTCCAGAATCCTCTGGAAGTAGAAAGTTCGCATTGTGTGACTATGGTGGACCATCAGGGTTTCGAACCCCGGACACCCTGATTAAGAGTCAGGTGCTCTACCAGCTGAGCTAATGGTCCGTTCAACGGAAATGATTATATCATTTTCTTCATCATCTGTCAAATCTTTTTTTATTTGATTTGAAAGATTTTTCAGATGACTGCCTTCATCGGGCAACAAAGATACTATACCATAAGATACCTGTTTTTTCAAATTAGATATTGATGAGAATTAATAATGAATGCCATATTTCTGTTTCAGTTCTTCAATATCCGCCCTCATATCCCGGTCGCAGGCTTCCAGCGCCTCTTTCAGATGGGGCAGGTGCTGACGGGCCATAAACGCTTTCTTGGCACTGGCCATTTTATAGATATGGGCCAGCTCCCTTTTATAGGATGCCATGAACTCCTGCAGTTCTTCTTCCGTCAGTTCTCTCTCTTCCGGAGAATCGATTTTTTCGTCCTTATCCATAGGTCCTCCTTATCAAAAAATCCTTATGCCGGATGAAAGGCATAAGGATTTCAAATTTCTGGTGCGTCTAGAGGGATTCGAACTCTCGACACCTGGTTCCGGAGACCAGTGCTCTATCCACTGAGCTATAGACGCCTAACAAGGAGTATTATAGCACAAAGGGTGGATAAAGGAAAGAGGTTTTTATTTTTCTACAAAAACCCGGGGAATTCTCTTGAGATCACAAGTGATTTCATGAGGAATGGTACCGGCGGTCTTTGCCACTTCGTCCAGGGTGATTTCCCCTTCTCCCTGCCGGCCCATGAGGATGACTTCATCGCCCGGTTTCACAGAATCATCTACTGCCACCATGAACTGGTCCATGCAGATGCGTCCCACAATGGGGCAGCGTTTTCCACCAATGAGAACTTCTCCCTTATTGGAGAGGCAGCGTGGATAGCCGTCAGCATAGCCGATGGGGACGGTGGCGGTCTTCATGTCTTTATCAGCCACATAAGTGCCGCCGTAGCCGATGGCTTCTCCTTTATGCAGAGTCTGTACATGGGTCACATGGCTCACGATGCGCATGACATACTGGAGATCCAGTTTATGTTCCATTTCATCGGAAGGCTGGGGTCCATAGATAATAATGCCCGGGCGGGCCAGGTTGTGCCAGCTTCTGGGAATGTCGATGACGCCGGCGCTGTTGGCAGAGGAAATGACGAAATCATCGGTGACCGGCATCTGGGCAATGGCTTCATCGAAGCGGTCCAGCTGCTTCAGGGCTGCTGACTTATCTTTGCAGTCTGCTGTAGCCATATGGGTCCAGGTGCCATGGAGATGAAGATGGGGATAACCGGCCAGTTTTTTCAGGAAAGGCTTCACATCTTCCGGATGGGTGCCGATGCGGTTCATGCCCGTATCAATCGGCATCATGACTTCCACTGTTTTACCGGCGCCTTTGGCAATATCTTCAAAAGCGTCAAGGTCTACCGTATCGTCCACCGGAAGGGTGAGGTCATATTTTACACCCATGAGCATGTCTTCCGGAAGGGGAAGGCCCAGTACATAAATGGGGCAGTTAAATCCGGCTTCCCGGAGCTTCGCGCCCTCTTCTACCCGAGCTACTGCAGCTGCCGTATATCCTTCTTCCATTGCAATGCGGAGTGTTTCCACAGCGCCATGACCATAGGCATTGGCTTTAACCACGGCCAGTACATTCACTTCCTTGGGCAGGTGCTGGCGAATGACTCTCAGATTGTGGCGAAGTGCATTCAGATTGATTTCCATGTAAGAAACAGGCATAACAAAATCTCCCTCCAATAAAAAAAGTCACCGCAGCTGAAATTCACGGGTTTTCCCCGTCAGAAAGCCGCGATGCTTCGTAGTCCTTATGAAATTGTATTCCAAAGGGTTATTCTTATCATAATCCAACGGCGCTAAAAAGAAAAGGGCCTGACGCAAAATTGTAAGTGAAGAGAAAAGGCAAGTCTCATCCCCTCACCTTTTCCCGTGGCTATTCATCTCTCAGAAACTGCTCAAACACATAATTTCCCAAAGCCGCTCCATGGTAGGTGAGGAAGAGATGACGGTCCTCCTCTGTAAGCAGTTTCTGCTTTTTCAGCATTGCCACCTGTCTGCCATACCAGAAGGAGAGAGGATGGCCGTAGCGGTGCTCGAAGTCATCCAGAGGAATGCCCTCTTTCATACGCAGGTGAAGGAAACAGTATTCTTCCATTTCATCCTTTTCCGTCAGCTCTTCTCTCTCTTCTGCCGGAGCGCTGCCGGTCAAAAGATCTTTTTCATACATCCTCACGCCGGGGCTGATGGTAAAGCGGGTACGGCCGATGCGGGAAGATGCCGCCGGCCCCAGTCCCAGGTAGTCAGAAAGTTCCCAGTATTTCCGGTTATGTCTGGAGCGGTATCCTTTCCGGGCAAAGCTGGATATTTCATACCGTTCAAAGCCGTAATGAGGAAGGATGCGGCACATATCCTGGTACATGGCCCAGCTTTCCTCTTCGGTAGGCCTTGGAAGCTTTCCTTTGTCTGCCAGCTGGGCAAAGCGGGTGCCCTCTTCCAGGATAAGGCTGTACACGGACACATGGGTAATGGGCAGGTGCACTGCCCAGAGAAGAGATTTTCTGAAATCCATGACACTCTGCCCCGGCAGTTCATACATGAGATCTACACTGATATTACGAAATCCCAAGTCCCAGGCCCTCTTCACCGCCTTTTCCGCTTCCGAAGCAGTGTGAAGACGGCCGATTGTTCTAAGAAGCCTGTCGTCATGACTCTCTACGCCTATGGAAATGCGGTTGATGCCAAGAGCCCTGGCATGGCGCAGGTAGGAATCCGTCATATCGCAGGGATTCATTTCCATGGTGATTTCCGGATGGTCCGATATATGGAACCGGCGCCGGATATTGTCCATCACTTCCGCAAGCTGATTTTCCGAAAGGGAAGAAGGTGTGCCGCCGCCAAGATAGATGGTATCGCAGAGATAATCCTGAAAGGCGGGGCTTCTCATTTCCATTTCCTTTGCCAGGGCCTTCAGAAAAAGGGCATCCGGTTTCCTCCCAATGGAATAGAAGCCGCAGTAGGCACAGCGGCTTCTACAAAAGGGTATATGAATATAAAGTCCCAGGTCAGTCATCTTTCAGAACCGCCATGAATGCTTCCTGCGGAATTTCTACGCTGCCCACCTGTTTCATGCGCTTCTTTCCTTCCTTCTGCTTTTCCAGAAGCTTTTTCTTACGGGTCACGTCGCCGCCATAGCATTTGGCCAGTACGTCCTTCTTGTAAGCCTTAATAGTTTCCCTGGCAATAATTTTGCTTCCGATGGCAGCCTGGATGGGCACTTCAAACTGCTGACGAGGAATAATATCCTTCAGCTTCAGCGCCAGAGCCCGGCCCCGGGCAGGCGCATTGCTGCGGTGAACAATGATGGACAGGGCATCCACCAGATCCCCGTTCAGGAGGATATCCAGCTTCACGGCATCGGTCTTCTGGTATCCGTCCAGCTGATAGTCCAGGGACGCATAGCCTTTGGTGCAGGATTTCAGCTTGTCAAAGAAATCAAATATAATTTCAGAAAGAGGAATCTTATAGGTCAGATCCACCCTGGTTTCATCCAGGTATTCCATGGTCTGGAATACGCCGCGGCGGTTCTGTACCAGTTCCATCACGTTGCCCACCATGTCGGACGGCACCAGAATATCCACCTTGGCCACCGGCTCTTCGATATGTTCGATTTTCGTCATAGGCGGCAGTTCTGCCGGATTATCCACCGGTACCATGGTGCCGTCAGTTTTAAAAACATGGTAAATAACGGAAGGTGCCGTAGTGATAAGCTTTAAGTGGTATTCCCTTTCCAGTCTTTCCTGTACCACATCCATATGAAGAAGTCCAAGGAAGCCGCAGCGGAAGCCGAATCCCAGGGCTTGGGAGGTTTCCGGTACAAATTCCAGCGCTGCATCGTTGAGCTTAAGTTTTTCCAAAGCTTCCTTCAGATTATCATAGTCCTTACTATCAATGGGATAGAGACCGCAGAAAACCATGGGGAGAGCCTTCCTGTATCCCGGCAGGGCTTCGGAAGCCCCATTTTCCGCCGTGGTAATGGTATCCCCCACTTCGCAGTCCTGGACGTTCTTGATGCTGGCGGCCACATAACCTACGGATCCGCAGGTCAGGATATCACAGGCCTTGGGGAAAGGGGAGAAATACCCCACTTCCGTTACCGTATACACCTTGCCGGAGGCCATCATGCGGATATTCATGCCCGGCTTGATTTCTCCATCCATAACACGGACATAGGCAATGGCTCCCTTATAAGAGTCGAAGATGGAATCAAAAATAAGGCAGCGCAGCGGTTTTTTCGTATTGTCCGGAGGCGGCGGCACCTGCTCCACAATCCGTTTCAACACCTCTTCCACATTTTCCCCGGTTTTAGCAGAAACAGGAATGGCATCAGACATATCCAACCCGATGATATTTTCTACTTCCTTCTTCACCCGGTCAATATCGGCACTGGGAAGATCGATTTTATTAATGACCGGAATAATTTCCAGGTTGTGGTCCAAAGCCAGATACACATTGGCCAGAGTCTGGGCCTGCACGCCCTGGGTGGCATCAATGATAAGGATAGCCCCTTCACAGGCAGAAAGGCTTCGGGATACTTCGTAATTGAAGTCCACATGGCCTGGGGTGTCGATGAGGTTCAGCTCGTAGGTATCGCCGTCTTCATACTTGTACATGAGGCGCACGGACTGCTCCTTGATAGTAATGCCCCTTTCCCTCTCCAGATCCATGGTATCCAGAATCTGGGCTTCCATGTCTCTCTTCTGTACCGTGCCGGTGAGCTCAATAAGCCGGTCCGCCAGGGTAGACTTGCCATGGTCGATATGGGCAATAATTGAAAAATTTCTGATATGTTCTGTATCCATAATGACTCCTGTAAAAAAGAATGGTCTGTCTTCTATCATCAATTTATATTTTACTATAAAAGAAATATTTCATCTACGAAAAGAGTTTCTTTACATCCTTTCCTGCCGTCAGGAACATTTTTCGCTCCATGCCGGGCAGGAACCCCTTCTCTCATATTTCACTTCTCCTGTCTGCTTCCCTGTTTTCCCACAAGACCCGGTGCGGCAATGGCAAGGATGACGAGCAGGATGCCCAGGGCCTGGAGAGAGTCAAAGCGGACGTCAAAGAGGAAAAGGGAGGCAATGACAGATACTGCCGGCTCCACCGTAGCAGTGACGGAGGCCTGGGCTTCACTGAGGTAATGGAGGCCCGCATTATAGCAGGTAAAAGCCACCACGGTGCCGCAGATAACGATCCAGAAAGAATCAAAGAGCACCGAACGCTGAAAAAAACCGGAGTAATCGGTAACCGGATCAATCAGCCAGGCGGATATGGCACCGGTAAACATGCCTATAGCCAGGATAAAGGAATTGTCCATGACTGTCATCAGGTGCTTGGGATACACAGCGCAGACTGCGAAGAAAAGTGCTGAGGCCAGTGCCAGGTAGACGCAGGCTGCCGGTACGGAAATGCGATGGATATCGCCGCCGGTAACAAGGAGGAATACGCCGGCTATGGCCAGCACCACTGCCAGCAGTTCACCCCGGGCCGGAATCTTTCTATTTTTCAGAGAAACCCACAGGATCACCATGGCCGGGCAGGTATACTGGATGACCGTGGCAGCAGCCGCATTTCCTGCCGCAATAGAGGCAAAATAGGTATAGTGCATAAGCATAAGCCCCACGATACCATAAAATACCAGCTCCAGAAAAAGAAGGGGCTTTCTCTTGACGGCTCTTACCCCTGCCTTCCACTGCCCTTTCATCAGGGATACAAGAAACATGATGATGCCCGCAGAAAACATGCGGAACACCGTGAGATCCATGGCATCAAGGCTGCTCTTCCTGAAAAAATCCTGAGCTGCCAGCCCTGTCCCTGCCCACATGGTGCCGGCAATCAAAACCATGATGACTGCAAAGAGCTTCATTCGGCTCCCCTCTTTTCATTTTCGAAATCTACAGGCTCCATGGAAATCCACGAGGAAGCTCGTATAAAAAAAGACTTCCTCAATGATTCAGTGCTTTCCCAGTACACAAAAACCCGCCATCACGGCGGGTCATACAATCTGGTGGGACTATTTGGATTCGAACCAAAGACCTCTTCGATGTCAACGAAGCGCTCTGACCAACTGAGCTATAACCCCGGATACTGAGGTCATTATATCATGGGATAAGAGAAAAAAGCAAATTATTACAAAGGGGCTCTGCGCCCCTTTTCCCTGTTCAAAGAAACCGGACCAAGCTCAAAGCGCAAAAAGGGTGCGGCCCTGCTAAAAGCTCTGGAAAAGGGCTGTATATCTTCACTCAAAGGGAAGAGGAAACGTTCCTCCCCATGGCCTTCTAAATTGGCGTTTTCTTTCTCTTAGAAGTCAAAAAGGGACATCTGCTCTTCGTCGGGCAGGTCCTTCAGTATGCCCATATCATCCATGGTATCAATAATAGTCTGGCTCACCTTTCCCCTCTTCCGGAGATCTTCCTTGGAGGTGAAGGGATGGTTATCCCTGGCTCTTACGATTTCCTTGGCCACAGAATCACCGAGGGCAGGAATACAGTTGAAAGGCGGCAGGAGTTTTCCGTCCACCATTTTAAATTCGGAGGCTGCCGACTTGTCTAAGCTGATAGGCAGAAATTCCAGTCCCCGGAGATACATTTCCGCTGCCACTTCAATGACTGTGGCATTGCCTTTTTCTACGGCCGTAGGATGCTCCAGGGAAGCAATGCGGGCCAGTTCCTGTTTCTGGGACTCCAGTCCCTTCAAAATGACCGGCGCATTGAAAGATCCCTCGGCGCGGATGGTAAAGTAAGCAGCGTAGTAGGCCAAAGGCTGGTACACCTTAAACCAGGCAATGCGGAAGGCCATCATAACGTAGGCCACCGCATGGGCCCTGGGGAAAAGATAGCCGATTTTCAGGCAGGAGTCAATGAACCACTGGGGCACATGGGCCGCATCCAGTTCCGCCTTGTTGTTGGAACCGTTCTTTTCCAGACCTTTCCCTTTACGCACATTTTCCATGACCTTGAAGGAGGTAAGCGGTTTGACGCCATGCTTGATGAGATAGTTCATGACGTCGTCACGGGTGGAAATGGCATCTTCCAGTTTGACCGTGCCGTTCTTGATGAGGTCCTGGGCATTGTTCAGCCACACGTCAGTGCCGTGGGAGAAGCCGGAAATTCGCACCAGCTCGGAGAAATTTTTAGGCCTGGTGTCTTCCAGCATGCCCCGGACGAAGGGGGTGCCGTATTCCGGCAGCCCCAGAGCACCTACCGTCACCCCTTTATTTCCAATCACCGACGCCAGCTGCTGGGGCGTAATGCCCAGAGCTTCGGTGGAGCTGAAAAGGGAAAGAGTCTTCTTGTCATCAAAGGGGATGGACATGGGGTCGATTCCCGTAATATCCTGGAGCATACGGATAACTTTCGGATCATCGTGACCCAGAATATCCAGTTTCAGCATACGGCCAGAAATGGAATGGTAATCGAAATGGGTAGTAATGGTGCCGGGAATGATATGACCGTCTTCATCTTTCAGGTATTTTTTATTGGCTGCATACTGAAGGGGTGTGAAATTGTGGATATCCATGTCACGAGGACATACCATAATGCCTGCCGGATGCTGACCGGTGGTTCTCTTCACCCCGGCCACTCCGGCAGCCAGCTTTTCAATGAAAATATCATTAAAGGTGAGGCCCCGGTTTTCTGCATATTTCTTTACAAATCCATAGGCCGTCTTATCCTGGATGCCTGCAATGGTACCGGCTCGGAATACATTGTCCCTTCCGAAAAGTTCTTCCGTGTATTTATGGGCCACACCCTGGTCATCGCCGGAAGAGAAATTGAGGTCGATATCAGGTACCTTATCTCCATCAAACCCAAGGAATACGGCAAAGGGGATATCATGACCGTTCTTGCTCAGCGGCGTTCCGCACTTAGGGCATTTCTTGTCCGGCAGGTCGAATCCGCCGCCTACGGAGCCGTCAGTGAAGAACTGGCTCCAGTGGCATTTGGGGCAGACGTAGTGAGGCGGCAGTGGATTGACTTCCGTAATGCCTGACATGGTGGCAACAAAGGAAGAACCTACGGAGCCTCGGGAGCCTACCAGGTATCCCCGGTCGTTGGAATGTTTAACCAGTTTATGGGCAATGTAGTACAGTACGCCGTAGCCGTGCTTGATAATCGGCGTCAGTTCCAGAGTAAGCCGGTCTTCCACGATTTTGGGAAGGGGATCCCCATAAATGGCGTGAGCGTTGTCATAGCACATTTTCACCAGTTTGTCATCGGCGCCTGCAATCTTCGGGTTGTAAGATTTCCATTCTTCTGCCAGAGGCTTTAAAACTTCACACTGCTCTGCTATTTTCCTGGTATTGGTTACCACGATTTCAATGGCCTTGTCTCTGGGGAGGTAGGAAAATTCATCCAGCATTTCCTGGGTGGTGCGGATATAAACCGGCGGATGGGATTCGATTTTCCCCGGTTTTTCCCAGTTGGAGAGCAGGATATCCCTGTTCCGCTGGTCTTCGGCAAACATATAATGGGCATCGGAAGTGGCACATACCGGACGACCTGCCTTTTCCCCGATTTCGATGACTTTCCGGTTCAGGTCCTGCAGGTCCTTTTTCGAATTCACATTGCCGAATTTATCTTCATTGATAAGGAATTCATTATTGCCCAGCGGCTGTACTTCCAGGTAGTCATAAAATTTGGCTTTTTCAATAAGCTCTTCATCGCTTTCCCCCGCCAGGACGGCGCGGAAAAATTCGCCCATCACGCAGGCGGAACCGTAAATCAGTCCCTCATGGTATTCTTCCAGAATGGGTTTGGGAATCAAGGGCCGTTTCCGATAAAATTTCAGATGGGACAGGGTGACCATGCGGTACAGATTCCTAAGGCCTGTAATGTTTTTGGCCAGGATAATGATATGGTTGTACTGCTGGCGGTCCGTATCCGGATCTTCCGGGATTTCATCAATCATGTACCCTTCCATGCCGTAAATTACCTTCTGGTGGTATTTTTCCGCCAGATCCTGTATTTTCGGGAAGGCCTGGATGACACCATGGTCCGTAATGGCCACAGCCGGATGGTGCCATTTGGCAGCGGTCTTGATGATTTCTTCGTTATCAATGAGACCGTCAAGGCTCATCTTTGTATGAAGGTGGAGTTCCACCCGGGGAGTGGGGTAAGTATCCTCATGGTCAATGACCTGGACTTCCCCTTTTTCCATCTGCTGCAGTTCCAGAGTCAGGCCGCCGGAATACTTGTCAAAGCGTACATTGCCCCGAACTTTCACCACAGTGCCTGGTTTCAGTGATTCCACGCCCTCTGCATCTTCCGGGTGGTCAAAAAATTTCTTGCAGGGAATGCCGTTGCTGTCATCAGCCAGCCGCATGAGAAGAAGTTTCTTTTTGCTTCGAAGTTCCCGCACTTCAGAACTGATGACGGTACCCGTAAAGATGACACCATCTGCTTCGTCTGTAATGGTTCTGATTTCCACAGGATCTCCGGTAATGTGCTTTCTGCCCAGATAGATGCCATTGGAGGCCCCCTTCTTTCCCCCATCTTTAGGGGAAGGAACGAAGGCGCTCTTTGGGAGCACGCTGGTCAGGTCTGGAAGTATGTCAGGCATATCCATTTCCGGCACACTTTCTGCTTCCGGCGGCAGCGGCGCTGCTTCCGGAGGAATATCATCCAGGGAAGGCAGGGGCACATCATCAGGAGGGAGCGCATAATTTTCCAGGGGTTCTTCATCGGGAAGGGGAATACCGTCCATGCCGTCCTCGCCGGAAGGCATAGGATCTGCCGGCCCCTGATCCACAGGGGCGCCCATGTGAATGGCGATAGATGAAAATACTTCATCCGATACGTCTTCTCCATTGATATAAATGGACTCCACCGGCAGGATTTCCTTTCCCATATCCCTGAGAGCCCGGATAGCCGCATTCCTGTCATCGGCCTTGATGTACCAGGCCCTGCATTCTGTATCTACCTCCATCAGTGTAATCATGGAATTCTTATTCCGTGACTGCAGACGGTATTTTCCCATGTATGTACTCCTTTCGTGATAAAACCGGCTCTAAGCGGAAAGGTGCTTTCCCATCATGATTCAGGCGGAAAGACTTTTCCTTATTCTTTCGGCAGGTCCTCCTTGTTCTTATAGGTAATCACCGTATCTACGGCTTCGTAGTCCGATTCAAAAAGGTCATGATAGACTCTGCCATCGGCCCATTTCACGCTCTGCTTAACGGTCACGTTTTTCCCTTCATGACCTTCTTCTGTTTTTTGTTCTTCCTTCTGGGAAGGATCCACGCGGTTTACGGTTTTAAAAGGCACCGTTTCTTCCTTTATTTTGGAAATATCTACATAGGAAGGCTTGTCTTCCTTATTTCCCAAAATCCAGACAGATATGGAGCCCGGCGCATATTCCGCATAGACATAAACGCCATGTTTCAGATGGTTTCGGAAACAGAAATCAATGACTCCCTCCGCCACCGTGGCATCCCGCCCCAGAGGGACATAGGATACGGGGGAGAAGTGGCAGGTACGCTGCGTCACTTCCAGCCCTGCAAGAAGTACGGCATTGAAAAGGGTGGAACTCACCTGGCATACGCCGCCGCCGGAGCCCGGTTCCAGTTTGCCGTTAATAATGACCGGCGCCTCTTTATACCCATTGGCTGCAGAGCGGGAACCTGTGGTACGGTTGTAGGAAAAATCGGCACCGGGTTTCAGATAGGTGCCGCTGATTTTTTCTGCTGCCAGGGAAATATTGCTGCTCCTGTTGGCATCTCCTCCGAAAGAGGTGCTGTATCGAGCCAGCACTGTATTGATTTCCTCTGCTTCCTTATCGGACATGTTCGGCTTCACTTCTTCCGTCACGGGGATCTCCATTTCTCCCCCTCTGCCTGTTTCCAGCATGTCCTTTACCCCCTGCATCAGGTCTTCTTCCTGAATAGCCAGGTGGGGCCGTCCTTTGGAAAAGGTAATGGAGCCGTCACTATGGAAACGGGGCATGGCGTTCTGCGGCGGTTTGCTGTATGTCTTGATCAGCTGGTGGGCCTTCTTTTTCACCGCTTCCTCATCAAAGGAAGCATCCATATGGGCCGCTTTCCCCAAGAGAAGGGCTGTCCAGCGGTCTTTCCACTGCTGGAAAAGGCTTCCCTGTCTGCCGATAGCCATAGCTTCGTCCAAACTGCGTTCATCGTAGGAGACGTGAAGGTCCTTATAATTCCAGGTTTCCTTCACCGAATCCTTCACCAGATTCAGATTCTCCTTCTCCATGGCTTTATTTTCTTCCTGCAGAAAATCCACCATCTGCGCTTTGGAAAAACCGCCTGCCGCAACGCCGTTAATTCTCACGCCCGGAATCACCGAATCACCTTTCACCCAAAGAAAGGGGGCGGCAGCTCCCGTGAGGAGCGCCACCAGTGAAATCATGCCAGCTATCCGTTTAATTCGTAATTTCAATGACCGGTTACCTTCATTTCATACAATATGTTAGAAGCAGGTCTTTCAGTTCCATTTCAGAAGAACCCTGCCTTGTTTTCATCTGATAATTAAAAATCTGGAGCAGAAACCATTCTGCTTTCTTTTCTCCCACTTTGGCTGCTTCATTCTGCATATTCCGCCACATCCAGGAGCTGCGAATGCCCAGGACCTGCCTGATTTCTCCTTCTGGCCGCCGGTTCCTTTTCATTTCATGGAAAATCTTGATTTTCCTGAATTTGGAAGAAAGGAAGCCCAGGTTCTTAATGGTAGTGGAAATATCTGTGAAAACGCGGTCTGTGCTTTCCAGCACCACACTGGCCTTCCTATCCAGAAGGGCGTCGGTAAAGCGGAAAATCCCCTGGTTCATATAATCCGGAAGGGCCGCTTCCAGCAGTTTCCGACTCACTATGTCCCGATTTCCGCACATCAGCACAATTTTATCACATTCCGTCTGGAGAAGGGGAGCAGAAATCTGCTCCCAGGAGGAAAGAACTGTCTCCAGATAGCCCCGGGCCTCATAATCCACCCGTTTCCCTGCATCTGCCAGCATTCGAATCATAGTGCCTGCCGCATCTCTGGGATTCATCAGGCTGTATTCCTCGCTGCAGCAGATAGAAAGGAGGTTTTTAATAATTTTCGTCCTTTTATCGGGCTTCCCATCCAACAGGATGATGAGGAGGATATCTGGAGAAAGGTCTTTCACCGTTTCAAGAAAACTTTCCTCCCTGTGATCCTCCTTTTCGGACCGCCTTTTCAGAAAGGGTGGATTATGGAGGACCACTGCCGTTTCTGCACTGAAAAGGGACTGCCCTTCCAGAGCATTCTGATAGGCTTCAAAGGTGCCGCTCCCGTCAAACAAGGTCACCTCCGGCGCCTTTCCATGAAAATAGGAATCAATGATCCTGTTCTTCCGTATATTGGCAGACACGGGATCATCGCCGTATAAAAAGAAGCAGTTGCTTTTATTTAATTTCTTCATAACCATGATGTATTTTCCAGCTCCCACTTATGCCGGAAGGATGCGGTCTGCATGCCTTCCCTGTACACATTGGCTGCCTGATAATTTTTGAATTCAAATAAATCCACATCCTCAAAGGACGAGGAAAGACGGCTTCCACCATAAACCACGGCCTCCGCCTTGACCCGGTCCATTTCCTCCTCCCTGATACCTGCTCCATTCTTCCGACCGGACGCAATCCAGAGGGTGTGGGCAGGAAAGGACATTTTCTCCATTCCCCTTCTTCCCGAAAGGTAGACGCCCCTATCCCCCTCTGACAGAAGCCAGCTGCTCCCATTGGTGACAAAGGACAGGCGCCCCAGGCGGAGACGGGATTTGGAAAGCGCCCGGATTGTTCCCTCAAACCCCTGAAGAAGGCGGGGCGTCTTTTCCTGTGCCCTGCCGCCGGTCACCCAGATTTCTCGCACCGGCACCGGCAGCGTCAGAGGAAGCGGCTCCTTCACGTCTTCCAGATTTAAAATGAGGATATCCGCATCAAAAATCCCTTCATAGCCAAGAATCGACTTCCATTCCCAGTCCGACGTATGGGAGGGAATGCTGCCGCCTTTATAGTATAAGATTTTATGCTCTCCTGTGACAAGTACCGCTCCCTGGTCCGGGCCAAGGTCAGGGCAGTATACCACCCACTCCGGTCTGGTTATATAAAAGAAAAAGGTCAGACCCAGAAGAGAACACCACAGGAGAAGCGCTCCATACATCCTTTTGGGAACGGAAAAAATCGCTTTTTTGAAATAGCAGATTCCTACTGTAACATAGTACAGAAGAATCTGTACCATGGTCAGCCCGCCGGTTTGGACTTGAGCCCCCGGCCAGGAAGACAGATGAAGATTCAGATGAAGCCCTGCCCAGAGAAGATAATCGGCCCCGTGGAGTATGCCTCCGGAAAGGGGCAGACACACCGGTGCCGCAGCAGCCGCCACCAGACCTGCTATGATCACCCATTCCAGAAAAGGGGTAACAAAAAGATTGGCCGGAATGAAATAGAGAGGCAAGGTATGAAAATCATATAGCATCACCGGAATGGTGAGCACCTGGGCTGCTGTGGACAGAGCCACCCCTTCCTTCACCCATCGGGGCAGGGAAGAAATCCTTGAAAGCTCTCCCATAAGGGGTCTGTAAAAAAGGAGAATGCCTGCTGACGCCCCGACGGACAGCTGGAAACTCACATCATACAGGTAAAAGGGATCCCACAGCAGCATGCCTGCCACCGCCGCCCCCAGGAGGTTGAGAGAAGTCTTCTCCCGCTCCAGGAATACACCGCCTACGGAAAGAATACCCATCACCGCTGCACGGATGACCGGAGGCACCAGACCGGACAGGAGGGCATAAAAAAGAACCAGCACAATGGATCCGCCCACCACCAGCTTTTTAGGCAGGTGAAGCCATTTTCCAAGGAAATAAAGGAAGCCGAAAAGAAGGGCCACATGGGATCCAGAAACGGAAAGAATATGGATAATGCCGGTGGCGGAAAAGGAAGTCATTATATATTCCGGTATTTCATTATAATTTCCGCCAAAGAGCAGGGTCATAAGGATATGGAGCCTGAGAGGATCCATGTAGGGCTTAAACCAGGACTCCACCTTTCCTTTGATTTCGTCGGCCAGCCGGCCGGCCCTGTACTCACCGCTTTCTCCCAGAAAATGAATCTTTTCCGGTTCCTGCGGATAAATCCTTCCCATGAGACGGCGGCTTCGGTAGCGTCCTTCCAGGTCGATTTTACCGGGATTTTTATAAATCCTCACGGCCGTCATCTTTCCGGTGACGGAAATGGTATCTCCCGTGCCGTAAAGCTTTTCCGGATGGGTATCATAAACAAAGGCCGTACCGGAAAGTGATTTTTCCACGCCGTCGCTGTAGGTGATTGATTCCAGCTCCGTGTAGTAGCGGGCATAGGCATCACCATCCCGGTTGACCGACGGCGCCTCCTTCACAATGCCAATCCAGCGCCCTTCGCTCCCTGCCGCCCAGGATGACTGCTGCTCGTAGTACCGGTCAGCCAGAAACATACGACCCATACCGGCTGTGAGGATACACAGGAAAATCACCATCGGAAGAAGTCCCCTTTTCCCGCAGAAAAGGAAAGAAAAAAGAAGAAAGCATCCCGCTGCCAGGGGAAAGACCCAGGGCCAGCGCATGAAAAAAGAAGGGAAGGTGTCATAAAGCACCACTCCCAGCGCCAGAAAAAGGGCACTCCAAAGCAGGGGATACTTGGTATTCATAATGTGATTTTATCCGCCAGTTTTTTAAACTTCCCATCGCTGATGGATGGTACGCGCTTCAGATCCTCTTTTGTTCTGAAGCTTCCATGTTCTTCCCGGTAGGCCATGATTTTTTCGGCTGTCACCTTACCGATGCCGGGCAGTGTTTCCAGCTCTTTCGCACCGGCCGTATTAATATTCACCAATCCCAGGGCACCGGGGTCTTTCATATAGGGATCCAGGGGAATCCATATTTTCATGCTTTCCGTCACCGGTTCCGCCATGTTCACGGCAGTCATGTCGGCATAGGGCAGCACATCCCCTGCCGCCTTCACGGCATCATAGTAATGACTGCCCTCCGGTATTTCATAGACTCCCGGATTCTTCACAGCCCCTACCACATAAACAAGGATTTTTCCTTTTTTTCCCTCTTCTGCCTGGCTTACCTGGAGCGCAGGCTTCTCTTTTTCCTGCCTGAGGGACAGGGGATCCAGCACAAAAAAGGACAGTCCTATGAGAATACAGGCAATGCATGCACAAAGAAGAATGGCTCTTCTTTTGTCTCCCTCGGTTCCCATAGGCCTGTCCCCCTGTTTCAAAAAGATTCAGAAAGTAAGGTAAAGAATCAACGATTGATTATACGAGCAGCGGCCAAGGCCTTTCTGCCTTTATTATTTTTTCTGTTCGTCCTGAGGCTGCTGTTCCTGCTGCTGACGGGCTGCAGCGGAATTGGAATCAATCAGGCTCTGCCGGTTTTTCTTCAAGCTGTCCAGCACGTTTTCCATGTTTGTTTCCACGTACTTCAGTACATCAGTGGCATAGGTCACAGAGCTGGTGCGCAGTTCGTCGGCCGATTTATTGGCAGAGGAAATCACTTCATTAGCTCTTTCCTGGGCCTGTTTGACCAGTTCGCTTTCTTCCGTAATACGGGCAATATAATCCTTTGCCTGCGCTACCGTATCTTCCGCCTTCTTTTCGGCATCCAGCATAATCCGTTCCTTATCGGCAACAATTCTTCTTGCACTTTCCAGTTCATTGGGCAGAGACTGGTTGATGGCGTCAATCAGCCGTTCCACCTCATCCTTATCTACCATTTTCTTATTGGTGAACGGCACCTCGCTGGCATTATTAATGACATTTTCAAGTTCTTCGAGAAGTTTTCTTGTATCCATAATCGGCAGCCTCATTTCTTAATAGAATTTACTTTCCTTTTTATCATTTCCTGGACAAAGGGCGGTACCATGGAGGTCACATCTCCATTAAAGTGAGCCAGCTCCCGGACGCCGGTAGAAGAAAGATAGGAATAACGGCCGTCCGTCATAAAGAATGCTGTTTCCAGGGTGGGATCAATCTTTTTTATCATCAGGGCTCTCTGGAATTCATATTCAAAATCGCTGAATGCCCGGAGCCCCCGGATCAGGAGATGGCAGTTCTTTCTTGCCGCATATTCATTCAGAAGCCCATCGAAAGCATCCACTTCCACATTGGGGATATCCTTCGTAGTTTCCTTCAGCATGGCAATGCGTTCTTCCGTGGTAAACATGTAGTGTTTTGTGGGGTTTAAAAAAGCCGCCACAATCAGCTTGTCTACCAGGCTGGCGCTTCTTCTGATAATGTCAAGATGACCATAGGTGACCGGATCAAAACTTCCGGGGCATATAGCTAATTTCATTCAAACCTTCTCCTCATTATCTGCACTGCAGATAACTTACAACAATGGCCCCCACTTTTTTCTCTTTCCACAACTGGCATTTTCCCTGGAAAAGAGACAAATCGGGCGGTTCGGATACTGAATGTTCTGCAATAATGATGGCTTCTTCTGCCGGAAGGTCACAATCGAATACCTCCTGCAGAACTTCATTGATATATCCCTTCCTGTAAGGCGGATCCATGAAAATATAATCAAATTTCTGTCCTCGGAGAGCTTTCAGGGAAGAAGAAACATCTCCCTTCAGAATGCGGCTCCGGTCTGCTGCATGGCAGCGAAGCGCATTTTCCCTGATGATGGCACCGGTGGCTTTGTCAAGGAATACCGCTTCCGCAGCGCCCCGGCTCAAGGCTTCCAGTCCCATGGCACCGGTACCTGCAAAAATATCAAGTACCTTTGTCTCCAGGATGCCTACATTGGCAAGTACGTTGAAAACGCTTTCCCTCACCCTTCCCAGGGTGGGTCTGGTATTCCGACCCTCAGGAGACGACAGCAGCGTGCCCTTGGCGTTTCCTCCGATAATTCTCATGTGTTCTACCTCATTTTCATCATGCAGAAAAGAAATCCTTCTTTCCACACTTATGTTCATTATAGCATAAACGGCTATGTAAATCGCCGGTGAGTTCAAATTTTTTATGGCTGAAATAGTTCTCTGTCCGACTTGATGCCGCTGTGTATCATGGCGACAGGAAATTTTTTGCTAATAGTTTCCTGCCGGCCTGGCACTGCTGTTTTTCATCTCAATAGGTTTCGGACTCCGCCTTTTTGGCCCGGGTCATAAGGATTTCCAGAGCTTCCCTGGCATTATGGTCGCCTTTAATCAGATGGCATACTTCTTCCGTAATAGGCATGTCGATATGCTCCCGCAGGGCAATTTCATGAACCAGACGGGCCGTACGAATTCCTTCTACCACCATGTTGGTGCTTTTGCTGATTTCATCAGCAGTCATTCCTTTGGCCATCATCATGCCGGCCCGGTGATTGCGGCTGTGGATGCTGGTGCAGGTGCATACCAGATCCCCCATGCCGGAGAGACCGAAGAAAGTGGTCATCTGGGCGCCGAAATGAACACCGAACCTGGTCATTTCCACCAGTCCTCTGGTCATCAGGGCAGCCCGGCAGTTGTCGCCAAGGCCGATGCCGTCAAGAACACCACAGGCCAGCGCCATAATATTCTTCAATGCACCGCCATATTCCACGCCCCGTATGTCATCGCTGCGATATACCCGGAAAACAGGGCTCATATACAGGTCCTGCACAATCTGCACCGCTTCCGGTACAGCCGAGGCAGCCACCGTGGCGCAGGGGAGCCCGATTCCCACTTCTTCCGCATGATTGGGACCGGAAAGGGCCACAATCTTATCGGTAATACCAGCCACTTCCTTCGTAATTCCTTCTGAAAGACGATGGCCTTCATTGTCTGCCAGTCCCTTGGACGCGCATACCACCACCGCATCTTTCATGAGCCAGGGCTTCAGACGGGCTGCCATGTCCTCTACCACATGAGAAGGAGTGCAGATAATCACACAGCCTGCTCCTTTCACCGCTTCCTCCAGATCACTTGTAATGCGGATCTTTTCAGGAATGTGAGCGCCCGGCAGGTATTCTCCATTTTCCCGGGTCTTCCTCATTTCGTCTGCTCTATCCGGGTTTCTGCAGTACATAATCAGATCATTATTCCGTCCGGCCAGTTCGATCATCATGGCAGTACCCCATCCGCCGGCTCCAATCATTGCAATTTTCAAAGGTATTACCTCTTTTCCCTGGTAATAGGCTTCTCTTCACCTCTAAGAAGCCTTCCAATATTATCTTTATGTTTTCCAATGACAATCACAGCTGCCAGGGCACCGAAAGCCACATATTCCAATGGTTCTCCTTCAATCAGCATGACAAGAGGTACCACCGGTGCGGCCAGAATAGATCCCAGCGAAACAATATGTTTCCATTTGAAAATAGCAAGCCACACCAGAAAGGCTGCCAGCACGGCAGGAGCACAGATGTAGGTAAAAGCCCCTACGCCGCAGGCCACGCCTTTGCCGCTTTTGAAATGAAGAAATACAGACCAGTCATTGCCGATAATAGCAAATACGGCGCAGAGAAGCACAATCACCGGATCAGGCATCCCCAGATGCACCGCAATGAAACCTTTCATGAAATCACAGATAAAGACAGCCAGTCCTGCCTTCACCCCTAATTCCCTGTAAGCATTGGTGGCACCGATATTTCCGCTCCCCACTTTTTTTAGATTCACACCATAAAATACACGGCCAATGATATAGCCGCTGGGGATGGCCCCTATGAAATAAGCCAGCACAATCCACAGGATGGATTCCATCAATCGTCGCCACCGTCCTTTTTGCTCCGTACCACAATACGAATGGGCGTCCCCTCGAAGCTGAAGGCCTCCCGAAGTTTGTTTTCAATAAAGCGGACATAGGAAAAATGAATCAGATTGGCATCATTCACGAACATCACAAATGTAGGCGGCCGCACGCCCACCTCTGTCATGTAATAAATCTTCGCTACCCTGCCAGAATGGGCGGGCGGCGGATTGATCATTTTCGCATCTTCCAGAAGGTCATTCAGTACCGAAGTGGATACCCGAAGATTCTGCTGCTCTGCTACGTTGTAAATCAGATCCCCAAGACGATGGATTCTCTGTTTGGTCTTAGCCGATCCGAAAAGCATGGGCGCATAGGGAGCAAAAGGAAGACCATTTCTGATTTCCTTTTCAAACTCATTGATTGTATGTTCATCCTTTGCAATAGAATCCCATTTATTGACGAAAAGAATCAGTCCCTTGCCGGCTTCATGGATGTAGCCGATAATTTTCTTGTCCTGCTCCGTCAGCTTGTCTTCCGCATCAATCACAAAAATAGCCACATCGCAGTTATCAATGGCACGAATAGAACGGATGACGCTGTATTTTTCCAGAGGTTCGTCTATTTTGCTCTTCTTCCTCATACCTGCCGTATCCACCAGGATAAAGGTCTTTCCCTTATAGGTCCAGAGAGAGTCCACCGCATCTCTGGTGGTTCCCATTTCATCAGCCACCAGGGATCGTTCATAGCCCAAAAGGGAATTGATGAGGGTGGATTTGCCCACGTTTGGACGGCCCACGATGGCCGTGCGGATAATGTCTTCCGATTCCTCTTCCTTCTGATTGGGGAATCCTTCTGTAATCCGGTCCAACAGGTCGCCGAAATTCAACCGGTTCACTGCAGAAATACCGATGGGATCCCCCAGTCCCAGCGAATAGAATTCGTACACATCCATTTCCTGGTTATCGCTGTCCACCTTATTCACTGCCAGCACCACAGGCTTGCCGGTCTTTCTGAGAAGTCCCGCAATGGTCTCATCATCGCTGGTCATCCCGGTTCTGGCATCCACCACGAACAGAATGACATCAGCCTCCTCCATGGCCAGCTCCGCCTGCTGGCGAATGCCGCTGGAAATCTGGTCCTTCTCATTCCGGAATTCAATGCCGCCGGTATCAATCAGGGTAAATTCCTTATCAAGCCATTTCACATCACAGTAAATCCTGTCTCGAGTTACACCGGGGATATCCTCCACAATCGATACACGCCGCTGGGCCAGTCCATTAATCAGCGTAGATTTGCCTACATTCGGCCTGCCTACAATGGCAACGAGAGGTTTGCTCATAAGTCCCCATCCTTTCTATATGTAAAATCAAATATATTATCATAACTGCCTTGGAGCAACACTTCTCCATTTTTGTTATACTGTATTGAAATTGTATGACGGATGGCGGTTTATGTCAAGGAGAATGGTTTCCTGCCCGCCATGACGCTTCTGTAATTCATTGTGTCAGGAGGCTGCTGGCAAAGGGGGTTCCTGTGAGGCTGGCATTATGGCTGCCAGCCTCACAGGAAAATTGTTTACTGCACTAAAAAAGCCGCCCCGAAGGGCAGCTTCTTTATTATTCTTATTCTTCAGCCGGAGCTTCTTCATGGGAAGGAGCTTCTTCCAGTGCGAAGGAGATTCTTCTGCGGCCTTCATCAATGTTGATGATGCGGACTTTGAGTTCGTCTCCTACCTGGCAGATATCGCCCGGTTTCTTGTTGTGGTCATCGGTCATTTCGTTGATGTGGAGAAGACCGGTAAGGCCGTCATCCAGTTCTACAATAACGCCGAATTCAAGGATCTTAACGACCTTGGCATCCACAATGTCATCTACTTCATGATCATGGATAGCTGTTTCCCAAGGATTGGGGAGGCAGTCCTTGTGGCTGAAGGAGATTCTCTGTTTTTCACGATCGAAGGATTTGATTTTGACATCAATTTCCTGTTCCGGTTTGAGAACATCTTCGACCTTGGCAATCTTTTTCCAGGAAATATCGGAAATATGGAGAAGGCCTTCTACGCCGTTGATACCAACGAATGCGCCGTAAGGCATAATCTTCTTTACAGTGCCTTTGAGAACGTCGCCGTTTTCATAGGCTTTTTCGATAACATCCATTTCTGCATTTCTTTCATCTTCCAGAACGGCTTTGCGGGAAAGAACCAGTCTGTTCTTAGCGCGGTCCACTTCCAGAATCTTAGCCTGGAAAGTCTTGCCTACCAGGTTCTGCAGGGAATGAACGAAGCGGAGATCGCCCTGAGACAGGGGAATGAATCCGCGGAGAGATTTAATCTGAACAAGCAGACCAACCTTAATGGCTTCAATGCCTTCGCATTCAACGGGTTCACCTTTTTCGAATGCTTCTTCGACTACATCCCAGTCAGCGAGACGGTCTACTTTAATCTTAGATACGTAAATTGTGCTATCTTCTTTAACTCCGCTGACGATCTGAACACGGAGAGTGTCACCAATTTTCAGCACATCTTTCAGGGATGCCGGTGCCGGGTAGGAATATTCATGTGCAAGAAGAACAGCTTCTGTCTTATATCCGAAAGAGATATAAGCCTTGTCGTCGGTGAGATCTACAACCTTACCTTCAACGACGCTGCCTTTGTGTACATCCAGGTTCATTTCCTCCTGATCCAGCATTTCCTTCATGTTTTCCATAATACAAACTACCTCCTCTATGATCCAGTCCGGTGTGGATGCACCGGCGGTGATGCCAATCTTGTCCCGACTGTGGAACCAGCTCGGTTTTAGTTCCCCAGCCGTTTCGATATGATACGTCCTGGCTCCCTCTTCCCTGCAGATTTCCGCAAGTCTTGAGGTGTTGGCGCTGTTGCGCCCGCCTATGACAATCATCACATCTACTCTATCCGCCAGCTCACGAGCCGCCTGCTGCCGCTGCATGGTTGCGTCACAAATGGATTTGTTGACGTGAAGGTTTTTCACCTTTTTTCCCAGCGCTTCGACAATCCGGTCGGCCAAGACAGCTGAAAATGTGGTCTGTGTGACTATATAGGCTTCATCCAGTGGCGGGAGTGCATCTACATCTTCCATGGTTTCTACCTGGTAAGAATGTCCCACCGCCCATTCAGCCACACTCTTCATTTCAGGGTGCCTTTTTTCACCGATGAGTATAACCTGCTTTCCGTCTTCCACCAGTCGATGAGCCATCTCCTGGTTCCTTCTGACGAAAGGACAGGTTGCGTCCATTAGGGCCAGATTTTTGCACTTAAGCATATTATAACACGAAGGCCCCACTCCGTGCGAGCGAATTATTACAGTTTCGTCATTGAGACCGTCGAAATTGTCCACTGCCGGTATGCCCCGCTGAGCCAGCTTTTCCACTACCTGGGGATTATGAATGATGGGTCCGAAGGTAACGGCTTTGATGCCGGAATCTGCGGCTTTTTCGGCAATTTTCAGCGCTCTTCTCACGCCGTAGCAGAATCCCATCACCTTTGACTTGTAAATTTCCATAGGTTATGTACCTTTTCTTTCGTCTGCTATAATCAGACTTATTGTATTGCTATAAAAAAATCAATATCTATGAAATTAGCTTTTAAAAGGAATCCTATCCTTTTTTCCTTCCATAGTCCTCTATCATAGCCTGAATCCTCTGCTTCACCAGTTCATCCAAAGCTGCTGTATTTCTATCATCAGGCCTGGCTTTTCTGACCGGTATGGGTTTCCCTATGACTACGGCCAGAGGACCTTTTTTTACAGGCAGAGGCTCGGCACCGATAATGGCTACCGGAAGGATGGGTGTGCCGGTGAGGATGGCCAGAAACGCCATGCCCGGATGAAAGCGGCCCAGTGCCTTTCCATGGACAAAACCGCCTTCCGGAAATATGCAGAGCACCTGTCCCTTCTTCAATTCCGCAAGGCTTCTCCGAATGGCAGTCATGTCAGCACTGTTTCTTTTCACTGGAAAAGCGCCCAGATATCGAATCAGCCGGCCAAAAAGAGGATTTCTGAAGAGCTCCGATTTAGCCATGAAACTGATTCTTCTCTTCTCCATGGCTATTCCCACAAGGGGCGGATCGAAATAGCTCTTGTGATTGGCTGCTGCAATCACCGCCCCCTTGTCCGGTATATTTTTCCTGCCTTCCACATGAAGGCCATACAGGCTGAAGAAGAAATAGAGCAGGGCCCTGATAATCTGATATCCCATAGTACCTCTTGCCGCTGGACTTTCGTGTTCAGGAAACTTTCTTCATATAGTCATCCATAAGTTTCTGGATGCGTCCTTTGATTTCATCATTTATCTCTGCCACCAGCTCATCATCGGGCCGCTGCTTCTTTACAGGCACCGGTTTTCCGATAAGCACGGCCAGAGGCCCTTTCCTGTGAGGCAGAAACCGGGAACCCACCACTGCCACCGGGATGATCGGAGTGCCCGTCATCAGTGCCAGAGAAGCCATGCCCGAGTGAAACCGTCCCAAACCATCCTTTTTGATCCGGGTGCCTTCCGGAAATATGCCCAGCGGATTGCCGGCCTTGATTTCCCGGATGGCCTGCCTTATGGCCGTGCGGTCCACAGTCCCTCTCTTCACGGGGAAAGTACCGAACTGACGAATAAGCCAGCCGAAAAGGGGGTTCTTAAAGAGTTCTTCTTTAGCCATATAATGGATAATTCTTGTATTAAAGGCCACGCCGATGAGAGGCGGATCCCAGTCGCTTTTGTGATTAGGCGCCACAATGACGGCACCGGTAGAGGGCACGTTTTCCCTGCCTTCCACATGAAGGCCGAAGAGGCCGAAGAAAATAAAATTAAGAAGGGCCCTTACAATTTTATATCCCATAGGACCTCCTAAGCATCAAAGCCAGGAAATCTGCTGCGGCAGATATGAATGATGGCTTCTGCCGTACCTTCCAGGGTAAGATCGCCATTATCCAGAAGCACCGCATCTTCTGCCTGTTTCAGCGGAGAAATATCCCGATGGCTGTCCAGGTAATCCCGGCGGCTGATTTCCTTTTCCACATCTTCCATGGTCATTTCCGGATGGCCTTCAGTAAGTTCCTTGAACCGGCGCACCGCCCTGGTATGGACAGAGGCGGTGAGGAAAATCTTCACATCTGCCTTTGGCAGAACTGTCGTACCGATATCTCTGCCGTCCAGCACGATGCCGCCTTTTTTCGCCTGTTTCCGCTGGATAGCCACCATGGCTGTCCTCACGCCGCAAATGGCGGATACTTCTGATACATGGCTCGAAACTTCCGGCGTGCGGATATAGGGAGTTACGTCCTTTCCATCCACAATGACATGCATCACATCCTTATCGGGCTTGACTTCCATATCCAGCTTTTTTGTCATGGATACGATATCTTCCGGTTTGTCCAGTTTCCTTTCCAAGGCCTCATAGGTTACGGCCCGGTACATGGCACCGGTATCCAGATAGGCATATCCCAGCCTTGCAGCCAGAATTTTGGAAACGCTGCTCTTCCCTGCACCGGCAGGGCCGTCAATAGCAATAGATAATTTTTTCATGATAACTCCTTTACCGCAGACAGAGCGGCCAGATGGCCCGTGGAAAAGGCAGCCTGCAGATTATATCCGCCGGTGAAAGCATGGATATCAAGCACCTCTCCTGCCATATATACATGTTTACAGATTTTGGATTCCATGGTGGATGGATTAATTTCTTTTACCGATACGCCGCCGGCAGTGACAATGGCTTCTGAAAGGGGCCTTGTGCCTGTAATCGTTAAGGGCAGATGCTTCAATACCCCCGCCAGTTTTAGCCGGTCCCCTTTTTTCAGATCGCTCACCGGAAGATCCCGGGGAATGCCGGAAAGCTTGAGCACCACATCAATCATTCTGTGGGGCATAAGGTCCACCAGAGCAGAGGCCATCTGCTTCAAATGATATTTTTCAAAATCCCGGAGAAGCCTTTTATCCAGGACCTCCAGAGACAGTGCCGGTTTCAGGTCGATGGCTCCCTTTACGTCATGGCCCTGGGAAAGCCACAGGGACACTTTGTCTGAAAGGGAGAGCACAATGGGACCGGAAACGCCGAAATGGGTAAAAAGCATTTCCCCAAATTCTTCCGCTTTGCGCCTTCCTCCGCCATCTACGGAAAAAGTCACATTCTTTAAGGAAATCCCCTGCAGCTCCTTCGGCCACGCCTCACTGCATACAAGAGGAATCAGCGCCGGCCGGATGGCAGTCACCTTATGGCCGATTTCCCGGGCCATGGCATAGCCGTCGCCGGTAGAGCCGGTGCGGGGGTAGGAAGCGCCGCCGGTGGTTAAAATCACGGCATCCGCCTCATAGGTTCCCTTATCAGTGGAAAGGCCTGTGACCTTTCCTTCTTTCTGCAGGATATGGCGCACCGGTTCCTCCAGATGGAGATCCACCTTTTCCTGATGGAGAAGCTTCATAAATAAATGGCGCACTTCCTGGGCATCATCGCTCTTTGGGAATACGCGGCCTCCCCTTTCCACCTTGGTGGCAAGGCCCCATGAATGAAAGAGGGAAAGCAGGTCTTCGTTATTGAATTTTTCATAGGCACTATAAAGGAATTTGCCATTTCCCGGAGTTTTGGCAATGAAATCAATAATGGGCGCACTATTGGTCAAATTGCAGCGCCCCTTTCCCGTAATGCCCATCTTCAGTCCCACCTTGGGCATTTTTTCAAACAGGGATACCGACGCTCCCTCATGGGCAGCAGTCACCGCCGCCATGAGGCCTGCCACGCCGCCGCCGATGACGGCCACTTTTCTACCGGTAGAGCTCATATAATTTTCTGACCTCCTCGCTGGTAAGCCTGCGGCTCATGCCTCTGGAAAGGCCCTCCGGCGTCAGGAAGGCATAACCGGTCCTCACCAGACCGAAAACGGGGTAATGGTAGGCTGCCATCATTTTTCTGATTTCCCGGTTTTTCCCCTCATGAAGCACCATTTTGACCTTTGTCTTATTCTTTTCCTTATCATAGCCCAGCACTTCGATTTCACAGGGAGCCGTAATCCCGGTGTCAATACGTACGCCCCGGGACATTTTATCCGCCAGCTTCGGAGAATACCGGCCCCGTACAGTTACTTCATAGGTTTTTGTCACCTCATGGCTCGGATGGGTAAGGATATAGTCCAGATCTCCGTCATTGGTCATGATGAGAAGTCCTTCGGAATGATAATCCAGCCGTCCCACCGGGAAAATCCGCTCCCGCACAGTACGGAAATAGTCCATCACCGTCCGCCGTCCCTGGGGATCAGAAACAGAGGTAATCACATTGTCCGGTTTATAAAAAAGGAAATATTTCTTCTTCTCCGGTTTGACCAGGGTGCCCATGGCTTCAATCCGATCTTTGACCGGATCCGCTTCACTGCCCAGTTCCTTCACTACCTGGCCATTCACCTTCACCTGCCCTGCCAGAATCAGCTCTTCCGCTTTCCTTCTTGAACAGACGCCGGCATGGCTCAATATTTTCTGCAAACGTTCTTTCAAAATAATTCTCCTTCATCCGGTTTTCCGGACCATCGAGTTTTCAGCTCACTTACATCATTCAGGCCTGTAGCCTGCAGGAAACGGCGGGTGGTGCCATACAGAATGGGCCGCCCCGGCACATCCAGCCTGCCCCTTTCCTCCACCAGATCCTTCTCCATGAGGAGGGAAATCACCCGGCCTGCTGATACGCCTCGTATTTTTTCTATTTCCACCCGGGTCACAGGCTCCCTTAAAGCTATGACCGCCAGCGTTTCCAGTGCCGCCGCCGAAAGGGGCGTCTGTTTTCCCAGAAGAGAAGAAAGCCATGAGTCATATTCTTTCTTTGTGGCCAGCCCGTATCCTGCCCCTGTGTGGTGCAGGGTAATGCCTGAATCTGCCCGGTCATAGCGGGCTTTCAGATATTCCAGCCCCTTTTCCACGCTCACCGTATCTTCTCCCAGGGCCCGGGCCAGCTCCTTCAGCGTTGCCGGTGTGCCCCGGGCAAAGAGAAAGGCTTCTATCAGGGGCGAGAGCGCCGCCGCACCTTTCATAAACTGCCTCCTTTAATCACAAGTCCCTCCGCTGCCTCTTCCACCCTGGCCTTTCCCAGCCGGATCAGCTCAAGAAGGGCCAGAAAAGCCACTGACAGATGGAGTCTTGTCTTCATTTTCTTCAGATAACCGGTCATCATGACCCATGGTTTCATCGCAAGCGTCCTTTCCCATCCTTCTATTTCCCTGTCCAGGGAAACTTCCTCTGACGGAAGAATCCGTTCCTCTTCTTCCTCCAGAGAATCATAGAGGGAAAGAAATGCCGCCTGCAGCCGTGAAAGGGAAATTTTCCCTTGAAAGACAGAAGTCCTGAATACTTCCGGTTCCCTTCCCCGATAGGGGCTCTCCTCTTCCATGAGCGCCTCGATGCGGGCTTTCACTTCCTTCATCCGCTTAAACTCTTCCAGGGACCGGGAAAGTTCCTGCCGGGGATCCTCGGATTCATTCATTTCCTCCCGCCTTTTTTCGGGAAGGAGCATGCGGGATTTGATGAGAATGAGGGTGGACGCCATGGCAAAGAAGCTGCTTCCCAGATCCAGATTGAACTGCCGTGCCGATTCCAGATACGCCAGGTACTGATCCGTAATCAGATGGATAGGAATATCGTGGATATCGATCCTGTTCTTTGTCACCAGATGCAGAAGCAGGTCCAGAGGCCCTTCAAAAAGAGGAATATTCACTTGGTAATTGTCTGCTGCAGCTTCTCCCATATCTTTTCCTTCACATAATATTTGATGAAAGGGCACACTCACCCATCATGCTTTATACATAGTACCACAGATGGGGAGGGAGTCAACCACCCACTTAGAAAAGTGAAGCCCTTCATGATATGCCCTGCGGGCATGAAGGTTGACGGGCCTTCGGCCCGAAGGTTCTTAAGGTTCTTAGGTTTGACATCCCTTCGGGCTGAAGGTTGTTGTATCGCCGCCTTTGACGGCGATGAGTATAAAGCCTGCGTTACGAGATTTACATTTGTGTCACCAGTACTGCATGACAGAGAGCAAAAGCCTCCTTCCTCTGGAAGGCAGAAGTCCTGCAGAGGGCTTCTGAGTCGGGCTATTATTCGAGTATAGCCTGCACACTAAGCGATCACCTTGATGCCCGGCCGTCAGGTGGCTCCGTTAGGCGACGGAGGAACAGCGTGGATTAGATGATAGAAGTCAGAAATCAGACGTCAGAATGCGTTACGAAATCCCCTTCCCGCCTCCCACCGTCATCCGGGGTCGGTCAGCCGACAATCGGAAGGCCCTTTTATGGGCAGGCTGAGGGCCAACTTCGGCTAACTTGGAGACCCTCTGCAGGGTCTCCACAAAGCGAAAGATCTTGGTAAAAGCCGATAGTGTCGCAGCTGTTGCTAAATACCAGTCGGCGGGAATTCGGTGTTCCACAGGGCTTCGACCAGCTCCATCCTGAGGAAGGAGCCAACGTTATATGCTTCCCTTCCCGCCCTCATCGTCATTCTGAGCCGCAGGCGAAGAATCTCGGTACATGCAGCATTTGGGTCATTCGGTATTAAATACCAGTCAGCGGGAAGGAGACGCTAAGCAGTCACCCCAGAATCTTTCGGTGTTCCTCAGGGCTTCGCCCAGCTCCTTCCTGAGGAAGGAGCCAACGTTACGTGCTTCTCTTCCCGCTCTCACTATCATTCCGAACGAAGTGAAGAATCTCGGTACAAGCCGCGTATGAGACATATGCTATTAAATATCGATCGGCGGGAAGGAGCCGCCTTCGGCGGCAAGTGGTGGGCACCATTTAATTCGTGTAAGGCGACTCTTATGATAAAACTATAAGCTGCCTTACGCCCCCTGAGCGATGCAAACACAACCCTGGTACCGAGGGGCAAAGCCCCGACGATACCATAAGCCCCTCTGCGCCGAAGGTGCAGGCTCCTACGGGAATACAGCCGCCTGCTGTACAATAAAAGGAACCTTCACCGGTTTCTGATGTAATTGACTGATGACCTTCCTGTTCACCTTTATAAAGCCGCATAAAAAGCCCCTCGAAAGAGAGGCTCTTTTTAGTATTTATCAAAATATGATATTATTTCCCTTTACTCATGCATCCCAGCCAAGATTCATGGATGCCACCCTGCCGTTTCTCATATGGAATACAAGGTTTACGCCGCTATCCGTTTTATAGTAAAGTGCATCGCCGTAATGAATATCCGGTTCCCCATAGGTACCAATCACTTCGCTTCCGGTGGAGCCTACATGAATGCCGCTGGGTGTAGAGAATCCATTGTTTGCCGTAATATGGATCATAGTTACACGAAATGGACGGCCGGAATCTCTGACACAGTTCATGGTTACCGAGTCCCCATAGCCGATCATCTGCGCTTATGAGTTCGGTCCCCAGGCAGGTACTCAAGTCACCTTCCCCTCTTTGGGTTTACCATAGATAGCAGCAACATCTTACTTAGTCATTCCCGGCACAGTGCCTCCCAGGGCGCCTTCATCATCAAGCACACGAGCCAGGGCAATGGTTCCTGCGCATAAAGCAGCTGCTGTCAGCAATAAGATTTTCTTCATCTTCATAAATACCCCATGAAATAAGCTCCCCAAAAATCAGGAAACCGGCTATTCATATCGAACGGCATTATCCCTGATTGTATTGATGATATGTATGAGATCACGCATATCTTCCATGCTGAAAATAGACGTGGCATCATAGGGCTTGTCAAAGGGCGCATTAAAGATCGTCATGGGGCTGTCCATATAGCCATTGACCGATATGTAATTGATTACATTCCGAATAAACGCAATCTGTTTATCATTCAGGGCATTGTCATTGATAAACTGTGAAAACGCCTTTTCCGCCGCCTTTTTATCCATCTTGGCAATGCGGCGGACCGTAAGTCCAAAGGGCTGATTTTGGAAATAATACTGATAATCCTCTTTTGACCCCAATTCACTGGTAAAGATTTTCTCCAGATCCTTGTAATCCATAGCTGTTAATGGCTCATTATGAACCAGTTTCCTGACCGCCGGAACATCATCCACGTGCTGCAGGAAATAATGATTCACCTTTTCCTTATAGTTTTCAAAGGTTTCCGGCTCCAGCGTATCTCCTTCTTTTTCAGAAATGACAGAATCCTTCAGCCCCGTTTCTATGATGGGTTCATATTTGAACTGGATAAACTGGATGAGGCTCCTGAGCTCCGCCCGCACCTTTTCAAAGTCAAGTACATCTGCATCGGTCCAGAAAGAAGCCGACTCCACTTCTTGAATCAAGGGGAGCTTTTTTCTCACTGCGTCAATGCTGATTTTCTTCTCCAGCTGCCTTGCCGTTTCAATCAGCTGTTTCTTGGACTTTCTGAAAGACCCCAGACCTTCCATATGGGCCAGCATGAGGCCATACATGAGATTATCGAAGCGTTTCGCCGACTCATCCTTTTCCATATCAGACACCAAAGGTGCTATTTCCTTATTCAGTTCACCGCAGTCCCCTTCACTGAGAGCGCGGAACGCCGCCTTGTTCTTATATTTTTCCACATATCGGAGGTGTAGCTTCACGGAGAAAAGAGATGGATTCAGCTCGACTACCTGCTTATGGCAAGTTTCCACAAGAGAGCGGCGCCAATCCTGGTACTTCTCGTCCGCATAGGCTGCCTGCTGCAGATCCTTGACCAGACGGATTCTCTTGTTGAAAATATTTTCTGAAAGCGTCCTGGTCTCCCCATCGCCTATGAAATTCATATGCTGGCGGAAATACTCAAAGTTGCCGCAGTAATCAAAAATCAGGAAATACTTCTTGCCCCTGTACTCCCCATTTCTCATATCCACGCATTCCAAATCAGGACAGAGTCTTGTTCCCCGACCGATCATCTGCCAGAACTTTGTCTTTGAACGCACCTTTTTGAAGAAAACCAGATTTAAACACTCCGGCACATCTATGCCCGTATCCAGCATATCCACCGAAACAGCAATGACCGGATCCTTTTCCGGATTTTTGAAATCATCAATCACCGTTTCCACATAGCTGTCTCCACAGACTACCCGCTGTGCAAAGGTACCCTTATATTTAGGATAAAGTGCATTAAACCGCTGGATAATAAATTCTGCATGCTTTTTATTTTCAGCAAAAATAATGGTTTTCCCCAGACGTTCGCCACCCTTTGTCTTAATGCCCCGTTCCATCAGGTCCTGAAGCACATGATCCACCGTATTGGCGTTAAACACAAATTTATCCATTTTCGGCGAAGGGATATAATCGGGCATAGACCCGTCATCCTCAGTGAAATCATCCTCATACCGTTTCTTATCCTCTTCTGAAAGGTCATCATAGGTAATGCCCTCTTCCAGAAACTTCGTTTTCACCTCATAGTTATAATAGGGTACCAGATATTTTTCGCTGATTGCCTGGTTGTAGTCATAGGCATAAGTAGGGATGCCCTGCTGCATATCAAAGAAATCATAGGTATTCCGATCCACATCGGTTTTCGGCGTAGCAGTTAATCCTACAAGTATGGCGTCAAAATAGTCAAAAATAGCCTTATACTTCTTAAAAATGCTCCGATGGCTTTCATCAATGATAATCAGGTCAAAATGGGCAGGCGTAAAAAGCCGGTTCCCATCGTCCCTCTTCGTATCATCAATAGAATTCAGAATCGTCGGATAGGTGGAGAAAACAATCCGTGCATTCTTATCGTCCTTATTGCTGCACAGATTGCAGAGAGACATCCGGGGCAGATACTCCCTGAAAGAATCCTTTGCCTGCTTCACCAGCGCCGTACGGTCTGCCAGGAAAAGTACATTGGTAATATATCCTCCCTTGGACAGCACATCCACCAGACTGGCCGCCGTACGGGTCTTTCCGGTTCCCGTAGCCATGACCAGGAGATTCTTCCGTCCCCCTTCCTCTATATGGGCGCACACAGCCCGGATAGCTTCCTTCTGATACACACGGTTCGTGATTTCATCGGAAATAGGAATGGACGTCAAGGCAGGATGGCTTTCCATCCTCCTATCCATCAGTCTTTCCAGATCCTCCCTGCTGAAAATACCGCTTACCTGCCGCTGCGGACCTGTCTTGTCATCCCAGAAATAGGTTTCAAAGCCATTGGTATTGAAAATCATGGGGCGACGGCCAAACCGTCTTTCCAGACAGTCCGCATACAGCACCGCCTGCTTCCTGCCCACGTTGGGATCCCGGCTTGTCTTTTTGGCTTCCACCACCGCCAGCGGGAGGCCATTCCTGCCGAAGAGTACATAATCCACATACCCCTTCTGCCCGGGCACACCGGCCATTCCGTCCACTTCATATTCTTCCACCACATTCTGGGAAGGGCCGTCAAAAATCCACCCTTCCATCTTCATATCCACATCAATGTAAATTTTGCGGGTCTTAAATTCAGAAATGGCTTCCGGATTGAAATGACGCTCTTCCTTATTCTTCTCCTTCTCGGCGGTCAGCTTTTCCGACAGCGCCCGCACCTGGTCATAGAGCTTCTTGTTTTCCTCTTCCTTTTCCTTGAGAAGGCCAGCCTGTTCCTTAATCCGCTTTTCATCCAGCGACACCCTGCTCTGGGGGATGAGAGATTCCTTAAAGAAATGCTCCTTATAATCACTGCCATAGCAGTAATCAATCCATTCAATGAATTCAAAAAGCCCGCGGAGAGACACCACTGCATCAGCAGCAGTGATATTTCTTGCCGTATGCACCGCCAGATTCCCCAGCTTCACAATCAGCGGCAGCTTCTTCCACGTATCATATTCCATGGCATAGCGGAAATCGGGCTCATGAATCAGGGACTGCAGATTATCCTTGAAAGGAAGTGTCATGGTCCTGTCTGCCGCATAGACCCACTTCACCGCCAGCTCCAGCGCCTTGCGGCAGCCGATGGCACACATGGCCGGAGAAGTCGCATAAACCCTTTCCGCCTCCATGGCCGCCGGAGCAAACGCTTCATATTCCTTTTTCCCGCGTAAGAAATCAAAGTTTCCCATGAGCAATCACCCGCAAAGATAGTAAATTACCATAGAATCATTCGTTACTTATATATTACAACATATGCAAAACATCTTCCAATAAATAAAGAAAAATAGCCTCGCGATATTTCGATTTGTCTATCGATAAAGCAAAATCGACAAATTGAGTTTGTACCTCTATGGGAGGAACAACAATTCGTCGCTTTCTGAATTCGCTGAACTCAATGTTGTCAGCCGTAACTCCTCGTACCTTACTCAAGATAGATTTTTCCATTAATTTGAAAGTATACAGCAAATATTCTGGGGTTATTAATGAAGAAGGAACAAACGCTTTCATATCTTGATTAATCGTAACTTCTACATTATTGATAGCTACCGGCAACGTATGTTTGAGAATTCCACTTCTAATAACCATTAGAACACATCTCTTAGGAATCAGCTTAGCTGTACTATTCTCTATAGCTTCACTATTAATATGATTTTGGCTATCATCTATGGACAAGGTTTTCATATCCTTAGGAGTAACCCACGGTATCTTCCCTGTATAGTATTCTTTATGAGACTTAGACGGAGTCCCTCCTCCATAAATGCCATCACATACATCTTCTATAGATTTTTTCTCACCAGGTAAGCTTAGTATACTTACATCATTCGGATCTCCAAACAGCTCTAAAAACCGGGAGCGAATCAATTCATCTAATTTCTTCAATTGTTCATGATGGTCTTCAATCAGATGAACAATCAAATTGAGCTTTGATGAAATTAATCTTTGTGTTTTAATATCAGGCAAGTAAAATGGAAGCGCATCAAATACAGGCTTCGTCAAATGGCGCATAGTGGCCCCATGAGCCTGATTAGCTGCTCTTTTAAGAAGATTGTCTATCTGAAATACAAAAAAATCCTTATCAACTTCCTCTTTATCAAAAACGACTTTAAAAATATGTTGATTCAATACTGCATTGCCACGATTCCAGACATAGACACCTAAACTAGCAGACCAGGAAATCAAAACATCTCCACTATTAACATTGTATTTTGAATCCACTATTCCTTTAAATCGATTCATCTGGTAAGAATTCCCAGTCAAATCCTGAATCCTAATTATAGGTGTTCCATCTTCTGCCCAATCAGATGGTTTAAAGGCATAACCATTTATATATGTTGCCACATTTCCCAAATTGACTATGTTTTTCATTCAACGCACCTTTTTTCCCATCCATTAAACCGGGATTTGACAAGCTGATTAAAAATTTCCAACTGCCGTTTTCGTAGAGTAATACTCTCATCAATTTTGTCTAAAATATTAGCAATAGCTTTTTGTGTATTTAACGAGGGAATCGGTATTTTTATCTGTGATAAAGTAGCCTTATTTAAAGTCAACCCCATCACAGCTTTATTAGTGGCCCTTGACCAGTCCCAGTTATTGAATAAATGATATACATAATTTATATCTAACGGTACAATCTTTTTATCAATAAAAGCCATAATAGCTTCATTAGTATATAAATTACTCGCAGTGATGGCGGTTTTACCCAATGACAACTTAAAACTCATAATGAGTGTCCCCTGAGGAACTATTCTAATTCCACTTTCCTGTACTGCATCATCAGTAATCAATTCTCTTGAAGAAGCAATATATTTGTTGCAGTTACTTAAATCGCTGATAGAAACCCATATATGCCCATTTCCCCAGAAACTCGAATTGCTTCGTGCTGGTGTTTTTCCCATCTGAAGAGTAAATAAATCTCCTATCTTAAACCATCCCATTGATGACTCCACCTACTTCAAAAATATAAGACAAGACGACAAATTTAAATTGCCCTACTTTTCAAGCAACTTCTCCAATTCATCCAATCCCTGGTCGATTTCTTTTTCCAAGCTCCGCAGCTCTTTCAGAATCTCAGAGGTAGGCGGATACTTCACCGGCACATACTCGATTTCCTTGTATTTGTTGATGGACAAATCATAGTCATTATCCACGATTTCCTGTTTCGGCACAAAGAAACTCTGCTCTGTCCGCTTTCTTTCCGTTTCTTTATCCAAATGATGGAATCTTTCGATAATATCGGGGATATCATTTTCCTTCACCGGATTTCTTTTATCGTCCAGGGAAAAGCCGTCTGCTTTCATATCGTAGAACCAGACCTTTTCCGTACCACCGGCGCCGGTTTTTGTAAAAACAAGGATGGCCGTGGAAACACCGGCATAGGGCTTGAACACCCCTGATGGCATGGAAATAACAGCGCGAAGCTGATGATTTTCCACCAGTTCTTTGCGAATGGCCTTATGGGCCTTGCTGCTTCCGAAGAGGACTCCGTCCGGCACAATGCAGGCGCAGCGTCCCCCTTTTTTCAGCATGCGAAGGAAAAGAGCCAGGAAAAGAAGCTCCGTTTTCTTTGTATTGGTAACCGCCTTTAAATCATCGTTGATACTTTCCGCATTGATGGACCCTTTAAATGGAGGATTGGCCAGGCAGACCGTGAAGGCATCCTTGATTTCATTCTGCTTGGACAGACTGTCCTTATACTCGATATCCGGGTGGGTGATGGAATGGAGCATAAGGTTCATGGCGGAAATACGAAGCATGGTATGGTCCATATCAAATCCCGTAAACATGGGCCCCTCAAAATGGTCCCACTCCTCCCTCGTCATCTGTTCCCCATAATGACCTCTCACGTATTCGGCGGAAGAAATAAGGAAACCCGCTGTGCCGCAGGCAGGATCGCAGATGGTGTCTTCCGGCGCAGGCTGAATCAATGCCACCATCATGTCGCGGATATGCTTAGGCGTCCGGAACTGTCCGTTTCTTCCGGAAGTCTGCAGCTTGCCCAGCATATATTCATACAGGTCACCCTGCATATCCTTATTTTCCAAATCATTGGTATACAAATCTTCCATACCCGTAATGATCTGCTCCAGCATCTGCGCCGTAGGAATAAGAAAGGCCGCATCTGCCATAAACTTAGAAAAGGCGGTATCCGGAGAATCCTCATCGCCGTTCCTGTCTGCAATGGGTATCATCTTCCCGCTGCCGTCAAAATCCGGAAGCTGCCCATACTTCATGCTTTTAATGGCAGGAAATACGAAAGTGCTGACGATATGGAAAATTTCATCGGCATCCTTATTTTTAAAATGGCTCCAGCGCATAGCCTGTCCCACAGGAGAGGAAGGAAATATATGAGGCACTTTCATTCCTGTCAGAACCCCCATCTTCTCATTTCTGATTTCCTTCACATCCAGGGAACGGATAAACATCAGATAAGTAAGCTGTTCGATAACCGTCAGGGGATTCGTAATCCCACCAGCTGCAATGTTAATCCAAATCTGGTCTACCTTATTTTTGACTGCGCCTGTAATCATATAAACCTCCATGAATCGATACTATTTCTTCTATTGTACAAGTTTCATAAAAAAATAGCTATCAAATATGCCAAATCAGCATATCGACAGCTCAAGTCTTTCCCACCACGCAAAAAACAGAAAAGCCTATCAGGGGAGTCTCCAGGTAAGTTCAACCAGTAGATACGGCGTCCGCGCCTTGGCTCTCCCACTTATGTGGGTGCTGCTCGATACTTGTCGCTAAAGAGAGGAAAGTCCTGCGAGCGCTCTTCCTTATTGCTTTTCTGTTTTTTGTATTGCATTGTCTTCTGCCTATCATCGGCCGATTGTAGAAGAAGGGAGGATTGAAAAGTGGAATTTCCTGATGATTCTTCATTCCCCTGCCCTTCTCCTTACCGCGGATGTGGAGGATGGCCGTTTGGAAATCGGATTCATCGTCTCATGAGGTCTTTTCATCCCTCTATTATTAATATCGCAGAGGGTTCGATTTCTAGACCCCTTGAAAGAAAAAATTTTGAAAATTTATTTCAGTGTTCCTCAGTGCTTCCCTAGAAATGACAGAATCCTGATGGTGCTATCTGCATATCAAAGTAAAATTTTTAAGGAAGGTTGTGAAAAAGGGGTGCTTATGCAATATAAATGTATGGAGAAGGAAATCCGGAAACTCCATGGAAGGATTCTCTGTCCCATCTGTCATGTATATCGCGAATATTCCGGCCGGAATGCAGCTTTGACAGAAAGGACGCCATGAATCCCTGTACAGGCTCCTGATTTTCCTCCCCGATTTTCCCGGGAAAATCGGAACGAATTCTGCAGATTCGTAAAAAGCAAGACAATCAAATAAAAACACGGATACCATCCCTTGCAGCATGAGCCCGCATTCCCGGACGACAAGTTCAAGGCGGCTGCAGGACTTTCCTGTATGCTCAGCGTTGACGCCTGATTCTGAGAGGCCCGCAATACTGTCTGGCAGGGATTTGTATCCGTGTTTTTGTGCTGTCATCTTTCCATACGCAAAAAGGTATGAAGAAATGATTGATATTTCTTCATGCCTTTTTTCCACTGTAAAAACTCCTGATTCGTCCCATGCTGATGCGCGGTAGGGCTCAGGCGCTCTGTTTCGATGAATCGGCCAGGAGCAGCCGCCGAAGCGGAATATCTGTGTCGTCAGGGAAAAGCAGGTATAGCCATAGTTGCCACCAGGATTTCTAGCAGGTTTTTCCTCAGGAGTTTTTATGAAGTTTTCGGCGCGCCGGAGAGGTGAAATTCATGAAGGCGTCAGGTCCTTCCTCCCTGCTTCCATGGATTGTGCACCGCGGGGATTGGAAGAACCTTCGCCAGGCCTTTTCGCCTCTCTGGTCATATAGTCCGGCAGAGAGGACATATGTATCAGGTATAAAAAAGGCGCGGCTTCGCCGCAGGTTATGACCGCCTGTCGGCGGCAGGTTGTGTAGAAGGGTTATGAAGGAAAAGGTACAGAGAGTTGTGGTATCGCCGCCTTTGGCGGCGATGAGTATATAGCCTGCGTTACAGGATTTCCTTCCCGCCTCCCACTCGTCATTCTGAGACTCCGGCGAAGAATCTTGGTACGTGCCGCTTATGAGACAAATGCTATTAAATACCGGTCGGCGGGAAGGCTGCCGATTGACAGTCAGCCCAAAATCTTTCGATGTTCTTCAGCTCTATCGCCCAGCTCCATTCCGGTGGGGCAAACAAAAGGAAGGTCCTTTTATGGGCAGGCTAAGGGAGGGCTTTGCCCGACTTGGCAATCCTATGCAGTATTACCAGCTGGGGAAGGAGCCTGACAGTTCGACAGGTGCCGTAGTGCTCCTTCATAAAAACAGACTCTGCGAATAAATCAGTGCTTCCTTAGCAGCCGGCAAAATTGATATAATATTTCCTGATAAGGAGACTTCATATGAAAAAAGATAAGAATAAAATAAAATCTCTTCCCTCCTTTACTGCCGCCCTTCTGGCAGAGGCGGGGAAAAAGCGCTGTGATTTTGATACCCCCGGCCACCACAGCGGAAGCTTTTTCAATCTCATCGATGAAGGAAAAATCTTCACCACTGCCCTTGGCGAAGGCATGTTCAAAGCGGATATTTCCGATTCCTCTTCTGCCATCGGCGACCCTTCGTCCCATGAAGGGGTATCGGGCGAAGCGGAGCGCCTCGCCGCTTCAGTATGGGGGAGCGATGAATGCTTCTTTGTGCTGGGCGGCACGTCCACATCCAACCGTATCTGCGCCAATGCCCTCCTTTCACCGGGAGACCTGGTCCTGTTTGACCGGAACAACCATAAATCCACCTGGCAGGGAGCACTGCTTGAAGCAGGGGCGCTGCCGGTATACCTTTCCTCCGGCCGCAACGACTGCGGCGTCATCGGTCCCATCCTTGCCGCATCTCTGGAAGAAACACACCTTCGGGAAGAAATCCGGAAAATCAGTCCCCGGCTTGCTGAAAAAAAGCGTCCCTTCCGTCTGGCCTGCCTGCAGATATGCACCTATGACGGCCTTTTTTACAACATCCGGAAAATTCTGGAAAAAATCGGACCTCTTTGTGAATACATTCTTTTTGACGACGCCTGGGGCGGCTACGAAAATTTCATTCCCCTCCTGAAAGACGCCGCCATCCTTCACTTTCCCCTTTCCGAAGAATCGCCGGGCATCCTCATCACCCAGTCCGTGCATAAACAGCTCTCCGGATTCTCCATGACCTCCCAGATTCACAAGAAGGACAGCCATATCAGGGAAAAATCCTATTACCTTCCCCATGATGTGATGCAGGACACCTTTCTCATGCATATTTCCACATCTCCCTACTACCCCCTTCTGGCAGGGCTGGAAATGAATGCGTTCATTCATAAAGAAAAGGGAGCCATCCTTTGGAAGAAAGCCTTTCATTCTGCCACCCGCTTCAAGAAAGCCCTTTTAAAGGAGACTACTCTCTTTAAGCCCTTTCTTCCGCCGCTTGTCCATGGCCGGAAATGGGAAGAAGAAAAAACATCGACCCTCATGGAAGATGATGCCTTCTTCACCCTTGGTCCTGATGAAACCTGGCATGGCTTTGACGGTTCTGCGGCAGACTTATGCCTCCTGGATCCCTGCAAAATCCTGGTCACCACCGGCACCTTTTCTGAAAGCAGGAAGCACTCCATCCCGGCCCCCCTTCTTTCCGCCTACCTGGAAAGTAAAGGCATCACCCCGGAAAAGTCCGATTTCTATACCCTTCTCTTTCTGGCAGAACCGGGAGATACCAAAAAGAAATACAAGTACCTCATGCACTGGCTCAAGCAGTTTGAAAAAGCCTATTTCCAGAACTGTGCCATGGATCAATTCATGCCCACTGTCAAAACCCTGCCCGGCGAAGGGCTTCAGGACTACTGCCGCCGGTTCCACGATTTTCTTCTCTCTCACCATGCAGGAGAACTGCAGCAGCACCTCTTCCGGGAAGAGGATTTCCCGCCCCGTCCCCTTTCCCCCAAAAGAGCCCACGAGAATTTCATCAGGGGAAACAGGAAAAAAATCCCCCTGAAAGATGCCAAAGGCCATATTTCACTGGAAAATATCCTTCCCTACCCGCCGGGCATCTGCGCCCTTGCCGCCGGTGAAGAGTGGACGGAAAAGGTACTGTCCTACTTCCTTTTCCTGGAAGAATACGGAAAGGAATTTCCCGATTTCGCACCGGAAATCCTGGGCATCCATCATGATGAAAAGGGAGAACCCTCTGTCTGGATTTCTTATCCTGAGTAAAAATATATTCTTCCCCTTGACAAACAGCATCAAAGGATATAATCTTCTAATCAAGAAACCGTTGATGCGGAGATCAAAGCAGGAAATGCGCCCAAAGAGAGTCCTACCTGGTGAGAATGGATGGAAAGGCAGCCTGCCAAATGGACCGCTGAGGGTGCGGCGAAATGACTCACAGAGTATACCGCAACGCAGGGCAAGCGTTAGCATGCCGGAGATATGATAGTATCTTGCAAAGAGCACGACATCGTGAAACAAGGTGGCACCGCGGAATGTATTCCGTCCTTGGCAGAGTTTTTTCTGCCGGGGACGGATTTTTTGTATTCCGGCAGGTACAGGAAGATCCCTTCGAGGGATTCCTGCTTCCATAAGGAGGTCATTATGTATCCAACATTAGAGGAAGTCAAAGCAATCCATGCATCCGGCGATTACCGAAGGATTCCTGTCTGCCGGGAAATCATGGCAGACAGCTTCACCACCATTGAAGTCATGCGGACACTCCGCGCTGCCAGCCATCACTGCTTTATGCTGGAAAGTGCGGAAAATAACCAGCCCTGGAGCCGCTACTCCTTTCTGGGCTATGATCCTACCCTGGAAATCACCTGCCTGAACGGCCATCTCACCATCACTAAAGGAGTAGATGGGGAACAGCCGGAAATCATCAAGAAGGAAGTCACCCATACCGGTGAGGAAATCCGCCGGATCCTTTCCCGGTATAAAAGCCCGAAACTCCCTGGCCTTCCCCCTTTTACAGGAGGACTGGTAGGCTATTTTTCCTACGACTATATCAAATACGCAGAACCCACGCTTCATCTGTCCCATGAAGACAATGCGGATTTCAATGATGCCGACCTCATGCTCTTCGATAAACTCATTATCTTTGATGCTTACAAACAGAAAATCATTCTGGTCACCGGCGTCTCCACAGAGGACATTCCCTCTTCCTACAGGCAGGCAGAAAAAGTACTTGATGATATGGAAAATCTGCTGAAAAGCGGTGCCAGAGCGGCCTCTAAGCCCCTCCATCTGGAAGAGGACCTCACTCCCGCCCATTCCATGGAAGAATACAGCGCCATGGTGGAAAATGCCAAACACCATATTTACGAAGGCGACATTTTCCAGGTAGTCCTTTCCAATCCTTTGACCGCCAGAGCCAGGGGCTCCCTGTTTGACGTATACCGCCTGCTCCGCATGGAAAACCCCTCTCCCTATATGTTCTATTTCACCAGTGACCAGGTGGAAATCGCCGGTTCCTCACCGGAAACCCTGGGTAAACTGGAAAATGGCATTCTCCACACTTACCCCCTGGCAGGTACAAGGCCGAGAGGCAGAACCGAAGCAGAAGACCAGGCCCTGGAAAAAGAGCTCCTTTCCAATGAAAAAGAGCTAGCCGAGCATAATATGCTGGTAGACCTGGGGCGTAACGACCTGGGGAAAGTCAGCCGCATCGGCTCCGTGAAAGTGGAGAAATATCTGAATATCCTCCGCTTCTCCCATGTCATGCACATCGGCTCCACCGTAGAAGGTACCATTGCTCCCGGCAAGGATGCCCTGGATGTCATCGACGCCGTCCTGCCTGCAGGCACCCTCTCCGGCGCCCCCAAACTCCGGGCCTGTGAAATCATTGAGGAAGAAGAATCAAGAAAGCGGGGAATCTACGGCGGTGCCATAGGATACCTTGATTTTTCCGGAAATATGGACACCTGTATCGGCATCCGGCTGGCCTATAAGAAAAAAGGCGTCCTCTGTGTCCAGTCCGGCGCCGGTATTGTAGCCGACAGCGTGCCGGAAAAGGAATATCAGGAATGTCTCAATAAAGCCAAAGCCGTAGTCAACGCCATTCACCTGGCAGAAGGAGGACTGGACAAATGATTATTCTGATTGATAACTATGATAGCTTTTCCTATAACCTCTATCAGCTGGCAGGAAGCCTCTATCCGGACATCAAAGTCATCCGGAACGATGCATTGAGCCTTTCGGAACTTGAGGAAATGAACCCTAAGGCCCTCCTTATCTCCCCCGGTCCCGGCCGTCCGGAAGACGCGGGCATCTGCGTGGATGCCATCCGTTTCTTCGGCCCCCGCATTCCCATTCTGGGCGTATGCCTGGGCCACCAGGCCATCTGCCAGTGCTACGGCGCCACCGTATCCTACGCCAAAGAACTGGTCCATGGAAAAGCCTATGACGTGGAAGTCGATACCGAGAGTCCCCTCTTTAGAGGCATGAAATCGCCTATCAAAGCAGCCCGCTACCACTCCCTTGCCGCCGTGGAATCCACCATGCCTTCCTGCCTCAAAATCACCGCCCGCACCAGAGACGGGGAAATCATGGCCGTGGAACACAGGGACTATCCCACCTACGGCCTCCAGTTCCATCCCGAATCCATTATGACCCCGGAAGGCGGGAAAATTCTGGAAAACTTCTTCAACATGGCGGAAAAGGGAAGAAAATAGGTTCAGGGTTCAGAGAGTGGTGGATTGCCCTGCGGGCAATGCTTATGAAATCTGCGTTACGGGATTTGGTTTTGTGTCACCAGTGCTGCAGGACGAAGAGCCAGAGCCCCCTTTGGTGGCGCCAGCCACCAAAGGGGGGGCATTTCCTCGCGCCGCAGGCGCGGTTATATGGTTTTCCCCCGCCCGTAAGGACGGTTGTATGGTTTTTACTAGCCCACCAGCTCACTAGTCCACCAGCTCACTAGTCCACCAGCTCACTAGTCCACTAAAGCTGTTTTATCCATACTGGCGACTTCAATAAATTAAAAGGCGCCCCACTCCCGACCACGATCCCGACCGCGCCGTAGGCGCCCCCATTCCCTACTCTCAAAAATATATTGACATCGCTCCATGAATCCCTTATAATATAAAAGCTGTTCATATTCGATCAGCATAATTTTTAGAGAGGTGATTTACACAATGGCAACAAACAGAAATCTCCGTTTTAAGACAAGCAGACGTTTCGGCGTAAATATTTACGGCCATCCGAAAGCGTTAAAACGGCAGGTCGCTGACGCTCGTCAGAAGAAACAGTCTGAATACGGCGTACAGCTGTCCGAAAAGCAGAAGGTTAAAGCGATGTACAACCTGCTTGAAAAGCAGTTCTACCGCTATTATGATAAAGCAAGGAGAATGTCCGGCGTCGTAGGTGAAAACCTGCTGTTCCTGCTGGAAACCAGACTGGACAACCTTGTATACCGTGCAGGCTTTGCACGTTCCATCCGTCAGGCTCGTCAGATGGTTACCCACGGACTCATCGTGGTTGACGGCAAGAGAGTAGACATTCCTTCCTACCCCGTTCGTCCGGGACAGGTTATTTCCCTGAAGGAATCCTACAGAACCAATGAAATGTTCAAACAGTCCTTCCAGGAACTGAAGACCTTCGATCTTCCTTACATCGAAAAGTCTTTCGACAACTGGACTGCAACTCTCACCCGTTTCCCCCAGAGAGACGAACTTCCCTACAAGGACGAAGTCAACGAAACCAACATCGTCGAACTGTACTCCAAGTAATTCGTTTTTCAGCGGACTATGGACATACAAAAGAGGAAATGCTTTTCGCGAAGCATTTCCTCTTTTTTCATGCCTTTTTCCCAAAGGCCCCTCCCCCAACGCAAAAATCCCACCGGATAACCGATGGGATTTTTTTATTACTGTTTGAACTTGTCTATGATTTTATCAAGGAAGGAGCTCTTTCCTTTATACTGGGAGCAGTCTTCTCCCATTTCATTGGCAAAGTGAAGGAGTGCGTTCTTCTGGTCTTCGTTCAGCCGCTTAGGCACCGTCACATGGACTTCCACATAGAGGTTCCCTTTGCGGGAGGACTGCAGATGAGGCATGCCTTCGCCGGAGATGCGGAACCGGGTGCCTGTCTGGGTACCGGCTGGAACCTTGAGTTCCACTTCTTTATCCAGAGTTTTCACTTTGATGGTGGAGCCAAGGGCTGCTACGGGATAGGAAATATTGACGGTCTTGTAAAGGTCGTCGCCTTCCCTTTCAAAGTCCGGATCGTCTTCCACATAAATGTAGACATAGAGGTCGCCTTTCGGACCGCCTCTCCTGCCGGGCTCTCCTTCGCCGGCCACTCTCATGCGGACGCCGCTGTCGGCACCGGCAGGGATATTGACTTCAATGGTCTTGGACGCTCTGACAGTACCACTGCCATGGCATTCCTTGCACTTGTTTTTGATAATCTTCCCTGTGCCGCCGCACTGCTGACAGGTGACGATATTTACCATCTGTCCGAAGGGGCCGTTTCTTACAATACGCTGCTGACCTGTGCCGTGGCAGGCAGGGCAGGTATCTACGGAGGAGCCCGGTTCTGCGCCGCTGCCGTGGCAGTGGCTGCAGGTATCGTTCTTGGTGACGGAGAATTTCTTCTTCACACCGGTGAAGGCTTCCCGAAGGGTAATGGTCATATCGTAGCGGAGGTCTGCCCCCTGCTCGGGGCCATTGTTTCTACGGCGGCTGCCGCCGGTGAACATGTCGAAAATGTCACCCATGTCGAAGCCGCCGAAGTCGAAGCCCTGGCCGTTGAATCCGCCCTGACCGAATCCACCGAAGCCTCCGGCGCCGGCGCCGCCGCGGGAGGCCTGCTGAAAGGCATCGTGGCCGAGCTGGTCATACTGGGCTCTCTTGTCGGCATCGGAAAGCACATGGTAGGCTTCATTGACCTCCTTGAATTTTTCCTCTGCCGCTTTGGGATTGTCCTTGTTCAGATCCGGATGGTATTTGCGGGCAAGTCTTCTGTATGCTTTTTTGATTTCATCATCGGTGGCGTTTTTGCTTACGCCAAGGATGTCATAATAATCCTTGCTGTCTGCCATAAAGAAATCACACTATTCCTTATTTCTTATCGTCGTCATTGACAACTTTATAGTCTGCGTCTACTACATTGTCCTTGTCTTTTTTGGCTCCGGCCTGTGGTCCCTGCTGGGCTCCGGCATTCTGGGCCTGCTGCTGTGCCTGCTGAGCCTGCTGTGCCTGCTGGTACAGTTTTTCAGTCAGTTCATGGAGCGGTTTGGTGAGAGCTTCTGCATCGGCTTTGATCTTTTCGGTGTCGTTGCCTTTCAGGGTTTCTTTCAGTTTGGCAATGGCATCATTGACTTCTTTCACTTTGCCCTGGTCTGCTTTGTCTCCCAGTTCCTTCACTGTCTTTTCAGCCTGGTAAATAAGGGCTTCTGCATTGTTCTTGGCAGTAATGGCTTCTTTGCGTTTCTTGTCTTCTGCTTCATGGGCTTTGGCATCATCCTGCATTCTCTTGATTTCTTCATCAGAGAGGCCGGAGGAAGAGGTAATATCAATCTTCTGTTCCTTGCCGGTGCCCAGATCTTTGGCGGAAACATGAACAATGCCGTTGGCATCGATATCGAAGGTGACCTGAATCTGAGGAACTCCCCGCGGAGCCGGCGGAATATCGCTCAGTTCGAAGCGGCCCAGTGTCTTGTTATCGGCAGCCATAGGACGTTCACCCTGGAGGACATGGATATCAACGGAAGGCTGGTTATCGACAGCGGTGGAGAATACCTGGGTCTTGGATGTAGGAATGGTGGTATTTCTCTTAATCATAGTAGTGAATACACCGCCCAGGGTTTCAATGCCCAGGGACAGCGGAGTTACATCGAGAAGCAGTACATCTTTGACTTCGCCTTTGAGAACACCGGCCTGAATAGCAGCACCGACTGCTACGGATTCATCGGGGTTTACACCCTTGGATGGTTCTTTATGGAATTTGTTGCGAATCAGGGTCTGTACGGCCGGAATACGGGAAGAACCGCCTACCAGAAGGATCTTATCAATGTCGTCAATGGTGAGGTTGGCATCCTTCATGGCTCTTTCCATAGGTTCTACGGTAGCCTGTACCAGATCTTCCGTAATCTGGTCGAATACGGCACGGGTCAGGGTTGCATCGAAGTGAACCGGCTGGCCATTAGAATCAATGGTAATGAAGGGCAGGTTGATGTCGGTGGACATAACAGAGGACAGTTCGATTTTTGCCTTTTCAGCAGCTTCCTTCAGTCTCTGGTTGGTCATGGGATCCCGTTTCAGTTCAAAGCCGTTCTGGTTCTTGAAGGTATCTGCAATCCAGTCCATCACGCGGGCATCGAAATCATCGCCGCCCAGATGGCCGTTGCCGCTGGAAGCTTCTACTTCAAATACGCCGTCTGCCAGATCAAGGATGGACACATCGAAGGTGCCGCCGCCCAGGTCGTAAACCAGGAAGCGATGTTCCTTGCCGTCTTTAATCTTATCAAGGCCGTAAGCCAGGGCAGATGCGGTCGGTTCGTTGATGATACGCAGAACCTTGAGGCCTGCAATGGCGCCGGCATCCTTGGTAGCCTGGCGCTGGCTGTCGGTGAAGTAGGCCGGGCAGGTAATAACAGCTTCTGTGACTTTTTCACCCAGATAAGCTTCTGCATCCACCTTCAGCTTCTGCAGAATCATAGCGGAAATTTCCTGAGGTGTATAGGATTTGCCGTCAATGGTGACTTTGTAGTCGCTGCCCATGTGACGTTTAATGGAAACTACGGTGCGGTCCGGGTTGGACACAGCCTGTCTTTTGGCCAGCTGGCCTACCAGGCGTTCCCCGTTCTTGGAGAAACCTACCACAGAAGGAGTCAGACGAGAGCCTTCAGCGTTAGGAATAACGACAGGCTCGCCGCCTTCCATCACTGCAACAACGGAGTTTGTCGTACCTAAATCAATACCAATTACTTTTGACATTTAAAATGTCTCCTTTCATGCATGTATTTCTAATGGAAAACAGAAAATTCTATGTAACTGCCAATGTCAGCTGTTTTTCACAACCTGTACCTTGGCAGGCCTTAAAACGGTATCTTTATAGAGATAGCCCTTCTGGAAAACCAGGGCAATGGTTTCATCATCCATTTCATCGGATGCAACCATCATGACGGCCTCATGGAAATGGGGATCAAAAGGTTTTCCTTTGGCTTCAATTTCCTTGACGCCAAAGTCATTCATAATTTTGACCATCTGTTTCTGGAGAAGTTCAAATCCCTTCAGATAGGCCTCCCCGGAACCATCTTTTTTCATATGGGAAAGGGCCAGTTCAAAGTTGTCCAGTACCGGAAGGAAGGATTTCAGCGTTTCCGCCTTGTAGGTATCTGCCGCTTTGGCTTCGTTGTCTTTCGTGCGGCGGCGGAAATTGTCGAAATCCGCCTGCAGCCGTACGTACTGGGACAGAGCGGTCTGCAGTTTTACCTCCTCCGATTTGGCTTTATCTTCGGCCTCTTTGACTTTCTTCTGGGCATCTGCCGCCTGTTTGGTCAGGAAAATCACCTGCTGCTGCAGTTCCTTCACCGTAGGCTTTGGCAGCTTTTCCGCTGTTTCTTCTTTCTTGTCCTTTGGTTCCTCCACATCCACTTTGACTTTCATTTCTTCCTTTTTCTTCATTGGGGAGCCTCCTTCATCTATTCTTTATTCTTCAAAAGCTGATCCAGTCTATCCTGCATAAACCGCATCATACCGATAATCTTGCTGTACTGCATCCGGGTAGGTCCCAGCACTGCCACCGATCCGATGACCCTGCCGCCCGAGGAAAACTGGGCTCTCACAATGGACAGGTCCGAAAGGGATTTCATGGGGTTCTCCGTGCCGATATGGACTGCAATGGGCTGATCCGAACTGGACAGAAGCATGCTTTCCAGCATGTCCCGCTGTTCCAAAAGGTTCAGGATATCCTGCATTTTCTCCACATTCTTGAATTCCGGCTGCTCAATCAGCTGGGATGCACCGCCGGAATAGACTTCCTGCTGCGGGGTCAATACCCGCTGCAGGGTTTTGAACACATTCACATAGGGGCTGAGATTCTTTTCTATATCTTTCTGGAAGGTAAGGATCTCTTTCTCATCCATGCTGTCAATGTCACGGCCATGGAGGAAATGGTTCATCCTGTCCGCCAGCAGCTGCATTTCATCAAAGGTACTTCCCTTTGGGATTTCCACCACTGCATTGGACACATCCCCCCGGTCTGTAACAACCAGCAGAATGGCTCTTTCTCCATCCAGGGGAAGGAATCGGATATAGTTGAATTTCTTCTTGATTCCCGCTGACGTTGCCACAGACAGGTTATGGGTGAGCGATGATACCGCCTTTGCCATATTGCGGAAAATCTCATCCACCTTGGTCACATGATCCAGGAGCATGCTGTCAATCATGGATTTTTCTTCGCTGGAAACGGGAGCCGGCTGCATGAGCCAGTCCACGTAAAAACGATATCCCTTGATGGAAGGGATACGTCCTGCCGAAGTATGGGGCTGTTCCAGATATCCTTCATCCTCCAGGTCCTGCATTTCATTGCGGATGGTGGCGCTGCTGACGCCCAGGTTGTACTTCTTCGCAATGGTCCTGGAGCCTACCGGTTCAGCGGTATCCGCATAATCCTGTACAACGGCCCACAGTACTTTTCTTTTTCTTTCATTCAGTTCATTGGACCCAACGCGGGGTTCATTCTTGTTTGTTCTGCGTGCTGCCATCATTATCACCTTGTTATTAGCACTCATTGGTCTCGAGTGCTAACTTACGTTATTAGAATATCATTCATGCCCCTCCCTGTCAAGACTTTCTCCCCTTCTTTTCCATTTTTCCATGCAAAAAGCACCTCCCGAAGGAAGTGCTTTTTAGTGAGCTGGTGGACTAGTGAACTAGTGAGCTAGTAGACCAGTGGACTAGTGGACTAGTGAACCAGTCGAAGTCAATGTTAGCAGGAACCAAGATTCTTCGCTTCGCTCAGAATGACGATGGGGCGGTAAGGTTAGCACATAACACAGTCTGATGTCTGACCTCTACCATCTATCGTCTCCCTCACCCCACGTAACCCAGCCAGTGCCAGTAAGTGGCAGAGAATACAAGAATCATGGCATAAGCCAGCACGGTGAAAGGGATGCCGGTAATGAGGAAATCCTTGGATGTAATGTATCCAGTGCTGTAGGCGATCATATTCTGCGGGGCATTCACCGGCAGGATGTAGCCAAAGCAGATGGTATACTGAAGGATCATGGTCATGCCCAGCACATCAATGCCCGGCGTCTTCACGCTCTGAAGAACTGCAATGACAATCGGAATCATGGCCGATGCCAGCCCTGTGGCACTGGCAAAGCCCAGATGGATAACGGTGAGGAAGAAGGCCAGCACCGCAATGACCACAAGAGGAGACATGGTTTCCATGCCGAAGAGGGCCACGAAATGATTGGCCAGCCAGATGGCAGCCCCCGATTTCAGAAGAGCCGTGCCCAGACTGATGCCTACGCCGAAAAGGGTGACAGTGCCCCAGTTGATATGGGGTACTGCCTGTTTCCAGGTCATAAATCCCACTTTCGGAAGCATCATGAGCATAATACCGGTAATGGTGACGGTGGTAGTATCAAAGGGATGAAGTTTCTTCTCCGTTACCCAGAAGAAAAGGAGCAGCACCGAAATCAGAAGCAGTTTCTTTTCATCCCGGGAAACAGGCCCCAGATCCTTCAGCATTTTTTCCAATGCTTCCCTGCCGCCGGGCATTTCCTTCACTTCAGGAGGCATGACATGGATGAGAAGGAAATAAAGCACCACCGACATAATGGCTGCATAGGGAGCAGCAGCGATAAACCATTCCAGCCAGCTGATATCCTTGCCCAGTACCTGCTGGATAAATCCGATGGCCACCATGTTCTGGGCAGCTGCGGTCTTGATACCGATATTCCAGAGGGAATCGGCCTGGGCCACTGCCATCATGAGCACAGCAGCAAAGGTGGAACCCTTCTCTAGCCCAAAGGCCCGGATAATGCCTACCACGATAGGCACCATGCAGGATACGCGGGCCGTAGTAGAGGGAACGAAGAAGGAAAGCAGGAATCCCACGAAAATGACGCCAATCACCAGATGACTGGATTTTACGCCGATATGGGACATGACCACCAGGGCGATACGCTTATCCAGTCCCGTAATCATCATGCCTGCCGACAGGAACATGGCACCTGCCACCAGAGCCCAGGCTGAAGTGGAGAATCCGGAAAGCCCCATCTGCAGGGCTTTCCCGGTGCCAAGAAGAGTCTCCGGTTTGGCGGGATTAGGCGCCATGCCCAGAGAAAATGCCATAAACACCACAATAACAAACGCACTGACCGGATAGGAAACTCCTTCGGTCATCCAGATAATGACTGCAAACACAAGGATACCGATGAGCCGGTGTCCCTGGGTAGGCAGATCTACAGGAGTCGGGAAGAGGTACACCAGTGCCATGGCAGCCAATGCCAGGAACAGGCCATATTTCTTTCCAAATCCTTCTGACTGATTCATAAGCCACCCCCAAATATAAAAAATGAAGCACCATTCATGCAGAAACAACGGGCATCGTCTCCATTCATGAAAGAGGCACTTTCCCTAAGCAAAAAAGCTCCTGTTATCCCCTGGGGGAAAACAAGAGCTTCGTTGCACTTTATGAATATATTTCAGTATATCCATGAAAGGTTGACTTGTCAATGGGAAACAAAAAAGCCCCCGCCTGAGCGGGGACCTTTGACGGTCATCAGTCAGCGCTGAAAGGAAGCAGAGCGATAGCTCTTGCTCTCTTAATAGCGAGATTGATTTTGCGCTGATGCTTTGCGCATGTTCCGGTTACACGACGGGGCAGAATCTTGCCTCTTTCGGAAACGAAACGACGCAGTGCAGCAACGTTCTTATAATCAATGGTGTCTACGTGATCTACGCAGCACTGGCAGACCTTTCTTCTCGGTCTTCTTACTCTATCTCTTCTAATCATGCTTTTCTATATCCTCCAAAATCAATGCATATCAGAACGGAATATCTTCATCTTTGGACGACGTACCGAACTGTCCAAAATTTCCTCCCGGCTGGCCTCCCTGTCCGGCTGGATTATTGTTATAACCGCCATTTCCGCCGTTATAACCGTTTCCACCGAAACCGCCATTATTTCCACCGAAGCCGCCGCCAAAGGAACCTCCCTGCTGCGGACCGTAGGAAGAATTGCGCGGAGTGCCGATTGGAATGGCAATGGTATTGGCCACAACTTCTGTTACATATCTCTTTGTGCCATCCTGAGCATCATAGGAACGACTGGAAATCCGTCCTTCCACAAATACACGGGTGCCTTTTTTCAGCTGATTTCCAACAGCTTCTGCCAGGGGACCCCAGGCAACAACATTAATCCAGTCTGTAAGCTCCCGCTGTTCACCCTGGGGGGTTGTATAGGTACGGCTTACTGCTACAGAAAACGATGCTACGGAACGGCCGGTCTTCGTTGCACGAATCACCGGATCCCGTCCAAGATTTCCCAAGATTTGAACTGAATTCATTGTGCTACCTCTTAGTCATCCTGTTTTACAATGATATGACGGATAATTTCTTCATGAATCTTGATAACGCGGTCAAGTTCTTTAATCTGCGCCGGGTCAGCCTGGAAATCAACTACTACGTAGTATCCTTCACTCTGATGCTTGACTTCGTACGCAAGATGACGTTTGCCCCATTCATCAGTATTGTCAATGGTACCACCGATTCTGGTAATGGTGTCCTGTACCAGTTTGACAGCAGCCTTGATAACTTCATCATTAGCTGCATTCACAATGAACATAACTTCATACTTTTTCACGAAATTCGCCTCCTTTTCGGACCTATGTCCCGCACTCGCTGCGGGCCAGGAAGTTACTTGTAAAATAACAAGCTTATTTATTATACAAGAGCGGATGGGAAAAAGCAAATGTTTTTTGAAAGTTTCCTGTCCGGCTTGACGCGGCTTGACGCTTTGGTGTTTCTCACCGACAGGAAACTATTGGCGAAAAGTTTCCTATTCGGCGTGACACCAAGGCTATCCTTACCGACAGGAAACTGTTTGCCAAAAGTTTCCTGTCCGACATGGCACTATGGTGTTTCACACCGACAGGAAACTGCTTGCGAAAAGTTTCCCATCCGGCATGACACGAATGCAACTCATACCGACAGGATACTATTTCTTCTTCTTGCTTACCATGAATCCCGTAGCCTGCTGGTTGGCCATGATCACCACATCGCTGATCTGTACCCGTTTAGGCTGGTCTGCCACGAAGGCAATAATATTGGCAATATCCTCTGCCTGCAGTGCATCTACGCCTTCATACACCCGGGCTGCCCTTTCCTTATCGCCATGGAAACGGACTTCACTGAAAGGAGTCTCCACAATGCCCGGCTGGATGGTGGTCACCTTGATATCACTGTCTATGACATCGATGCGGATACCATCGCTGAACGTTTTCACCGCTGCCTTGGTGGCGCAGTACACCGCTGCCCCTGCATAGGCATAGAGGCCGGCGGTGGAGCCCAGGTTGATAATATGGCCCTCATTCTTTTCCAGCATGGCCGGAAGGAAGGCGCGGGTCATCAGGAAGAGGCCTTTGATATTGGTATCAATCATCTGAAGAATATCTTCTTCCTTTGTTTCCCCATAAGGTTCCAGTCCCCTGGCCAGGCCGGCATCATTCAGAAGAATGCGGGGCGCTCCCAGTTCTGCAAGGCAGCGGGAAGCCACCTCACGGATGGCATCAGCATCCCTCACATCCAGCTCAAAGCAGGCAACCGGCACAGCCATGGCCCCTTCGATTTCTTTTTTTACCTCTTCCAGCTTTTCTTTATTTCTGGCAGCCAGAGCCAGTCCATACCCCTTGGCGGCCAGCGCTTTGGCACTGGCAAGGCCGATACCACTGGTGGCCCCTGTAATGAATGCGTAGGAACTCATGATAATCCTCCTTCTTTTTCTGCTATAATAGTAGGAACCGGTAGGAAATTCCCCGGTCTTATACATTCATTATACCGGGTTCCTACCCATTTTCCATATATGATCAATAAAGGAGTGTCTATGAAATCCATCATTCTGGCCGCCCTTATGGTGACAGCTGCCCTTTCCGCCGGCGGATGCGGCTCCTCAAGGGCGCCCTCCCCCTCTCCGGCTTCTTCTTCTGCTGCTGTTCCTGCGGTCCACCAGATTAACGAAGAATCGGAACAGATTTACCGGAAAGCAGTTACTGCCTACGGAAAGGGGGATCATCTCCATGCCCTGGAACTTGCCAATCAGGCCCTGGAGAAAGACGGCGAAAATTACAAAGCCCTTTCTCTGAAAGGCATTATCCAGGCCTTTGATATATCACCGGAAGAAGGCATTGGGACCATCCAAAAATCCCTCTCCATCAACCCGGACTACGTACAGGCTTATTTCGATATGGCCATGGCCCAGAAACTGGGGAAACACTACGATGAATCCATCCGCTTCTTCCAGAAGGTGCTGGATAAGGATCCCCATAACACCTGGTCCTACTACGGCATTGCCACCAACTACGCTGATAAAAGAGACAAGACAAAGGCTTTGGAATATCTGAAAAAAGCAGTTGATCTGGACCCGAAAAACGTAAAGCCCCAGGCTGCCGCCCAGGACCACTTCCAGTGGCTCCATGGCGATGCCGATTTTCAGAAACTTGTAAAATAAAGGAGTTCCCATGAAATACGCTTTTATCCTGTCCATCGTATCCCTGGTCCTCTACCATGACAATGTCCTGTCTGCCGCCGGAGCTGCCGGATACCTTTCAGCCATTTTCTTTCTGGTCACGTACCGAGAAAAGCCCGCCATGCTGGCCATTGCCTGCATAGCGGCTGCCATCATTACCATCATGTACTTTTCCTGGGACTTCTCCCTTGCAGGCTACATGCACATAGGCATTGCCTGGTCCATGACCATTACCGCCTTTACCGCCATCCTTACCCTGGTAAGCCTTGTATACAAGATAAAGAATCGCTGATTCATGATACAAAAAAGCATCATTGATGAGAACATCAACGATGCTTTTTATATTGCCTGTCAGTCCGCGTTTTTAGAAGATTTAAATTTCAGGAAAAATCCCATAATAATGAGCATGCATACCAGACCTGTCAGGTCTCCGAGAATGCCGTTTCCTGTGATGCCATCCACCAGGTAGCCGGCCACGCAGCTCACAGCCACCACGAGAACATAGGGAATCTGGGTAGACACATGGTCTATGTGATGGCACTGGGCCCCGGCCGAGGCCAAAATGGTGGTATCGGAAATAGGCGATACATGGTCGCCGCCTACAGAACCGGCCAGCACAGCAGCCACCGTCATAATCATAAGATGGGTATCATTGGACACGATAGCCAGTACGATAGGAATGAGGATACCGAAGGTGCCCCAGGAAGTACCGGTAGCAAAAGCAAGGCCAATGGCCACCAGGAAAAACAGGGCCGGCAGCAGAATAGCAATGGTGGCGTTATCAGCAACCACGCTTCCTACATAGCCGCCGATGTTCAGGTAATCCTTACCTACAATGCCGGACAAGGTCCAGGCCAGGGACAGGATCATAATGGCAGAAGTCATCTGTTTGAAACCTTCTACAAAGCAGCTGCAGAAAGTGCTGAAGTCTAAAACCTTTCTGGGAATGTACAATACAAAGGTAAATACCAGAGCAATGAAAGAACCGATAACGAGACCTCTGGCAGATTCGCAGTTCGCAAAGGCTTCTGCCACGCCCTTTCCTTCCAGAATGCCGCCGGTATAAAGCATGCCGAACACGCAGCCGCCGATAAGGACCACCAGCGGAAGGATGAGATCGATGATTTTCCCATTTCCCACAGGCGCACTGCCTTCATCATCGGCATATTCCGCAGGAATCACCAGGGTGCCGCCGCTCTGCTTTTCATACCTGGCCATACGGGAAAAATCACGGCCTGAAGCGATGAGGATAATCATAAAAATCAGGGTGAGCCAAGCGTAAAGGTTCAAAGGAATGGTTTCCAGGAAAAGAGCAAAACCATCAATGGAACTGCCCTCCGGAAGAGAGGAGGTAACAGCAGCAGCCCAGCTGGAAACCGGAGCAATGATACATACCGGTGCTGCGGTGGCATCAATAATATAGGCCAGTTTCGCACGGGTAATCTTAAACCGGTCTGTCACAGGGCGCATCACGGTACCCACGGTGAGGCAGTTGAAGTAATCATCAATGAAAATCAGGATACCAAGAGCCATGGTTACGAAAAGAGCGCTCTTCTTTCCTTTAATGGTGCGGGCTGCATAATCACCGTAAGCCTGAGAAGCACCGGACTTCTGGATGGCCGCCACCATAATCCCCAGAAGGACAAGGAATACAAGGATATACACATTGCTTCCCACCTTGTCCGACATAATGTGGAACATGGTGTCGATAGCACCCAGTATACTGAATCCTGCAAACATGAAGGCACCGATAAAGATACCTATGGCAAGAGACATGTACACTTCTTTGGTGGCCAGTGCCAGAATAATGGTAACTACAGGAGGCACCAGGGACCATACTGTTTGAGACATATAAATCATCCTCTCTCTTTTGACAATTTCCCATATCGTCAAATTGCAATAATTTTTATTATTATACAATACTTTCCCCGTTTGTAAAATGTTCGTAGTGATAAATTAGTGAACTAGTGGACTAGGGAGCTGGTGAGGATTGGGGCTGGGGACCACTAGTCCACCGCTAGTCCACTAGTCCACTAACTCACCAGCCCACTATTTCACATATTGCATTTTCCCCATAATGCTGTATAATATAGTACGTGGCTCTGCAGTACTGATTTATGGCAGTCTCCGGGCCCCGTGCAATGAAATCCCATGAACCCGGTCAGGTCCGAGAGGAAGCAGCCGTAAGTGGCCCTTTTCATGTGACACGGTGCATCCTGGAGGCTGTCATAAATGAGGACTGCAAGGCTTTTTTTATGTCTGGTTTTCCCTGCTGTATTGTATAATAGTAATAATAATTAATAAGGTAAGGATTCAGTTCCGGAATCCTTACAAATCCTTTTTCATCTTTCCTGCCGGGAGGTTATTTATGGCTTATTTAGCATTATATCGAAAATGGAGGCCCCGCACGTTTACGGAGGTAGTGGGGCAGAAGCATATTTCCATACCGCTCCAGCGGGCCATCGAGCAGGACCGGCTGGCTCATGCTTATCTTTTTTCCGGTCCCCGGGGTACAGGAAAAACCAGTATGGCCAAAATCCTGGCCAAAGCAGTGAACTGCCTTCATCCAAACGGCGTGAATCCCTGCAATGAATGCCAGAGCTGCCGGGAAATCAATGCAGGCTCCAGTCTGGATGTCTATGAAATCGATGCCGCTTCCAACCGCGGCATTGAGGAAATCCGGGCCCTTCGGGAATCGGTGCGCACCCTGCCGGCAGTGAGCAGGAAGAAGGTATACATTATCGATGAAGTACACATGCTCACCAAGGAAGCCTTCAATGCCCTCCTGAAAACGCTGGAGGAACCGCCGTCCCATGTGCTCTTTATTCTGGCCACCACGGAACCGGAAAAAATTCCTCTCACCATTCTTTCCAGATGCCAGCGGTATGAGTTCCACCGGATTTCCGTGGAGGATATCAAAAACCATCTTCTCTATATTGCCAAAGAAAGTCATCTTCCCCTGACGGAAGAGGCAGCAGACCTCATTGCAGTCCGGGCAGACGGCGGCCTTCGCGATGCCCTGTCCCTGCTGGACCAGTGCTCCTCGGTCTCGGAATCCAAAGTTCTTGACGCGCCGGCAGTGTATGACCTTCTGGGCCTCACAGGAAAGGATATGATTCTGGATCTCTCCCATCATATCTTCAACGGTGACAGTTCTTCCGCTCTGTCCCTCTTTTACCGGATCCTGCAGGGCGGAAAAGAACCGGCCTCCATTCTTCGTGACCTTCTGGAACATTTCAGAAACCTGATGATCTGCAAGGTCAATCCAAAGGCGCCGGAATTTTCTCAGTACGGCAGCCAGGTGGAAACGCTTCGTTCCGATGCGTCCCGTCTCCCTGCGCCTTACCTGGACTCCCTCTTTGACTATCTCCACGAAGCCCTCCATGAAACGAAACGGAGTTCTTCACCAAGGCTCAGCGCAGAAATGGGCCTTCTCCATCTCTGCCGCATGAAAGGGTCTAAATCCCTGGATTCCCTGGCCCAGCGGGTAGCCCAGCTGGAAGAAGAGGTGTCGCGCCTGAAGCGCGGCGCCCTGTCCATCCCGCAATCTCCATCACCGGCCCCGGTTCCTGGGCCCGCTCCTTCCTACCCTGCCGCACCTTCTTCTCCTGCCCCGGTTCCCGCATCGCCCATACCTGCCGGGCCGGCTGCTTTTTCTGCTCCGGAGCCCCCCGCTCCCTCAGATATGCCACCAAGGCCGGCAGTGCAGAGAAAGGATAGGCCGCCGGTCAGGGAAACACCCCGAGCCCCTGCCCCCATGCCGGCAGCCGGACCGGCTGGAAACATGTCAGGGCAGCCGGCAGCAGATTCATCGTCCCAACCTGATGCTTCTCTCATAGACCCCAAGACCTACACTGCCATCTGGCAGAAGGTACTGTCCTATTTCATGTCCATCCGCCGTATCGATGTCTTCACCTGCCTTCGGAAGAGCACCCTCATTTACTGCACTCATACCAGGGCCATCGTGTCTGCGCCGCAGCAGTTCCTGGTGGCTGCAGGAAATAATAAGTCCTACCAGAAGGTAGCCGCCGAAGCCTTTGCTAAAGTCACCGGTTCTCCCATCCAGATGCATACAGTGCTGAAGGGCGGTGAGGAAGAAGCAGCAGCCTTTACTCTGCTCCAGTCTGCCCCAAAGGCAGCCCCCTCCTCTCCTTCCACTGAGATGGCAGAAAAGCCAATGCAGGACTACCGCCCTGTTTCCAGAGACCATATTCCGGAGAAGGACTTGAAGGATCCGTCTTTAAATGAAGCCTTGAAAATCATGGCAGACTGTGATATATATGAAAAGACTGAATCATGAAACAGAAAATTGATTCAATATTACCTTAAGGAGGATTCATTATGTTTGGAAATAAAGCACAGATGCAGAACATGCTGAAAAAAGCGAAGAAAATGCAGGAAGAACTGCAGAAGAAGCAGGAAGAGCTGAAGAAACAGACCGTTGACGTATCCGTAGGCGGCGGCGCCGTTTCCCTCACCATGAACGGTGAAAAGCAGATTACCGCACTGAAAATCGCTAAAGATGCCATCGATCCGGAAGATCCGGAAATGCTGGAAGACCTCATCACCACCGCTGTCAACGAAGCCGGCAAGAAAGCCGATGAAATGGTACAGAAGAGCATGAGCCAGGTCACCGGAGGCCTGGGCCTTCCCGGCGGCATGTTCTGATGAATAAAGATCTGGAAGAAGTAGCCCTGCAGTTCAGAAAGCTTCCCGGCATCGGCGTAAAAAGCGCCCGCCGTCTGGCTTACTTCATGCTGGAACGTCCCCAGGAGGAAGTGGATCTATTTCTGGATACCATCCGCCATGCCAGGAGCAGGGTATGCTACTGCTCTACCTGCTGCAATCTGGCCACCTCGGACCCCTGCGACATCTGCAGTGATGACCGCCGTGACCATTCCATCATCTGCGTGGTAGAACAGCCCCAGGATGTGACCGCCATGGAGCAGAGTCAGGAATACCACGGCCTGTACCACGTTCTTCACGGCGTTCTCTCTCCTTTGGACGGCATAGGTCCTGAGCAGCTGAAAATCAAGGAACTCCTGAAACGGCTGGAGAAGAACGATGTGAAAGAAGTCATCATTGCCACGGATCCGGATACGGAAGGTGAAGCCACGGCCTACTATCTTTCCCGGCTCATCAAACCGTCGGGCATCAAAGTCACCCGCATCGGCAGGGGCATTCCTGCCGGCGGCGCCGTAGGCTATACTGACGGCATCACCCTGGCGGGAGCCGTGGAAAACAGAAAGGAAATCTGATACCATGATTGAATCTTTAGGCGCCCTGGGCGGATATGGCATTACCAGTGTCATCGTCATCATTGTGGCGTTCTTCCTCTTTGCCCGGTTTGTGAAAAAAATCATCGGCAATATCATTATGGGCGGTCTTCTCTTCTGGCTGCTGAATACCATCGGAATCACCCATATGACCCTTACCACCATGCATGGCATTGTGGTGGCCCTCTTCGGAGTCCCCGGCACCATTGTGCTGGCCCTTCTGAATCTGGTGGGATAAAAGGGCAATCAAAAATCCTGAAAAGCTTCTGCTTTTCAGGATTTTTTTGACTGCCCTTAACCGTGAGCATTCAGGACTCCGTCTTTTCCGCCAGTTCGTCCCACTTCTCATACAGCTTATCCAGCTTCTTTTTCGCTTCCTCATACTCATCGGCCAGTTCTGCATAATTTTCAGGATTCATGCTCATCTGCACCGTGTACATTTTCATGGTTGCTTCCAGCCGCCCGATTTCCATTTCCACATGACTTAATTTGGATACATCGGCGGCGGAAACCTCGGTCTTCACCTGGTGCTCATTTTCCCGGGGCTTTTCTTCCTTCTCTTTCTCTTCTTCCTCTTTACCGTTCCTGTCCTTTTCAAAAGCCTCAAGGTCCTGTTTCTTTTCCTTGTAGTAGCTGTAGTTGCCCAGGTATTCTGTGAGCTTTCCGTGATCCAACTCCAGAATCCGGTCTGCCACTTTATCCAGGAAATAGCGGTCATGGGATACCACCAGGCAGGTGCCGCCAAAGGCCTCGATGGCATCTTCCATGATTTCCCTGGTGGGAATATCCAGATGGTTTGTCGGTTCATCGAGAATGAGGAAATTCGGTTTTTCCAGGAACAGGCAGAGCAGGGACAGGCGGGCCTTTTCGCCGCCGGAAAGCATGCCTACCGTCTTGAATACGTCATCTCCCCGGAAGAGGAACATTCCCAGAATGTTACGGGCTTCTTTTTCACCAAAGTTGAATGTATCCCGCACTTCGTCAAGCACTGTGAGCTTCGGATGGAGTCGTTCCTGTTCCTGGGAATAGTAACCCATTTTCACATTATTGCCCAGCTGGATAAAACCGGTATCAGGCTTCTTCTCTCCCGTAATCATTTTCAGGATGGTGGTCTTACCTGCGCCGTTGGGGCCGATGAGTCCCACTGTTTCTCCCTTTTTGATATGGATAGTGAGATCCTTGAAAAGAATATGGCTGCCATAGGATCCTTCTACCCGAAGCACATCGAGCACCTTATCTGCGCATTCCTGAGGCGGGTCAAAATGGAAACGAAGGGATGCCTGGTGCACCGGTTTCTCCAGCCTCACCAGCCGGTTCAGCTGGGACTGACGCCCCCTGGCCTGCTTGGCTTTGATGCCTGCTTTGTAGCGGCGGATGTATTCCTCAGTCTCCTTGATATGTTCCTGCTGTTTTTCATAGGCTTTCTCATAGGCCCGGTCCTGGTTTTCCTTCGTTTCCATATACCGGGTATAGCCGCCACGGAAGGAACGGATATGGTGATTCTCCAGATCAATGATTCCTGTAGCTGCACCGTCCAGGAAATAGCGGTCATGGGAAATCATGAGGATACCGCCTTTGTAGGAGCGAAGGTACTCCTCCAGCCATTCCAGCATGCCCATGTCCAGATGGTTCGTCGGTTCATCGAGAAGGAGGAAATCGGGATGACGCACAAAAGCAGCGGCCAGGTTGATTCTGACCTTCTGCCCGCCGGAGAAGGAATGGATATCCCGGTCCCAGTCATCATCGGAAAAGCCCAGGCCTGTCAGAATTTTCCGGGTGGTGGATTCATAGTCATAGCCTCCCAGAAATTCAAAGCGTGCTTCCGCCCGGCCATAGGCTTCCACCAGTTTCTCATCGCTTTTACTGCTTTCCAGCTCCCTGGCCAAAGTCTCCATCCGGTCTTTGTAATAGAGCACATCCTTCCAGGCGTCTTCCATTTCCTCCCGGATGGTATGGCTGGTGTAGTTGAAATCCTGGCGGAGGTAGCCGATAATGGCGCCATCACTGGCTTTCACGGAGCCCTTGTCCGCTTCCTCCGCGCCCATAATGCACTTCAAAAGAGTGGTCTTGCCGGCGCCATTGGCACCTACAAGGCCGATTCGTTCGCCGCTCCTTACTTCAAAGGAAACGTTTTCAAAAACTGTTTTGATTCCAAAGGATTTTGATAATCCGCTGATTTTTAAAACTGCCATTTCTTTCTCACTTGTATATAAAAGGATTCATAAGGTTTAAAAGGGTTCAGACCCCGGGCAATCAGAAACTATAGCTCTTCTATTTACTTCACAATATCTGCCTTAATGACGATAACGATTTCCGATTCCTCCGTAGACGTACTGCGGCTCTGGAAAAGCCTTCCCAGTAAGGGAATGTCTCCCAGAATCGGCACCTTTCTCATGGTTTTGGCCTGCTCTTTATCGATAAGTCCGCCAATGGTAAGCATGTCGCCTGATTGCAGCCGCACCATGGTGTTGGCGGAGCGGGTAATAATGCGATAGGCCTTCATTTCCGGCACCAGGTAGGGCGTGGCCACTTCCGCATGGACATCGGCAGTGATTTCATCATTTCTGCTGATAATAGGCGTATAGGTCAGTTTAATGCCGGCATCTTTGTATTCGGTCGCCGTGGTTTTGACACCGTTTTCCATATGTTCCACAATCACCGGGATGCGGCTGCCTATGAGGATTTCCGCTTCCCTGCCGTTCATGGTCACCACGCTGGGCCGGGCCAGTACTTTGGCCTTCCCCCTGGTTACCAGGGCATTCAGTTTGGCTTGAAAGAAAAAAGTATAGGGATGGCCCGTAAGAGACCGGCCATAGGAAATACCGGCATACCCGTCGGGAATGGTCACATCCCACCCGTTTCTTTCTATATTCCTGACCCTTGGATTGCCGTCGCTATCGAAGAGAATGTGGCCGCTGTCATCGGTAACATAGTGCTGCTCGCTCCAGCTGTCCCGGTCATAGGAAGCGCTGCCTGTAAGACTTTTGAAATCCCAGTCAATGCCCAGATCTTTGGCATAGCTTTTATTGACAGCCACCACTTCCGCTTCCACTTTCACCTGTTTTTCCGGCACATCCAGCGCTTTCACCAGACTTTCCGCCTGCATGAGCTCCCGGGGCGTACCGCTGGCAATGACCGTATTGGCAGAAGGGCTGAAAGTGACCTTACCCTTGTCCATCACCTTTTCCAGTCCCATGGCCACTTCCTCTGCATTGGCATAGGACAGGCGGAACGCCCGGGTGCCGGACACCGCATTCTTTTCCAGGCGGCTGTTGAAGACAATGAGGGTGGACCCTTCGGTTCGGGAAGAAAGGCCGCAGGAGGCAAGAATGGAAGAAAGCGCTTCTTCCGGAGTCACATGATCCAGGCTGGCTGTCACCGTCTCCGTCAGATCTCCGGAAAATACCAGATTCTTACCTGTCATTTCCACCAGGGTGCGGATGACTTCCATGGCCGGAGCGCCAGCCACATGGAGACTGAAATCCCGCCTGGCAGACGGAGTAATTCTGACGGCAGAAGGCGCCTCTTTCCTTGGGGATGGCTGCATGCCGCCGGATAGTTCCTCGGCCACCATGTCATGAACAGGCCGGTCCCAGGCCTCTTCCCTGGCCTCCAGCCCCAGAGGAATACAGGCAAAAAGGGCGCAGCATAAAAAAATGCTGCTCCCTCTTAACGTATGGTCAAGGTAAGACTGTTTCCTCCGGAAACAAGGGTCACTTTTCTGTCCTGAATGTCCGATACGTCCCATGGACCTGCCCTCTCTCCTTCCTTTACAACTATGGAAGTTCCGTCTATTTCCAGAAGGGCCCTCCGCTGAGAGCCATAGGCCATGACCCCTTTCAGTATTGGAAGCCCTGAGGCGGAGGATGTCTCTTTTTTCTTCAGCCCCGGCGCCTCTGCAGCAGGAGCTCCTGTGCTCCCTTCCACTGCCGGAGGCGGCGTCTTTCCCTTTTCTACAGGCACCAGCGCCTCGGCATGAAAGGGATCCTGCAGAGGCTTTCCCCTTCGATGGAGGGCAGCATCATATTTCAGGGAGAGGCCATCCTCTTCTTCCGAAAGCACTTCCACCGGGGAGGCATCAGCCTTCTTCTCAGGAAGAAGTGTGCCTGCAGTGCCCACGCCGTAAATGCCCCAAAGGGTAAGCCCCACCGCCGCCAGGGCGCCTAAAGGAAGAATCCATCTGCGCTGTATGGCCATAGGGATTCCTCCTTTCCCAAAGAGACAGAACCATCTTATAAAGAAGAATCCATCAGCTCACCAGTAACACTATGTCCCTTAGAACTTAAAGTCCTTCGGCATAATCATGAAGCGGGTTTCCTTTTCAATATCATCATACCGGATCCAGGCATAGAAAGAATGCATATCCCTGTAGTAGGTCCAGTACCGATGATCCAGGTGCCCGTCCACCGTATCAATGGTCCAGGCCAGGCTGAAGGCATCCATTCGAGTAGCCTGCCAGCGGAATCCCAGGCTCAGCGGTTTTTCACTGCTGTAGCTGTCGTAGTAGTAGGGAGTGTAGCCTTTCAGATCACGGTCCGTATAGTAAATCCAGGATGCCAAAGGACCGTAGCCGCCGGAAAGACCCAGGGAGTAATAGCTGTTGCGGCGGATATTGTTGGAATAACTGTAGTAATCCTTCGCATAGCCTGCCTTCCAGCTGAAATTCATGAATTTCCCCAGTTTCCAGGGGTCGCCGGAAATGTAAAGATCAAAGCCCTTATAGGCTCCCTTAGGGTGTCTGCCGCCGTGGTCTTCATCCCAGTAACCCCATTCCCCGTGGGCTCCTGTATAGAAACGGGATTTTCCCAGATAGAAATGATTGGTGTCAAATTCCAGGGAGGGTCTCTTCTTTACCCAGATACCGCCGTCATCATTGGTGGAACTTTCCTCCTCTGCATAGCGCAGGCGGGCTGTGCCCACAGGCGTGCGGTAGCGTACGCCCATGTCCGGTTTGTAGCCGGATTTGGTGTACCAGCGGTTCTTCATATAAAAAGCCAGGTCCGGATTATGGTCCAGGGGCACCGTGATTTCATTATGGAGTCCCATGCCGTTATCACTGTCAAAAACAGGGCGTGGAATCAGGGACCACAGACTCACTTCACTGTCATCACGCTTGAGGGAACCGGTATAGCTGGAAAGAGTAATGAGGGTGGTATTCTTTGCCATGAGCTTCACATTGTGAGCCACATAATGGTCATTGGGGTAAATATCGATGGAATCCGCCTCAATCCGATAATCCGGTACTTTGGCTACGGCATGTTTCGTGGTAAAATACCCTTTTTCCACCACCAGTTTATTGGCGATGCGGTCATACACGCCGCTGGCACCTTTGAAATAATAGGTTCCTGATTCCCAGCCGTCCATTTTTTCAAAACGGCCTATGGATTTAGCCCCGTCATAATCGGCCCTTTCCGCTTTCAGACGGGTGGTGGGATTGACCCAGTGCACTTCTCCCGGTATCACGTATTTCTGGGCAATGGAATTGCCATATACATATTCTGTCTGGTAGGTGTCAAGCATGTGCCGGATCACCACTTTGCCCATGGCATCTACGTCGCCGGTGGTATCGTTATAGCGCATGCGGTCAGCGGTGACGTACATGGGATTTTCTGCTGAAATCCCGCTGTCTGCTGCCGTTTCTTCCTGACCATCCTTATTTTTATTTTTATCCTTGTCTTTTGCTTTGGCTGTATCCTGCTTTTCTCTGGATGCCGCTGTTTCGGCCACCTCGTAGGAGGTAACCGGCCGGGCTACCCCTTTAGCATCAAAGACCAATGCAGAAGAGGAAGTTTCCGGTTCCGCCGCTTCTTCTCCTAAGCCCTCCGGTTCCTCCGCTCCTGCAGGCATAGCCAGCAGAGAAGAGAAGAGGAGAGGGGCCAGCAGTTTTAAGTATATTTTCCTCATTTAATCATTTCTCACGATCACTACAGAAGGCGTCTCTTCACTGGAACCTGCTGCTTTGGCAGCATCCTTTTCCGTATCTTTTTCCCGTACCGATTCCAATTCCGCCTTCGCCTTTTCATTCATGGCAGAGGCCGATTCCTCAGCCTTCGCTTCTGCCTTTTCCTTCACTTCAGCTCCTGCCTTTTTCTCTGCTTCTGCCGGTAAAGCGGTCTCTTTGACTTCATTGTCCGAAGCGGCAGCCGTCGTTTCTTCAGTGGCTGCTGCAGACCGTACCACCCGTTTCCGGATCACCGCATTGGGCGCACCATTGGTCAGTTCCAGGCCCTTGGTGGTGACGGCTTCCTGGGTTTCAATGTAAAGAGCGCTTCCTGCCGGGAGGCTCACATCCTTGCCCTTCACGAAGAACCCGCCCACCAGACCGATGGGGCCCAGGGCCAGGGCGCCGATGGTGGATGCACCTACGGCAGCGGCTTCCATTTTCAGCTTTTCCTTAGCTTCCGGTCCCAGTACGGTAGGAATGACTTCATCATCTACAGAGAAAACCTGGTCAAAAGATACGTCCAGCGCACCGCTTCTGCCAAAACTCTTCGGACGGCTCACCTTTGTCACCACGCCGCTTCCCTGGGAGCCTTTGGGCAGGACCAGCACATTACCCACACTTACATCTTCCTGTACCGTGAAGGTTACTGGATCGCCTACCTGGTTCGTCTTGCTGCTTACATCATCGTTTAAGGAAATCTTGAATACTGTATTGGCCGGCAGCTCCACCGTTTTCATTTCATAATGCTGGTCACCGTAGACCGATTTTTCCAGATTGGCCAGCCGCTGATCCAGAGCGCCTTTCTTTTCTGCGCCGTATACCTTGGTTTCCAGATCCCCGATTCTGGTTTTCAGGGAATCGGATTTGATTTCATCGGTCAGATAATATTCCATGGCATTGACTCTGGTGGCAATGGAAGGCTGGGCATCGTTATCGCTCTTCACCACATCGGTGTAGAGATTGGTAATCCGGTTGTCCAGACCGCTGGCTGAAGAATTTCCGGTGCCATAAATCAGATTGTCCGCATTGTCCACCCGGCTGATCAGGGAACCGTCCTGGGCACTGCCGTAAATGACTTCGTCCACCCGGTCAATCCGGTCTGTCAATGTAGCCGGTTCTTCCGCATAAACCGGTGCCAGGCATAAAAGGGAAATTCCTGCTGCCAGTATTGCTTTCTTTATCATAGTATCACCCTCCGTTATACTCGTACGTCAATCACTGCAGATACGCCCACACCCTGCACACGGCTGAAGGAGGCTGGATTGACACTGTCCATGGGAATCAGGCCTTTGATACGGAAAAGTTTGTCGTTCCAGCTGACTTCCAGCTGACCCACAGCCTTTACCTTCTCTACCTGGTCCGCATCGCCGATGACCTGGGCGGCGCCAATATAGCCGCTGTTGCCGATACTCACAATAGGCACCACCTTGGTGGCGTAGTTTGTGCCGGCTCCTTCCTTCATCATCACCGAATTGATGGCGCTGTTAATTGATTCTCCATATTTCGAAACAAGGAAGCCTATGCCTCCTACCTTTGCCACACCGCCAAGGACACTGCCCAGGCTGAATGCATCTACATGTATCATGGCGCCGGTGCCGATCATGCATGCCGCCAGCGCACAGACTGCCAGTCTTTTTAATTTCATCAGTGAATCCTCCTTTGACGAAAATCCATCTTCAGAACCTGTTATCAATTTCTTTTCAGCTCTAAGGAGCTGTCAAATTTTGCCTACACTTAAGAATATTATAAATTAAAAAGGGGCTCTGTGCAAACAGAAACCCCTTTTTCCCGCGCTTTTGGCGGTCTTTTTCTTTCGTTACTGCAGTTTTTCCTGCGCTTCTCTCTTAGCTTCAAAAGAGCCGGGCTGAGCCATGACCCTTGGTTTTTTCAGCTGATTGTAAGCCTGGATCATCATGGCGCATTCCACGCGCTTCTTCTGGATTTCGCAGGTAATATGATAGGGCTTATGGATGTCGCCGGCAAAGGCCTCGTTATTGGCATGACAGCCGCCGGAACAGAAGAATTTTGCCCAGCAGTCCACACATTCCGGCTTGGTGAATACATGGTTGGTGCGGAAATCGTGCATCATCTTCATATTCTTCAGCCCTTCGTACACATTGCCCAGCACATAGCCTTCCCGGCCTACAAACTGGTGGCAGGGATAAATGTCGCCATTCGGCACCACAGCCAGGTATTCATGGCCGGCGCCGCAGCCGCGGAGACGTTTGGGAAGGCAGGGGCCCTTCCAGAGATCCATATTGAAATGGAAGAAGAAGAAAGGACGTCCCTCCTCTTCCCGGCGGATGAAGAGCTGGGCCAGGCGGTCATACTCTTCCTTCACCCGGGGCAGGTCCTCTTCCTTAATGGAATAGGATTCCGTATCCTCCCCTACCACCGGTTCCATGGATACTGCCGGGAAGCCATGGTCCAGCATATCCTCCACGTCGGTGGTGAAATCCAGATTGTACCTGGTGAAAGTACCGCGCACATAGTATTCTTCCCCGTTGCGGTGAGCCACGCAGTACTGAAGATTCTTCACAATCTGATCGTAGGTACCATTTCCGTTCACATCAGGCCGCATGCGGTCATGCATTTCCTTTCTGCCGTCCAGGGACAGAATCAGGCTGATATGGTTATCGGTAAGATACTTCACCTTCTCCTTATCCAGCAGCATGCCGTTGGTGGTCAGGGACATTTTGATTTTCTTGTGGTGCTTCTTTTCCTGCTTATGTACATAATCAATGGTCTGCTGTACCACATGCCAGTTCATGAGCGGTTCGCCGCCGAAGAAATCCAGTTCGCAGTGTTCCCTGGGACCGCTGTGGGCAATCAGGAAATCCACGCCCCGCCTTGCCACATCAAAAGACATGAGCATGCGCCACTGGCCGTAGCCCCCCTGGCCTGCGAAGCAGTACTTGCAGCGGAGATTGCAGTCATGGGCAATATTCAGGCACAGGGCCTTGATAATGGGCCTGTCCTCAATGGCCATTTTATAATTGGGGTCCATGGGAGCAAAAAGAACTTCCTTGCGAATCAGTTCATCCAGGTCATCCATCACTTCATTCAGTTCTTTCTCATCATAGGAAGAAGACAGATTGGCCAGGACCATGTCCCGATTTTTCCCGTTATAAAATTCGAGCACTTTATATGTTACGTCATCCACCACATGAACGATGCCGCTGTTGACATCCATGACAATGTTCATGCCATTCTGACGAAAACGATGAATCATGGGCTTTACATTATAATCCATGAATAATCTCCTTTTCATTGCGGCTTTCGTGAGCCGCCAATTACAATCCTTGTACCTTCCAAAGAAGAAATAGAAAAGCCCCCGGCCTTAGGGCCGGGGGCTGGGCCGTAAAATCAGGCTCTCTTTGCTTCCTTGGCTTCTTCCTGAGTCGTGCAGATCAGGTTGCCGATGGTGCAGCTTGTCTTGCAGGCAGACTGGCAGGAAGTCTGACATTCACTGCAGCCTTCAAACTTAATGGAGTCCTGCAGAGAAGACTGATTGATTGTAACGATATGTTTGGACATGATGTCACCTCCCCGAAACAATTTTTCTGAAATAATCATATCATAGAAAAGAGGGTAAATACAAGTAAAAATTATGTTGGGCAGAAGCTATCAGGCCGTTAGACTGTTAAACTTTCAGGCATCAGAACCAGCCCACCAGCTCACTATAACAGATGGTACAGTCCGTATACCGCTCCCAGGGGGAGAAGGGTCATGGCCGCCAGCGCCGCCATGCATCCCGTCTTTTTTCCGTGGACGGAAAACCAGTCATCGGCAATGCTGTTCATTTCCTTATACTCTCTTTCCAGTCCCTGGATGATACGCCACAGCTCCCGGCAGTCTTCCTCCGTCAAAGACTCCTCTTCCGTTTCCACTGCCGGCGTTTCCATTTCTTTTTCCTTTTCTTCCGCTTCCTTCCGGGCTTTTTCCTCCGCTTCCTCCATCTGGCCCTTGATGTGGGCCTTCCAGCTGCCCGGTTCTTCTTCGGCGTCAGCCTTCTTTTCTTCTTCCTCTTTTTCGGCCTCGATTTCCTTTTCTTTCTTTTCCTCTGCAAATTCGCCGCTTTCTTCCCCTTCATCCACTGCCTTCAGGAGCTCATCCTTCAGCTTTTGGATATCCTCGGTGTATTTGTGAGTGGCTGCATCCCAGAGAGTGTAATCCAGCTTTTTCTTCATGTCATACATGGTGCCGGAAGTGGCCTGCTGGAAAAGATACTGGGTATTATCCATATCCGCAAAGATTTCACCCACTTTGCCCTTATGCTTGAATTTGGATTTACCCACCTTTACGAAATACATGAACGTACCGATATGAGCCCTTAAATTACCGATGGGGCTCTCTTTTTCATGTCCCTTGTCAAAAAATCCCATGTGCCGTCTCCTTCTTTGCCGGAGAGCTGCTTCAGCAAGGAAGCCCGGTCCCCGGGAAATATAATCTGTTCGAACAGATAAGGTTTATCTGTTATTATAAATGATTTGCTTCCTGGTGGCAAAAGGAAGACACTTTTCGGGCAGGAAATCCTACCACAGCGCTTCATATCCCTTTTCCACCATCACCAGAGCAATTCCCATGGCCTTCATCAGTTCGGAAAGGCAGGGCAGGTCTCGAAGGAAACTGTCCGTCTGGGCCTCTCCCCTTTCCAGCAGAATCCGGCTTTCTATATGGGATCCCTCGGGGAGCTTCATGTCTTTTAGCAGCTTCTCCTCATCCAGTACCACCAGATGGGTAAAGGCCCGAAGCACCGCTCCCAGAAGGGTATCGGAAGACTCCGGCGTTTCCAGTATCCGCACCAGGGATACCGCATCCTTTCCTTCACCGGACATATCATGGACCATCATGGCTGGACGGCCCACCTGCTGGAAACGGCTTCCCAGGAAAACCAGATCATCCGGAAGCACCCGTCCAAAGGGCGGCAGCACCTTCTGCTTCCTCACCTGGTCCCAGAGCCCGGATTTCAGAATTTTTTCCGCCCGCGCCCCTTCTACCCGGCGGTACATGCCCCGGGGAAGAGTCATCCAGATATCCCGATGATGAAGAAGCCATTCCCCCAGCACCTGGCAGTAGGGCTCCTCCGTATCCCAGGTAACGCCCCGCCGGTTGATATATTCCTTCTGGTACAAAGACTCCGGATGGGCACTATCTTTCTCAATCAGAGACAGGAGCTCTGCCTTCGAATACTGGCCATAGAGCGGAAGCCCCGGGTTCACAGGAGCCAGATGGATACCGTGGAACGCATAGAGCTCAGACACCCCCAGCAACACAGAAAGCCGCTGAAGAGGCATGGAAATGGACCGCCTCCGGGAACTGCCGTACCTCTCATTGGAAGAACCCGTCACAAGCACCGCCGCCTTCAGCACAAAGGGACTCTTTCTTTCCAGGATAGACGCCAGGGTGAGCCGGTTCACCGACTCCTTCCATGACCACACCCGAAGAAGCCGGTGAAGGGGCATTTCCGCCTCCCCCTCCTGTCTCACATCATATACCGTCAGCACCCGGCCCGTCCTGTCCATGGAAGCCAGCGGAAACAGGCCCCATTCCCCGGCCTGACTGTCCTTGATATGGATGGACATATCCAGAGCCACGCCCCGGGCAAAATCCTTCTGTCCAAGAATGGATGCAATCAACCGGCCCCCTTCCTCCGACGCTCTTCTCACTGCCGTCCTGTACATGGACCAGTTTTCATCAGTCTTCACCAGACTGTCTCCATGGGCCAGAAGCCATGACAGCACCACCTCCTCATACCGTTTTCCGGTATCGGAAGTAACACCATCCTTTTCTATATAATCCTTCGTAAAAAGCAGATCCGGATGAAGTGCATCCTTCTCCACCATGGCAAGCAGCTCCGCTTCCCTGTAAGCCATCATAACCACCTCGTATTCTCCATCTATCTTACCACATATGGTGTATTAGTGGGCTAGTGGGCTAGTGAACTAGTGGGATAGTGTGACAGTGGACTGGGGATTGGGGCTGGCCCCTCCACCAGCCCACCAGCTCACTAACACACTAGCCCTCCGGTCCACTTTTATGTTATATTTTTCATGTACCAATAGATAAAGGAAGAAGCGATACCATGGAAAAGCATTTTGATATCAACCGCGGCGGCTTCAGCATTCGGAGCCGCCTTATTGTGAATGATAATGACAAAAGCACAAGGACCTTTGACGATGTAGTCATCGTCACCCATGGCTTTGGCAGCAGCAAAGAAACGGCAGGCACCCTGCATTTCGGAGAACACCTCACATCCAAGTACAAAGGATTTGCGGTGATTGCCTTTGACTGGCCCTGCCACGGCATGGACGCCAGAAAAAAGCTGACCATCGATGAATGCCTCACCTACCTTACCCTGGTCACGGAATACGCCAAAAAAGTGATGAAAGCCAAAAGAGTATATAACTACTCTTCCAGCTTCGGCGGATATCTGACACTCCGTTACCTCATCGAAAAAGGGGACCCTTTCACCAAAATCGCCCTCCGCTGCCCGGCGGTTTGCATGTATCAGTCCATGATGAGCTACCTGTCGGAAGATGACAAAAACAAACTGCGCAAAGGCAAGGAAATATCCGTAGGCTTTGAAAGGAAAATGAAGGTGGATCAGTCCTTCTTCGATTCCCTGAAAAGTTTTGACGTCATGAAACACGAATACTTCGACTTTGCTGACAGCATGCTCATTATCCACGGCACAAAGGATGAAATGATTCCCATTGAAGAATCCCGCCGCTTTGCTGAAAACAACGTCATCGAATTCATTCCCGTGGAAGGCGCCAACCACCCCTTCCAGAATCCGGACCACATGGCCCTGGCTATCCATAAGATTATCGAATTCTTTCATGGATAAGAGAAGCCGCCAAGCGCCATCAGGTTCATGGGATTTATAAGAGAAAGCAGGATACTTCGCTCGGATCCATTTCGGTCAGGCATGCAGCATATGTACCCAGATGAGTCTGGGAAAGAAGCCTGCGTTACGGGCTTACCTTTTATATCTCCACAGAAAAAGGACTTTGTACCCTTTCGGGCCAAAGTCCTTTTTCTGATTTTCACAAGGCTGTATTCATTCGCAGATCCCTATTATTTGCCTTCCATCACATCGGTGAAGTTCTTGATAATGACGATCGGTGTTTTCTGGTTGTCGTTGCCGAAGGGGTTGTCGATGAGGATTTTGGCAATCTTTTTCGGATCGAGGCCCTTGCTCCTGCCGAGGACGGCGGCCCGTTTCAGGTCGTTTACATCAGCAATGACGGCACCGTAGGCGCCGGTGGCTTTTTTAATCTTTTCGCACACATTGTCTGTGTCGGCGGGACCGTAAACCAGGCATTTGTCGAAAGGCGGCATGGTGCCGGTTACGTCGTCGATGAGGGAAGCCTGGCGGCAGCGGGCGTAGAATACGCCGTTTTTACCGAAAATCTTAGCCACAGCGCCCAGGGCGAAGGAGAAGAGCATATTCCATTTGCCCTCTTCGTCCATGGCTGCCTGCATGCCGTAAATGCTGGCCATGGAGCCGGCGGACGGTACGAAGCGGTTCATCAGTCTTGCCTGCCAGCATACGTTCAGTTCTTCCGGACGGACGTAGCGGTTCTGGGTGATGGCTACCACCGATTCGGCGGAGCATACGATATCATGATCGGTAATCTGGTCTCCTGCATATTCCAGGATGGCATCCACAATGTTGTCATGATGGGTGAGAATTCTGGTATGGATAGGAACAAGCTTCAGTTCTGCCATTATTTTCTCACCTCCGTAGTATATTCATAGAGAGCATTCTGCAGCTCTTCCCTGGTAATTACGACTCTTGTCTTGGCATAGTAGTAGTCGCTTCTTGCTACGACCTGATAAATGATATCCATGCCGAATTCCGGGAAGGTTTCCAGGTCCTGGAGAATGCTCTGGCCTTTGCCGTCGATGTCCAGGGTGATGAGGAATTTCTTTTCCTTTCCAGGATCCAGAATGAAGGCCTGCCAGTAGTCGTCATGCCTTGGCACGTCAAAATCGGTCAGGTGCCCCGTAACTCTGGCCTTGTCATACTGTTCAAAGGGAATGTAAATGCGGACGAAGGCATCCATAATGGTGCCCAGCTGTTTTCCCACATTTTTGATGGGGATGGTGAAGGACAGGCGCACATGACGCATATCCATGGACTCCACCTTCAGGGGCGTCCGTTTCGATTTCAGCATGCGAAGGACGCAGTCTCCCTTAATGACAGCCACCGCCCAGTAGGCAATGAAGCCGAGGCAGATGATAAGGACGATCACTGCCGCAATTTTAACAAACAACAACATTCTTTACTCACTCTCCTACAAGATTTGTTTTTTCCACAGCCGCCGGGCCGAAAAGCCGTTTCACCAGAGGCTCTGCATGGGCAAGGCCGTCGGTGAAATAGAATTCATCCCTGCCTTTCCCTTCTGCCAGCCTGTCCTCTCTCTGAAGGATAGCCATTCCCGCTTCCACCGTAGGCAGGGCGGGGTCAATGAAAGGAACCTTCGGAAAGACTCTGGCAAAAGCAGATGGCGCCAGAGGATAATGGGTGCAGGCCCAGTAGCCGGCATCTATACCTAATGCATGATACTCCTTTGCCGCCTTCTGCACAAGGGCAGAAATGAAATTTTCATCTTTTCCCTGCTCAATGGCAGCCGCCACACCGTCGCAGGGCACCTCCACCCATTCCACTTCAGGGAATTTCTTTTCCACATATTTTTTGTGGGCATGGGTTCTGATGGAGGCAGGCGTCGCAAAAATACCCGCCTTTTTCGTGCCTTCCGGCAGGGTGATGTCAAGGCTCATCTTCACCACCGGCACCGGCCCTTCCAGAAAGGAAGGATACACGTTGAAAGAAATGGTGTTGCAGGCAATGATGATCATTTTTACGTTCTTTTTGATAAGGAAATCTTTGATTTCCCCGGCAAAGCGGGCGATTTCATCTCTTGTCCTTTCGCCGTAGGGATTGCGGAGGCTGTCTCCCAGAAAGATCATGCTTTCTTTGGGATATCTCTCATGCAGCACCCGGGCCACCGTAAGGCCCCCTACGCCGGAATCCATGATGCCAATCGGTCTGTTGTCCATTATTCTCTATCCCCTTTGGAAAGATCAATGAGGGCTGTCAGTTTTTCCTTCGGCAGCCGCACAATCCGGCCTGTATGCATATCCGTATAGGTATTCACCGTGCGGCCCGTGGTAAGCAGGGCGCCGGACTTTTCGGAAACTACTTCGTATTCGAAAACAAGTCTGGCCCGGTCTACCTTGCGAAGATAGGTCTTAATCAGGAGCACCTCGTCATACCGGGCGCTCTGGTGGTACTTGACCTCCACTTCCACAATGGGAAATACGATGCCTTCGTCCATGAGCTCTGTGAGGTCCAGCTTTCCTTCCCGCAGGTACTCCACCCGAGCCTCTTCAAAATAGCGCAGGTAGTTGGCATGGTGTACCACCTGCATACCGTCGGTTTCATAAAATTTAACTCTTCTTTTATATATAAACATAATAATTAACCTCCATGATTTGGCCGCCTTGATGCAAAGGCTGCTTTTCCCGGATGTGTATGTTCTATCGGAAAAGGGACCAGTAAAGCTCTTTTTGAAGTCCCGCAACTCCGGGGCATAAAAGTTCCTGTCAAACCAGATAAGAGCAGACTCATGAATGAATCAGCGCTTTTTTCATTATACCACAGAAACAGCCCCTTTTATGTCATGAAAAAAAGCGGCCCTGCGCCGGCAGTGCCGCTTTTCCCTTATTTCCCGTAGGTGTCCCATTCCATTTCCATGAGCCGCCAGTTCTGTGTGGCGGAATGTTTCTGGAGCTGGAGGATATCCTTCTCCTGCTCCCTGTTTTCAGAAAGGGCCGTTTCCGCTTCCCAGCGGATATCATTCAGCTGGTCATCGTAGGAGGAAGATTCTATGTTCATCATTCGTTCCTGAAGATCCGTAATCAGGAACTGCTGGTACACCACCATGGCCAGAAGAACGGCCATGATGAGGTAGAAGGGGCGATTTCTCTCCCAGTCCAGTTTTTCTTTCCACTGTTTCACGGCAGTTCTTATTTCCTCATCTCATCGTCCAGCTTCTTGTCATCATTCAGCATGGTGAGATGATCTTTGGTAAATTCGATCCACAGGCGGGCTGCTCTGGAGAGGAACCGTCCCTTCTTCCAGATAGCGTAGAGGTGATGGGTCATTCTGGG
>ERZ773188.89-NODE-89-length-102472-cov-6.758751_pt1 | contig 102472 bp, 123 predicted proteins | sample MGYA00581011_ERZ773188 | MGnify/ENA primary metagenome ERZ773188 (study PRJEB29015, sample SAMEA2737798) | human gut metagenome | biome: human gut; feature: human-associated habitat; material: faeces | place: China | collected 2012 ...
ATTCGCATAATATAGTCTTTTTCGTCTGTGAAATACATTTTTCACCTCCATAACTTCCGATTTCTCAATCTCAAAAATTGGAATTTGCCGCTTTCCATTCATACCAAAACTCAGCAAATGTTAAATAACGTTCACTTTTATTAAGACTTACCGCCTTAGTTGCAACTTGATAACTCTCTTCACTTAATTGCCAATTAGGTAATGTGCAAGGAATAAATTGATTGTTACAATATCTTTGATGGATTTCTTCATCAGAAAATCTTCCAAAAAACTCAAAAATTAATGCACCTAAAGTAAAAATATTCGTCTGCTCATCAATCGCGCACCCCTCTATATATTCCTCTGGAGCTTTCAGCCTCTTTGTTCCAAACCAATCTACACCTTTATCGTTGATAACTGGGGCTTTTTTAAAAAGGTCAATGTCGCAAATTGTAGTTACATCTGTTGAAAAATCATACATAATGCTTCCATCATAAAAATCGACAGCAACATATCCCTTTTGGTTTACATTTTGCAAAAAAGAATTTAAAACCTCTATTGCTTTCAGCTTTTTACTAACAGGTAATTCTTTAAATTTTTCTTTAGGACTTTTAATACCTATATCTCTTTGGTATGTTTCAAAATTCCAATGGTCAAATAAACATTCTCCATCTGTCCATTCAAAAACCACAACATAAAATTGGTTATAATCGTATTCCTCAATAATTTTAGTCAAATTGGGGTGTGCTAAATCGTAATATAGATGAACAGCTTCTTTTAGGATTTTCACAGATTCTTCCGGTGAAACTTCTGCTTCAACTGTATTTGCTCCTGCAATTCTTTAAGTCTAAATTCGATAGAATCAAGTTTGTTAATTATCATTGTTCCTCCTAATTTTGTGAAGGGTTACAATATTTTTTCCTCCACTTTTTTTGTTAAACGACAGATACTTCTATTTTTCATTTACAATCATCTCCTTTGCTATTTAATATCTATGTAAACTCTATTAGAGAACTTAAGAATCATAAACAAATTCTAATTTAGTAATTCTTGTCTAAATATCAATTATTTCTTTTGCACGATGCAACACCGGCAATTCTCTATTGGCTATAAGTTTCCCTAATCTTGTATTTGACCTATATTCATACTCTCTAATAGCTTCTTCATAAGATAATTTCAATGTTGATAAGTGAAAATTATTTCTTTCATCTTCTGTCAGTTCTTTTTCACCAAAGAATTCAACTTTGCACAAAAAATAGTTATTAATATTATGTCTATGAATCAGATTATAACAATCGCTTACAACTCCTATTTTGCAGATTACATCTACTTTTACGCCCAATTCCTCTTTAAGTTCTCTTTTTATTGCATCCTGCAATTCTTCACCTTCTTCAACACCTCCACCTGCTGTTTCTATAATTGTTGCCTGTCCGAAATCATCATTTCTTTCGGCTCTTACAAAATAAAAATTTCCATCCTCATCATACACTATTGCCCTGGCAATATTTCTGTTATGATCAATATATTCCATTTGCCATTGGTCATCCTGCAACTCTATATTAAGTTCCGTGGTATGAATTGTAATATTCTTATTTACATTCTTTTTCAATTTCATCAAGTATTTTTCCTTATCTTCTCTGCAAACAAATCTAATTACTTTTTTATATTTGTATCGCTCTAATATTTTTTCTATTTCAGGCAATGTATCTTTTCTAAAATCCATAATCCATTTTTGAAAATCAGGGTCCAATTTTGTTTCTATCCACGGAATGTCATCGCGCTTTATACCAATTCTTGATTTAACTCCTTCTAAACAATCTTTCTTTGTATAATCAAATAATGTCTGCACCTTTTATTCTTTGCTCAATAGTTGATATATAATTTCCATCAAGAATCCATTCTGATTGACTCATTATTTCATCTACCCTGCAAACCAATTCTTCCCTACTAATATGTGTTTTATCTTTCTTCCAATATATATTATCCATATGAAAAAGCTCTATTTGCAAAATTTCTGACAACTGTTTTGCAAAGTAAGTCTTCCCGCTTCCCGGACATCCGATTATAATTATTTGTTTCATTTTGTGTTCTCCGTGTCATACTTTGTAACCAATTCTCGAAGAGAATTGATTGCCTACTTGCACACCTGCACGAAGTGCATCTAAATGGTGTGCAATTCCCGTCTTGTAAAATTTCATATTCCATTTGACGCTATCCATGTATAATTATTTGACAAGAATATCGCTAATAAATTTTATTTTACTATCTATATTTTCAAAAGTGCTAAAATGTTGCTTACCATCAAATTCCAACATATCACAAACTCTTTTCTTTATATCAGGAGCAGTAATTTTTTCTTTTGCAATGTTTGGAGTAAACCATCCTACTTCAATACTTTCATCTGATACATTTTCATTTCCATCTATATATTTACAAATAAATGTCAAATTCACAACAGGTGGTAAAATCATTCCTTCAAGAGGACCATATCCATCTTTAGTATTCAATCTCTGATATATACCAACAAACTTTTCCGGCTCGGCAACAATGCCACTTTCCTCAAATATTTCTCTTTTTAAGCCACTCATTATATCCTCTCCCTGTTCTACCACTCCGCCAGGGATTTCCCATCCTCTACGTTTTGATTTAATCAATAAAACTTCATCGCCTTTATATACTAATCCTGCAACAGATATAAAATGTAAGGGTAAGTCTCTTGTTTTTAACCATTCGTCCATCGCTTTTCTCCTTTTCCGCCTCCTGATACTAAATTTCTCTACAATTTCTTTTTCATATATCCACATGTAAATGAAAAAAATCATATTTCTTTGTCCCAATATGTATTACTCCATTCAACTCATACCATTTACGAAGAACTCTGTTTTCTTCTACAATACCTATATTAACAATTTTACAGCCTAATTCTTTTGCTATATTAAAGGAATGAGCTAATAATTGTCTTCCAATGCCCTTATGTCTATACTCTGGCAATACTGCAAGATTATTAAGTTCACATTCTCCATTTCCTTGTAACAAAAGTGAATAATATCCACACAAAACACCATCTTCTTCAAATACATACATTGGCCTATGCTCTCCATCCATATGCCAATACAATCTATCTTGCGTAGTTGCAAAAGCTGTAAACCTAGGAGCATTTTCCTCCGTAAAACCATATTCATCTGCAACTGTCAAAAAACTTTTTTTAATAACTTCCACACATATTGGTATTTCTTCAGATTTTATTTTTCTTATCATTATCACACCTCGCATAATTCAAGATTATCTTAGCGGTACCATTCGCATTTTATCACGTCATACTCACACTATTATTTCCCATTCAAAACCATTTTCTATATTCTACCATATCCATAACTAAATTGATATTTCATTATTTTATCAATTACAAAATTTCAGTTCAAATTATTTAGAGTATTGGTGTCCAATTAGCATCTCCTCGAAGCAAATTCACCCACCAATACAATATTTGAAATATAGAGGTTTTAGGATTCTTCCTAACACGAATGTATTTGTATATACAAATGCGTATCTTGCAAAAGACCTACTTCCATTTTCTTAATCTACTTTTGACAACCTGGATTTAATATTTTTCTTATTTTTTCCTCTAACAGATACGAGATACGCTATGCATATCTCGTATCTGATTAGCGGTCGGCAAATGTTCATTCATGCAAGCCTGATGACCACTTGCCTCGTCGCTATAACAAAAGGGGAACCATACTTTAAAAGTATGATTCCCTGATTATTTTTATCAAACCGTAATCGTTACGTTGATGTCTTCCCATTTACCCGCTTTTTTCATGTTTTTATCAAACTTTTTGTACTCTTTCAAGTAGTCCTTAGAAACTGTGAAATTGCCGATGTTTAGGGGCTTTTGACACCATAAACGATTATTTCCCACTTTCTGCAATAGCTGCCTGAGCCGTTATATATCATAGGTTCGCTATTGCATTTTTTCTATAATTTACATAAAGTTTATGCTACCTTTGAATACTCTAAAACGGCAATTTCGTGCATCATTTGCTTTGCTAAATTAACCATCTTTTCTAACTGTTCTGCTACTTCGTCTGTATAATATTTTTCTCCACACTGCTCACATTCTTCACAAGGAACATTTTTAATTACAATTATACTATTTTTGTAATTAACAACATGAGTTGTAGTACTTTCTTATACTGTATCACATTTACAAAACATACACATAACTATTTTCTCCTTGTTTTCAAATCATTTTCAAATTTAATTGTATTAGGGAAGTATGCTGTAATAATATAAATATATTTTCCATCACTTCCAGCAACAATATGTATTATTTTATCATTTATAGTATATCCAAAAATCAAACAATTAGGATGCGAGAAATCATCTGGATAATCTTCAATGATTTCTCATTCCAAAACACATTTTTTACATCTGCTCTGGAAATGTCTCTTTCCTGCATCCTCTCCAAACAACGTGCAGACCATCGAATAGCGTTTTCTGAAATATACTTTTTCAATTCATCTATTAATTCCTTTCCCACAAAACAATGTTTATGTATATAATATTAATCAATATAATTCCTAGTCCTAATCCCACTATATATTCTTTCACGCAAATCTCCTTTTCAAAAAAATAAGACTAACGCTCTTTTGAACGTTAGCCTTATTTTTATTTTTCTTAATGTTTAAACAATCCTCCAAGTTTTCCCATTACCTTCTGGGCTGATGTTGGATTAACTAATTTTTCTCTTTGCTGACCAAGCATCTTCTTCCGTAGTTCCAATTATATTATTTAGGTATTCTATTGCTATTAAATCTTTCTTTGCAGTTAAGTCAACTCCAAAATACGTGGCAACTTTGATAATGTCCTCTGCTTTGTCTATAGCCTTTTGAATAAGTATTATATACAATTCATCATTATATGGATTTAATTCCCATTGCAATTATTGCAATTAACATTAGTGTCTTTAGCGTTTTTTCATATGTTTTTCCTTTCAATTTTTCCATATATCATATCCCTGTGTCATTGCAGACTCATATATGGGATGAAGTCTGCCATAAAGCACATTGAAAAATCTTTCTTTTTCAATTTTCTGTATGTATAATTCTTCCAAAGGCCAAATTGAATTAAGATTGTGTTGTTTACATTTTTCAAATTTTTCTCTTGCCTTTTCGTTTGTCTGAATTGTTTCATTTAAAATATACTGATTATCACAAAACTTCTTATAATAAGCGTCCCAGTCCGGCAATTTATTGTTCTTGGAAGAATTCAGATTTTCGTCCATTGGAATCAAATTCCACAATTCATCATTAGCAACATATGACCATGGTATAAAATGATCTATCGCATATTTGTTCTCTATATGTCGCTTTGAATATATATCTTTAAACCCAACACCATTAATATCTATTACGCAGTCCCAAAGCTTTCTAACATTTTCAAGTTTTCTTTCCTTGTCTTTTTCCGGTTCAAGTTTATAAATAAGTCCCGGAACTCCCGGATTTCTATCCTGCAAATATTTAATTTTTTTCATCTTAATCCAGCCACTGATTGTAACCATATTATCGATGAGAAAATTGTTCCACAACTTATTTATAATAACCTTTTTAGTTAATCCTCTACCATTCTCTATCGTGTACAATAAACATCTTTTCTTATTAATCATTTCAAAATAACTAATAAGCTTTCCAGTCTTGCTCCATAATGGATTATTCCCACCTAACTCTTTCACAAACGAAGAAAGTAATCTATATGGTACATTCTTCGCTAAGTCCTGCATCTCAGAATTAACACATTTACTGTTGCACTTTATTTTTTCAATGATAATATCCCTTGATTCATCATTTTTCACATCCACATTTTCGCTAATTTTATTTACTGCTCTTTCCAAAAGATTAGAACTTGTACCATCTACTGATTTTGGACCTAGTCTCAAGTGATATTCCTTTACCGCATACCATGCATCCGCTATCATGCCCGCAAAAACTTCCAAAAATGTAAACTCATTTTCTCCTCTTGCCACCAACTGCATTATGGAATCAAGCCAAAAGAATTTATAGCATTGGGTTGGATTTTCCAACATTCCTGCGAAACTTTTTATATTTAAATTACAATCATAGAAATATAATTCATCCATAGACATTCTCTAACTTTCTCCGTTAACATTATTGTCAAAATTCTCTAACGATATCCCTGCTCTTTCTTGATTTGCCTTTCAAGTTCTTTTGCAAGTTGTTCTTTCTCTACTTTTTCAATTGGTATTGTAATAATTACAGCGTAAATAATCCCTATTATCAACGGCCCAATCAATTTAAATAGTTAATCCTAAAATTGCATTGTCATATAAATTTTGACATTGTAATACACTCCTTTTTCTTTCTTCCATACATATTATAGCACAGATTTATATAGTACTGTCAGCAATTGCTATCCGAATTGCTGGATATCATACTTATTTTATCCCCAATGCTTCCTTTAAAAATCCTACTATTCTCTTTTCATACTCGCCATATATTATATTTTCCTTACTTTCAGAATCACTGCCCTCAACAAAATATCTTCCTGTCTCTTTACTAATTGACAAAGAATCAAGCGGCCAGCCCTCAAATCTTTTAGTTGATGCTTTATCTATCATATAAAAAGCCCCTACATTTTTTGCTGACTCTCTATCCATAAATGATGAAATCCTACCATTGTTATAAACAGCTATACCATCCAGGTAATAGGCAGATACCTTTCCTCCAAGCTCTCCTATAAGATTTGAATAATACTCAATCATTTCTTCATCTGATAATCTGTTCATTCCCATTGGAGTCCTAACATTTAATCCCGGTTGTCTCTCATCTTCTAAACTTAGTTCTTCAAAATACAATCCCGAATCATTACAAATCACCAAGTCAAAATATTTGCCATAATATCCTGCTTTGCATATTGCATTTTCTTCCGGCGTTTTTCCTGTCTCATCCGGTTCATCTTCTATCTCTAAATCTTTTAATGTTATAAATTCTATATCACAATTTTCTAACAGTTTAGAAAACCTCTTTACCTTTGACGGATTAGTTGTTCCCAGTAGTACCTTCATCGTTCTCTCCTTTCAATTCTTTTCATACTTTATTTCAAAATAGTCTAAATATGCCTTATATCTATCTTGCGCTGTTAGACATGTATCCATTAAATAACCTTTTTCATCCTTCCCTAAAGCAGAATGTAGCACAGCTTAATTTTATGTTAAAAAACTCCTGCACACCATTTCTAGTATACAGGAGTTCATTATTTTAAGTAATTATATTCTTTTCACTTGTCAGTGTATTACTTGTTAGCAATAGCTGCCTGAGCTGCTGCTAATCTAGCAATAGGTACACGGAATGGTGAACATGATACATAATCAAGACCAATCTTATGGCAGAATTCTACTGAAGATGGATCTCCACCGTGTTCTCCACAGATACCTACGTGAAGGTTAGGGTTAACTGGCTTACCAAGTTTGATAGCCATTTCCATTAACTTACCAACACCAACCTGATCTAACTTAGCAAATGGATCGTTTTCGAAGATCTTAGCATCATAGTAAGCATCTAAGAACTTACCAGCATCATCTCTTGAGAATCCGTATGTCATCTGTGTTAAATCGTTTGTACCGAAGCAGAAGAAGTCAGCCTGCTTAGCGATTTCGTCAGCTGTAAGAGCTGCTCTAGGGATTTCGATCATTGTACCTACCTGGTATTCAAGTTTAACACCTGCTGCTGCGATTTCAGCATCAGCTGTAGCTACTACGATATCCTTAACATATTTTAATTCCTTAGAATCACATGATAATGGAATCATGATTTCAGGCTTAACTGTCCAATCGCTGTGCTTCTTCTGTACGTTGATAGCAGCACGAATAACAGCCTTAGTCTGCATCTTAGCGATTTCTGGATATGTTACAGCAAGACGAAGTCCTCTGTGTCCCATCATAGGGTTAAATTCATGTAATCCCTGGATAATACCCTTAATTTCTTCTACTGATTTGCCCTGAGCATCAGCAAGTTTCTTAATATCGTCTTCTTCAGTTGGAACGAATTCATGAAGAGGTGGATCTAAGAATCTGATTGTTACTGGACATCCTTCAAGAGCTTCATAAAGAGCTTCGAAGTCTCCCTGCTGATATGGAAGAATCTTTTCAAGTGCTTCTTCTCTTTCTTCAACAGTATCTGAACAAATCATTTCTCTAAATGCAGCGATTCTGTCTTCTTCGAAGAACATATGCTCTGTACGGCAAAGACCAATACCTTCTGCACCAAGTTCTCTAGCTTTCTTAGCATCAGCTGGAGTATCTGCATTAGTTCTAACTTTAAGTGTTCTGAACTTATCAGCCCATCCCATGATTCTTCCGAATTCACCAGCGATTGTTGCATCAACTGTAGGGATGATACCATCATAAATATTACCTGTAGAACCATCGATTGAGATAAAGTCTCCTTCATGGTATTCTTTTCCAGCTAATGTAAATTTCTTGTTTGCTTCATCCATAACGATGTCGCCACAACCAGATACACAACATGTACCCATACCACGGGCTACTACTGCAGCATGTGATGTCATACCACCACGAACTGTTAAGATACCCTGTGATGCCTTCATACCTGTGATATCTTCTGGAGATGTTTCAAGACGTACAAGTACAACCTTTTCTCCTCTTGCATTCCAAGTTTCAGCGTCTTCAGCTGTGAATACGATCTTACCACAAGCTGCTCCTGGAGATGCTCCAAGTGCCTTAGCAACTGGTGTAGCTGCCTTAAGAGCTGCTGCATCAAACTGTGGATGTAATAATGTATCTAAGTTTCTTGGATCGATCATAGCTACAGCTTCTTCTTCTGTTCTCATGCCTTCATCAACAAGGTCACAAGCGATCTTTAAAGCAGCCTGAGCTGTTCTCTTACCATTTCTTGTCTGTAACATGTAAAGCTTTCTGTTTTCAACAGTAAATTCCATATCCTGCATATCTCTGTAATGATCTTCAAGAGTCTTGCAAACCTTTACAAATTCTTCAAATGCTTCTGGGAATTCCTGTTCCATCTGAGCGATAGGCATTGGTGTTCTAACACCTGCAACTACGTCTTCACCCTGAGCATTCTTTAAGAATTCACCCATTAAGTGCTTTTCACCTGTAGCAGGATCTCTTGTAAATGCAACACCTGTACCACAATCATCACCCATATTACCGAATGCCATTGACTGTACGTTAACAGCTGTACCCCATGAATAAGGGATATCATTGTCACGACGGTATACGTTAGCACGTGGGTTGTCCCATGATCTAAATACGGCCTTGATAGCTCCCATTAACTGTTCCTTAGGATCATCTGGGAAATCTTCTCCGATTTTTTCTTTGTATTCAGCCTTGAACTGTGATGCTAATTCCTTTAAGTCATCAGCTGTAAGTTCTACGTCCTGCTGAACACCTCTATCAGCTTTCATCTTGTCGATAAGTTCTTCAAAGTACTTCTTACCAACTTCCATAACTACATCAGAGTACATCTGGATGAATCTTCTATAGCAGTCCCAAGCCCAACGAGCATTTCCTGACTTAGCAGCAATTGCTTCAACTACTGTTTCGTTAAGACCAAGGTTAAGAATTGTATCCATCATACCTGGCATAGAAGCTCTAGCTCCTGAACGAACAGAAACAAGTAAAGGATTCTCTTTATCACCGAATTTCTTTCCTGTGATTTCTTCCATCTTTACGATGTATTCATTGATCTGACCCTGAATTTCTTCATTGATCTCTCTGCCATCCTCATAATACTGAGTACAAGCTTCTGTTGTAATTGTGAATCCCTGAGGTACTGGAAGTCCTAAGCCTGTCATTTCTGCAAGGTTAGCACCTTTACCACCAAGAAGTTCACGCATGTTAGCATTACCTTCGCTGAAAAGGTATACCCATTTGTTTGCCATCTGTTTTTTCCTCCTAAAACTGTATTTTATGTTATGAGTTGAAGGAATGGCTTTCCTATACACAACTCATATAATCGATTAATGATGAGACCAGCTAAGCAAAAACTGCTTAAATCATAGTTGATAATCAACTCCATAAAAAAAGACGCAATCTCACCTATGAAATAATTATAACATAGACAATCTCATAGTCAAGAAGAAATATGCCCTAAACTCTTTATATTTAAAGGGGTTTAGGGCATTTAAGAAAATTATTCCTGACTATTTTTTGTTATAAATGTTGTAATTGAATGAGCAGGTATTTCCGTATTTGTTCCCTGTCCATCAACAACCAAAGCTAATCTCTGCTTTCTGTTCAACTCATTTTGAACTACTGTAACAATATCTCCATTAGGGTTTTTAAATGATACTGAATATAATCCCTTATCCACATCATTTCTACAGCAGATTCTCACTGCTCCCGGTTCAATATATCTTGAAAAATGTCCAATATAGTAATATGAACTGTTGTACATTATTTCTTTTGTATTCCTATCATACATTACCGGTGCTTCACAATAGTTTCCTACATAGTTAGGCCCACCGATTTCATTTAAAAGCAGATTCCAATCAATCCATGCTTCATTATAGTTATTGAAATCTTTTATAATATTTCTTCCATAGATTTCTCCATGTTTCCATGCACCGATTCCTGCCTTTGAACTTGTTCCGCCTGAATTATTCACTAATTCAACACAGCCCTCTGTAAATAATAAATGTTTCTCAGGAAATTTTTCATGAACCATTGTAAGAATTTCTGATTTATCTGAAACATACCAATGGAATGCTGCTCCCCAAACCTTTTCTCTAGCTCCCGGATATGCCATTGACTCATTTAATCTTCTAAACATTAAATCTCTATTATGATCCCATATTACAATTTTAACCTTGTCCTGAAGTCCTTTTTTCTCTAATTGTGGATAAAGATAATCAACAGCAAATTCCGCTTCCTCATCAGCCTCATATTTACATGACGCCCATTCCTGTTTTGCTGCCGGCTCATTCTGGATACTAATCATATCTATTTCTATGCCACGTTCTTTCATTCCCTCAATATACTTAACCATATATTCAGCCCATGTTGCATAGTTTTTCTTTAAAAGTCTGCCACCGTTATTAATATCTTTGTTGTCTTTCATAAAAGCCGGTGGACTCCATGGTGATGCCAATATTCCCAGACTGTGTCCTGCTGTTTCTTTTGCCCTTGTCAAAAAAGGTACAAGCCACTTGTCTTCCCTTGACATATCAAATGTTGATAACTCAAAATCACCTTCTTCAATGTATGTATATGGTTCTAACGAAAAATCACATCCATGAATTGTTGTTCTTCCAAGATTGTATGCCAATCCATGTTCCTTATCAAAGTAAGCTTTCACGATTTCATCCTTTGATTTTTCATCTGCATTAGCCCAAGTATAAGCTGACGCTTCCGTAAAAGCCCCTCCAAATCCCAAAAGTTTCTGATAGCTTATGCTACTGTCAACAGACACTGTATTCATTCGAAAATTATAATATTTAAACAATTCCAAATCATCTAACTTGCGCCATGCCTGTTTTTCGTTTTTCGCTGTCTGGATAACTTTAACTACTGGTTTCATATTACACCTCGCCTTTTAATTATTTGAAGCATAGTTTCATTTACGGCAACTGATTCAAGTTATTCCAAACCCTTCTCAATTCCTCTATGAATATTATATAATAGAAACGTTTTTATCCAAAGAGTTTTTGTGCTTTTTACTCTCTATTTAGGATTTTTTTCATTTATTTTTAAAATTCAGCATAAAAATCATTATTTAGACTTATTTTTGTCTAATATAATTAGTCTTTTTCATAACAAAAGGCCACCCTCTTAGGTAGCCTTTCTCTAAAAATTGTATTATTTTTATTAGAATTCAAATTTCTGTTCAAAGTATTCTTTCAAATCTTCAATCTTAATTCTTTCCTGTTCCATTGTGTCACGGTCACGTACTGTAACTGCTCCATCTTCTTCTGAATCAAAGTCATATGTTACACAGAATGGAGTTCCGATTTCATCCTGACGACGATATCTCTTTCCAATTGCTCCTCTGTCATCATATTCACAGTTATAATACTTGCTAAGTTCTGCAAATACCTTTTCAGCACCATCATTTAATTTCTTTGACAAAGGCAATACACCAATCTTAACAGGTGCAAGTGCAGGATGAAAATGTAAAACTGTACGCATATCAGGTTTTTCTTCTGTTCCGATATTTTCTTCATCATAAGCTGCACATAAGAAAGCTAATGTTACACGGTCTGCACCAAGTGATGGTTCAATAACATATGGAACATATCTTTCATGCTTGTCATCATCAAAATATGTTAAATCCTGTTTTGAAAGTTCCTGATGCTGTGTAAGGTCATAATCTGTTCTGTCAGCAATACCCCAAAGTTCGCCCCATCCAAATGGGAATAAAAATTCAATATCAGTTGTTCCCTTTGAGTAGAAGCACAATTCTTCAGGTGAGTGATCACGAAGTCTCATTTCATCTTCTTTAATTCCAAGGCTTAATAACCAGTCTCGGCAGAAAGCTCTCCAATACTGGAACCATTCAAGGTCTGTTCCCGGTTCACAGAAGAACTCTAATTCCATCTGTTCAAATTCTCTTGTTCTGAATGTAAAGTTACCAGGTGTAATTTCATTTCTAAATGATTTACCAACCTGACCAATTCCGAAAGGAATCTTCTTTCTTGATGTTCTCTGAACATTCTTAAAGTTAACGAAAATTCCCTGCGCTGTTTCAGGTCTTAAGTATACTGTATTCTTAGCATCCTCAGTTACACCCTGGAATGTTTTAAACATAAGGTTAAATTCACGGATTTCTGTAAAGTTGTGCTTTCCACATGTAGGACATGCAATCTTGTGCTCTTCTATGTAATCAGCCATCTGTTCATGTGTCCAACCATCAACTGAACCTTCAGCTTCAATGCCATTATCAGCCATATAGTCTTCAATAATCTTGTCAGCTCTAAATCTTTCATGACACTCTTTACAGTCCATTAATGGATCTGAGAATCCGCCAAGATGTCCTGATGCTACCCAAGTCTGTGGATTCATTAAAATTGCACAGTCAACACCTACGTTATAAGGGTTTTCCTGAATAAATTTCTTCCACCATGCCTTTTTTACATTGTTCTTTAATTCAACACCTAAGTTACCATAATCCCAAGTGTTTGCAAGTCCACCGTAAATTTCTGAGCCCGGATATACAAATCCTCTGCTTTTTGCAAGTGCTACAATTTTTTCCATTGTCTTTTCCATGTCATTTCTTCCTTTTCTACTTTTTCTATTTTCTATTATGATTTTTCTTAATTTAACTTTTATTTTTTTATTTGTCAAATTATTTTATGCTAACTGGTAAAATATTTTCTAAAAAATATGATTATTCTTCAAGTTCATACACAACATAACTTAGTCCATCATCTGACTTTGCTGTAGTCACAATGCCATCATCATCAATCTTACAATTATCACTTGTATATAAAACATTGCCTTCTACCTGAACCTTATACTGTTCATCCACTATTAAAATATTACTATCCGTCATACTTTTAATAGTTTTAGCCTTGATTTTATCCTTTTTGCCTGGTTCAACAAAATTACCACTTATGTTGCAATCGTCATTAGAATCAATTGTTCCAATATAGAATTTGTCTTTTCCCACTCTATTATCATTTAACATATAATTAAGTAAATCATATGTTGTTGTAAAATCAAGGGACAATGTTGCAACCTTTTTTGACACACTAAAGCTATCAAGTGTAATTGCATCATCTACTGAAGCATCACTACTAGCATTGTATGCCTTAATTTCAGCCTCTATCTCCTTCTTTAATTCATCTTTATCATAATAATCCTTATCAAACGATTCGCTTACAGCATATGAAACCATACCGTCCTTCTGTATGTAGACAGCACTTTGACCTGATTCCAAATCAACATCACCAACAGTATGACCACAAGCCGTCAGCCCTAATGTCAAAACAACTGACATTAGCATTGCCATAATTCTCTTCATCTCTTAGTCTCCTATTTATTTTCTCTAGTTAGTAATTCTATACGTTTAAGCAATTAATTTCAATATTAAATTTCCAGAAATTCTAAAGAATTAAACTTCCTATCTATATGTTTCTTTATATATTTGTTAATTATCCCCTTCATCTGTTCCAGTACTTTATCTGTCACGTCAAAGGAGAATAATCTTGTTATAGGTGATGTAACTATATATTGAAGTGCGTAAATTGTTGAATTGTCAATTATATTTTTCTCTGATACTTTTCCATGACAGTTGCTACATATCATTGTATTATTTTTTTCATCAAAGTAATCAAGATTCTCTTTTTCTCCGCAATTGCCACAAGTAAACACATTTGGATACTCACCATTTATAACAAGAATTCTTAATTCAAATATACATCTAATCAATTCTTTTTTTAGCATATTTTTGGATAATGCCTTCATAGACATATATAGTAGTTTGAGTGTTTCTCCTGCCTCAATGCCTTCCCTGCCATAATAGTCCGCCAGTTCCAAAAAGTACATTCCCATATACATACTGTCAATGTCTTTCATGTCACTGCTGAAATAATCACTTATTTTCATTGATGTTACCGTATATGCATTTCTTCCTCTGTACAAGGTAAATTCACCAAAAGCCATTGGCTGGCTTCCTGCAAGAAACTGACTTGTTGTTTTTCTTGCACCTCTTGCAAAAGCTGTGATTTTACCAAATTCCTTTGTTAACAATACCAGTCTTTTGTCATATTCACTTATAGCCATGTAGGATATTACCATCCCAATTACTGTTACTGTTTCTATCATTTGCCTTTTCACCTTCTATTGCAGAAATAAATTTTTCGCAAGCCTGTCTTTTTCTCTCCTCAGAATACTTCAAATAATCTTCAATCTTTCCTGTTGCCCAAAAAGCACTAGAACTTCCCTGATATTCCATATTCCCTCCTAAGTACCAATTCTAAAACTAATTTCATTCAGTGCCATCCCCACCATTATGCAGACACCGTGGGCTAAGACCTTTTGACACTGTAATCCTATATAAAATTATATTTTATTTTCCATGTTTTATATGTCTATAATTAGGATTCTCCATAGAAATTTTTGTATACTTATTTGGGCTTGTAAGAATATATTGGAAATTATTTTTCTTCAATATATCCGTAATTCTTCATTAATAATTCGCTGTCTCTCCAGTCTTTTCTAACTTTTACCCATAACTGAAGATTAACTTTCATTTCCAACTGCTGCTCAATTTCATATCTGGCATTTGTACCGATTTTCTTAAGCATGCTGCCTTTTTTGCCAATTATTATTCCCTTATGTGAATCTCTTTCACAAACTATTGTTGCGTCAATATCCATAATTTCAGCATTTTTTCTCTGCTTCATTCTTTCTATTGTTACAGCAATTCCGTGAGGCACTTCTTCATTTAATGCGTGCAGAGCTTTTTCTCTTATTAATTCAGCTACAATCTGTCTCATTGGCTGGTCTGTAACTGTATCTTCATCATAGTACATAGGACCTTCCGGCAAATACTTAAATATTTCCTCAACAACTGTATCTGTGTTCTGACCTCTAAGAGCTGATGCAGGAATGATTTCATTAAAATCATATATTTTTCTATAGGCATCAATAAAAGTCAAAATCTCTTCACGTTTAACTGTATCTGTTTTGTTAATTACAAGAATTACAGGTACATCAATGCCTTTAAGTTGTTCAGCAATATGCTGTTCCCCTGCACCGATAAAAGTGTCAGGTTCTACAAGCCATAATATAAGGTCAACTTCCTTTAATGTTTTTTCTGCCACATTAACCATATATTCCCCAAGCTTGTTCTTAGCTTTGTGGATTCCTGGTGTGTCAAGGAATACTATCTGACCTTCATCACATGTGTATACTGTCTGTATCTTATTTCTTGTAGTCTGCGGTTTTTTTGATGTTATTGCTATCTTCTGACCAATAATCTGATTCATTAATGTAGATTTTCCTACATTTGGTCTGCCTATAAGAGCTACAAATCCTGATTTAAATTTTTCTTTCATTATCTTATTGCATCCCCTGGATGCTCTCCTTTCTTTCGGTAAACAACTGATAATTCTCTTTAGTTCCAATATATCTGTCTGATATTTTTAGTTATAACTTTAAACTAATACTTTTTAAACTAATTCTACTATTTTTTCAAAAAGTTCTTTGTCCTGTTCTATTGCACTTGCACTACCTACTACGCAAATATTATTGTCTGCCATAGCTTCTCTTACCAAAGGTGCAAGCTCTCTAATGTTTTCAACATTGGTTGAAAGAATCTGTTCACGTTCTCTTTTTAATGTTTCATAATCTGTGTCTGTAATAAAACAGCTAAACTCTCTTCCACTTCTGTCTGCCGCATTAAGTGGTGTATCAATTCCGCTAATTGTTCCTATAATATATTTACGCATTTCTCTTTCATCTACATTAAAATTTTCAATAAAATCTGCTGCTTTTAAATATACCTGATTAGTTTTTCCAAGGTTTGGATCTCTATATGAAGTAAACATTACATCACCATTTCTTGTAAATGAAGCGTTACATCCATAAGCTCCACCTAATTCTCTAATGTTATTCCAAAGATATTTACTTCTCATAATATTTCCAAGAACCATAAAGCTTCCACTAAATACCTTGTCTTTATCCTTGTTGTAGTTACCTGTTCTTGCAACGTATTGGACCTGACCTGATGTTTTTATTGCTTCATTTTTCTTTTCAGGTTTAAACTGCCACAAATCCTTATTTCTTGGAACATTATAAACACTGTTCTTTAAGTCAATAACAAGCTTTTTCACAAGTTCATAACTTTCCTTATCTCCGGCATAATTCAAATACATTTTCTGGTTGCTAAATACATATTCAATTGTATCTTTTAAATTCTTTGCGAAATCTTCTTTCTTTTCTTCATAATTATCTAAAATATCACTTAAGAACTGATAGAATGCAAGTCCTGTTGACTGTTCTTTTAAATAATATGATTTTGAATAATAAGACATTGCCCTAAGCATTGCAGCACTGTCACCTGTCTTTATTATTGAAGATTTCACTCTTGATTTTAATTCTTCAAGAATTTCTTTTAAACGCTTATAGTCATCAAACTTAGTTTCCAAAACAACTTCTTTAATCAAATCAAAAGTCTTTGGAATCTTGTCATAAAGCATCTTTGCGTGAACCTCGCCTGTAAGCATTGGTTCTCCTGTTTTCTTATTAACATAAATTCCTGAATCAAAAGCAAAACCGCCTAAATCCAAATCAATTTCTGTATTAAGTTCTGTATAAGAATGCTTTTCAGTATCCATGTAACTTAACACAGGTTTCAAAAGTCCCATATAACTTTGATATTTTTCAGGCAAATCTGTACAGTCGAATACTATGTCAAGGTATCCTATTCCATTAGTAAACAGGTCGTTGTAAAGCATTGTTATGCCTTCTTTAGTTTCCGGTTGTCCAATGATTTTTCGTGATTCTTTTCCTATATCTTCGATTTCAAGTAAAGGAATTTTTGCTAAATCTTCAGGTGATGAAGATGTTGTCTGATATTCTTTTAGTTCCTTTGTTTCTCTTATTATATTTTCAATTTCTTCATCTGTCATTGTACCTTTCTTAGCTTCCAATGAATCTTTTAACTGCTGTTCTTTCTTTTCAGTCAATCCTTTTTCAGGTGTTAATATTACCACTGATTTGTGAGTATTTTTTATAAAATATTCTGTGATTAATTTTTCAAAATAATCTGTGTCAATCATTTTTCTAAGTTTTTCAAAAACCTTGTTTGTTTCTAATAAAACAAAAGGATTGCTGTCATCATATAACCAGCTCGAAAGCATATTTATTCCAAAGATTAAGCCCTTTGGTATTCTGCCAAAATCTGATTCTCTCACTTTAAATTCAAGGCTGTTTAATCCTGCCAAAAGTGCCTTTTTATCAAGACCTTCCTTTGCTAATTTTTCAAGTGTTTCATTTATTATTGTAATAAATTTTTCTTTGTCTGATTCATTGGCATATTTTGCAACAATGCTGTACATAGGCTGGCAAATATCGTCCTCATACTGACTATAAACATCTTTCCCGATTTTTGCATCAATTAAAGCCTGCTTAAGAAAAGCTCCGGGCATTTCCATAAGAACGTATTCCAAAACCTGAATTGCAGTATTTAATTCTACATCACTGCTATCGCCAATTACATAATTAACTGTAAGAACTGTGTTGTCTTCCAATGATTCACTGTCTGTAATTGCATAAGCCACTTTTTCTTCATTTAACTGTGAAAAAGCAGGCTGTTTCTTTACTTCTGAATCAATTTTCAACATATCATACTTGCCAAGATATTCCTTGTCAATCCACTGAAGTCTTTCAACCATATCCATATCTCCATAAAGATAAATGTAGCTGTTAGACGGATGATAGTATTTTCTATGAAAATCCAAATATTCTTCATATGATAATTCCGGTATATTGTCAGGATTTCCGCCTGACTCATAACTGTAAGATGTGTCCGGATACAATGAATGTAATGTTGCTCTATCCATTACGCCGTCCACTGATGAATAAACACCTTTCATTTCATTGTATACAACTCCGTTATAAGTTAATTCTCCATCCTTGTTTTCAAGTTCGTAATGCCATCCCTCCTGAAGAAAAATCTTCTTTTCATCATATATATTAGGATTAAAAACTGCATCCATATACGTTTCCATAAGATTCTTAAAATCCTTGTCATTATAACTTGCCACAGGATAAATTGTCTTATCCGGATATGTCATTGCATTTAAAAATGTGTTAAGTGACCCCTTAACTAATTCCATAAAAGGATCCTTAACAGGATACTTCTTCGAACCACAAAGTACTGTATGCTCGATAATGTGCGGAACTCCCGTATCATTATTAACAGGTGTTCTAAATCCTATATTAAATACCTTGTTGTCATCATCATTAGCCAGAAGTACTATTCTTGCTCCTGTTTTCTTATGTTTCAAAAACCATCCTTCTGAATCAACTTCTTCTATATTTTTATGAAGAATCACTTCATATTCTTTTAAATTGCTTATCTGCTCATTTAAATTCTTTGCCTCTAAAGTCATTGCTTCCTCCAAAATTAAATCTAATACATTATATACTAACATATTTTGGTTCTTCTATCTATATTTATACCTATATTGTTTAGTTGCAGATTTATACCTATATTGCTTAGCTATCGCAAATATCAAGTCTAATAGCATATAACACAAAAGGTGCATAGCATAAAGCCACGCACCCTTTGGTTGTTTGAAATATATATTTATTATTCTAATTTTTAAAACAAATATCTGACCACTGACACTTACCACAAGTTTCTCTCATCTTACCTGAGTCTATAATGTTCTCTCTTATGGCTTTTGTAATACTTGACCATTTGGCACTGTTTCCTACAGTTTCAATTACTTTGTCATACACTCTCTTGTCATGTTGTCTTACAGAATCTTCATTCTCACATGCCCCACCCATATTATGTGGGCAATTCTTGCATACATCATCTGTTCCTTCAACAATCTCAACCTGAGGATCTTCTTTTTCAAGTTTTTCTTTTATTGCTGCCATAGATGCGACAAATCCATCGCTGTATCCCTTGCCCTCAAAGAACTGCATGCACAACATATGATGTGGTCTAATTAAGTATTTTGACATATTTCTTCATCCTATTAACAATAATTGTTGCTACTAATATTTTAACTAAATCAGGAATAATAAATGGTATTACACAGTATCCCAATGCCACTGTCAATGAAGTCTTCATTACAAACATAAACTGAATTGTTCCAATAACAAAACATACAACATCACCTAAAATCATAGCTACAACTGTAGCTCCAATGTTTAACCATGTAGAACTCTTTTCGAAGAAATGAGTGATTATGCCAATAATAAGTGCAGTAAAAATAAATCCTGTTATGTAACCACCTGTTGTTCCAACAATAACTCCCGGTCCGCCTGCACCACAAAATACAGGTACACCAATAATACCAAGCAAAATATAAACTATAACTGCTAATGTTCCTCTCTTAGTTCCAAGTATGCCTGCTGTTACAAAAACACCAAATGTCTGTAATGTAAATGGTACAGGTCCTACTGAAATCTGTATAAATGAACATACAGTTATTATTGCTACAAATACAGCTATAAGAACCATATCCTGAACAGTTAAAAATTTCTTATTATTCATTTTTTATAAAAGGCATCAATTGAGTAATTAAATTTATGCCTATGTCCCTTCTAAATATTCTCTGAATATGCGCACTCCAACGTCACCATTGTAAGACAACGTTTTTTAATTGTCAACCCATTTTATTTTTTAGCTAACATTTTATTATTCATTCACTTTGTTTTGTTGAATAAACATATTTTTGATGTTATACTTTTTTATGTCATATTTTTGACATTATATTTTCATTGCATAAAATAAATTTTGTTATGTACTTCTATTGCATAACTCTTTATTGCATAATCATACTAATTAAGAAAGGTTTCTGTTACCATGAGCATAAAAGACGAAGTTTTAAAACAGCTTGAAGAAAATAAAGGTGAATACATTTCAGGAGGTCAGCTTGCAACTAATCTTAACGTAAGCCGTAACTCTATCTGGAAAGCCATTAAAACTCTTGAAAAAGACGGCTATTCAATAAATGCAATTCCTAACAAAGGATATTGCTTAGAGCCTGACAATGACATTCTTTCACCACAAAGCATTGAACAATATTTAAATTATCCACTTGATTTGTCTGTATATAAAACCATTACATCTACCAATACAGTTTTAAAAGAAAAAGCCGAACAGAGTGCGCCACACGGCACAGTCCTTATCGCCACAGAACAGACACTTGGCAGAGGACGAATGGGTAAGAAATTCTACTCTCCATCAAACACAGGCCTGTACATTAGCATATTAGTAAGACCTGATATTCCTGCTGATCAGGCTTTATTCTTAACAACTTCTGCTGCTGTAGCAACAGCCAAAGCCATTGAAGATGTTTCTAACAAAAAAGCTGACATTAAATGGGTTAATGACATTTATATTGAAGGTAAAAAAGTTTGTGGCATTCTTACCGAAGCTGCCTTTAATATTGAAACATCAAAGTTGGATTATGCCATAGTAGGAATTGGCATTAACGTATGCCCTCCTGAAGGCGGTTTTCCTGAAGATATTTCAGAAATTGCAACTGCTATTTTTGAAAAAAGCAGTGATGCCGTAAATAAGCGAAGCATACTTGTTGGTCACCTTTTAAACTATTTTATGGAATACTATGAATCCTTTGACAAAAGAGCTTATCTTGACGAATATATTAGCCGTTCAATGATAATTGGGCAACCTATCAGCGTACTTTCTAACGGAACTTCAAGAAATGCACTGGCTCTTGAAATAGACAAGGAATGCCATCTTAAAGTTCGTTATGAAGACGGTTCTGAAGAATGGCTAAACTCCGGCGAAGTCAGCACTAAAATTCAAAAATAATATAATACTATAGATTATAAGTTAAATTGTCTTATTCCACCTGTGCCTGCACAATGGTGGGATAATGACTTTAGGACACATCTGATTTTTATTCAGCTATTGCTGACTTTCTAACTGTTATTTCTCCATTTTTTCCATTTACATATTTAAATTTTTCAGTTACTGCAACAGACAAAAGTCCCTCTTTATAGTCTGCATCATATACTTCAACGGTAACATCTCCCTTGCCTTTCATGTTAACACTTAACAACTGAATAAAATATGCTACCATTTCCTTATCAGACAATATAGTAGACTGATTTTCAATCTGACTGTCTGAAACTGTTTTCTTAATTGATGCAGAAACTGCTCTGTTTAATTCGTCTGTTCTTAAGTCCTTACTTTCCACAGATACTATTGTCATTGCAGCTATGAAAATTATAACTATGGTTCCCACAATAATTATTATCTGTTTCATACACTACCATTCCTTTGTAATATTTTTATTAAGACTATTGGTTATTCTGTAGCCTTTTCCTTTTACAGTCTTTCTTATCTGCTCAATTTCATCACTTGTATACGCAACTTTGAGCATTGGATTTGAATCTTTTAACGCATTAGTTAACCTTGTATTCAAATTCTCATTTCGCTTTTTATTCCATTTTGAAGTATCTGATAATGTATAAAGATATTTACTGCTTATAAATCTTACAGAACCAATGGCTGTTTCATTATCTAATACATAAATTTTAAATGTTGCTGTTGCATTTACACTTGCTGTTTCTGTTTCAGTATATATCTTTATTTTATATACACTAACCTTTGACGTATTAATGTACTTTTCAGGAACAAGATTTGATCCCGTCGCTAATAAATTGTTGTCTTTGTAATCACCTTTACTGCCACTGTCACTTTTATTGCTACTGTTATTGTTTTTACTATCACTTTTATTGTCAGTACTATCGCTCTTGTTACTGCTGCTGTCACTTTTATTACTAGCACTATCGTTCTTATTACTGCTGCTATCATTTTTATCGTTAGTACTATCGTTATTATTACTGTTGCTATCGTTCTTATCGTCACTACTATCATTATTGACAAGATTATCACTGGTTCGGGTTATTTCTATTATTCTAACATAATACTCATTTCCGTTATCAACATCGTCAGTTACTGTAACTTTTTTCAGCAATTCTTCTCTATTTATAACTATGCCTTGTCCTTTAAAATAATATCTGTCCTTAGCATTTATATATATTTCCTTAGGTGGACGTTTCTTCCACTGAGCATATAGAACTCTTGATTCATTGGCATAAAAATAAGCTCCCGCTGAAATTCTTGTTCCTCTTCCATCTTTTGAGTAATTCCAATGTTTTTTAGTATCAATTATATATTTTTCTCTTTCAGGACCTTCACTGCTTAATTTAATATTTTCATTCCAAAATTTTACTTGATCTGAAGGCATATTTTTAACTTCATCAGTTGTATTTGAATCATATTTTATTAAGTATTTTTCACTTATAATAATCCAATTTTTCCCGATACCTGAAACATTTTCTCCCGTTCTTAGCAATTGTTGCGAACTTATTCCAACACAACTATATTTCTTTTGCACTTTTTTTCCTTCATATTCATCACTGGAAGTTCCTTTATAATACAGTTCTTTCTCGCCTGTTCCATTTTCATAATTTATATATACTAATTTTGTTCCATTACTTTTGTCTTCCGATTCTATTTTTGCAATACTTGAATAATATTTATAAAGTTCACCTGTTACTTCTATATATTTTCCTTTAGGCAGGTAAACTACATTATTTTCAGCTATTCTTGCCGATTCATTAATTTTAAGCTGACCATTTACATATATTCCCGTTCCTGTAATACTGTCTAAGGTTTTATTGTCAGAAATTGTTCCCATATCATATTTTAACGTACCTTCTTCTGTTATATGGATTCCTGCTCCCCTGTTACCTGTAAAATTATGTTCTATTGAACAGTTTGATACATAAACCTTTCCATGGACAGATATGCCTCCACCATATTTATGACAAGTATTGGATGTAATCCGGCTGTTTTGAATAATTACATATTCTGTTCCTGTTCCCTGTATATTGTTTGGTGTCCAAATTCCACCACCTGACTCTGTACAAGTATTATTACTAATGGTCATATCTGACATATAAAGTTTTGACTGACCATTTTCTCCTGCTTCTCCACAGGCAATGCCTCCACCATGCTTACCTGAAGTATTATTTGTTATTGTTCCTCTTATAAATGTTGTTATTCCACCTGCATATGAACCTGTTCCTCCGTTGCATCTTACTCCACCTCCGCTTCCTCCTGAAGTATTTTCAAATATTTCAGGTCCCGATGTTGACCTTCCTATAACAAGCGTCGCTCCATATCCTGAGAAAACTGCTCCAGCACTTTCACCTGATTTGTTATTATGTATCTTCCCTGAATAAATAACACACGAACTATCTGCATCTTTTGAAAAAATCGCTCCACCTTCTTCTAATGCTTCGCAATTCCAAATTTCCGAATCTTCTATACTTAGTGTTCCTTTTTGTGAATTATGTATTGCCCCACCTTCGGTTATAGATACACAATCATGTATTTTTGTATCTCCATATACTTTTAAAGTTCCTTTTATATTTTTAATTGCTCCACCATTGTATCCTTTACATCTGCCAATTTCACAATTAATCTGCGTATCTCCATATGTCATAATTGGAGCTCCGGATTTTTTTTCGTTGTTAAATGTGTTTATCAAACGTGCAAATCTTTCTATATAAAGCCGTCCGCCTGGTCCTACATTTATCCAGCCTGACATATTTGTATTTCCTAAATCCTTCCAACTTCCATCTAATGTAAGCATATTTCCACCTAATCCAAATATTACATATGAAGTATTTAATATTCTAAAACAATATCCCGGATTACTTTGATCATTAATGGAATCTTTTAAAGATGTACTACGTTTAATTGTTTTATCACCGTTTGTTGCATTTATAACAAAATAACCAGTTCTAACAGTTATTGTTTTCTTAATTTCTATATTAGATTTTAATGATATGTATACCCAATCGTTACTTCCTTTCTCATCAAGAATTGTTGTTAGTTCGTCTACATTTGACACTATGTAAGGATTACCCTTTGTGCCACCTCCCGTATATCCAAAGGCAACTCCACAGTAAAATAAACATATTATTGACGTTATGATTAATACTTTAATTTTATCTCGCATATCCTTCTATCACCGCCTGTTTTTTATTATCTCTGTTAAACATATTAAGAATTGGAAAGGTTACATTATAAGATAAAACAACAAGCTTACTTGGGTTGTCATTATACATTGTTACATCCTTTACTGATAATTGATAACCTTTATTTTCCGCCTCGTTAATGCATTCTCTTATAACATCTTCGTTACAATAACTATCCTCAATTCTGTTAACTACCACGTTGTAATAATCTCTTGCGTCAGCCACCTGATTTCCACTGGTAATCATAGATGATAATAACAGACATCCTAATGTAATGGTTATTGCCATAGCAAATAATTCTATTGCCAATCTCATATATTCCCCCTCTTTCTTATCTCTATTCCACTATAATATTTATGTACTTAGTACATGCCAGATTAAAATATGATATTACTGTACATCTTAATCTGTACACGCCCTTTTGGTTAACATCTACCTTTCCATATACTTTCACTTTATCGGTTATATTGCCTCCTCTGTAATCTCTTGCTCTTATGTAGTCCATATAATTAAAAGTGGTATCTCCATAATCTGCATATATAACCTCATCTGCTATTATTGTGGGATATTTGTATTCATTCTTTTCTATCTGATAACTGTTGTTCCTGCTAAGTTCTTTTTTGTAATCCGGAACTATATTAACAATGCCTCTGCTTATTACCGCTGTTATGGTCACTACCATAACCAGCCCTATTAATCCGTATATAATACTTTCCCCATGTTCTTCTAAAAATACTTCCACTACTATCCCCCTATTATTTTTGAAATCTCGTAAGCGTCCATATTTCCAACAGCTAAGATTACTGTCATTATTATTCCTAATAATGCTATGGTTACTATTCCGCTTACAATAACTCCACCATGTTCTGATATAAACTGTTCCATAATATCCCCCTTGTTTTTTTCTCATAAAACCTGTCTGCTATTTTGATTAATATATACTTATTAAACGGTTACCGATTCAAATATTCCATAAAATCCCATTATTAATAGTACAAATATTATTCCGTATACCAGACACTGTCCTGCCTCTGATAATAATTCTTTCATTTCACCACCTCCGAAATTGAAGATGTAAACACTAAAATCATTAACAACATATCAACTATAATCTTTAATACTCCAAGAAACATTGGTATAACTGAATACATTGCCGCTATTCCGATTCGGTCTTTGTTTTTCATTTCTTCTGTCTGACCTGACAGCTTATTATTTCTATCTATTATTGCACCTATCTGCTTAGTTGACTGCTCTCTGCCCAATTCGTTTATTGAATAAAACATCTTTACTGATGATTTCACATCCGGTAAGTCAAACTCTTTTAAAACATTATCATATGGCTCAATTCCAACAGGATATCGTTCAAAATCAATCAATAATTTTCTCACCGGTCGTTTTAATATAAATGGTGTATTCTCATATGATCCTTCTATTGCTGACTGAACTGTATCATTTTGAAGATTAATAGCCACATCTCTTATCCAATCAGGAAAAATCTTGTATATTTCACGTTCCAGTCTTTTCTTTGCTTTTTTGTAATTTATTCTTTCCATAAAACTTAAATCTGATATATTATTGTACCCTTTTTCTACTAAGGCATAGTATTTTATAACCATATTGTCGGGCAAAGCCCTTTCTTCTTTTAACCAGTCAAAATTTAATCGTTTAGTTATTGCAAGATAAGTAAATATCATTGCCGTTATTAATATCATTGAACATACCTGATATAATCCATGCTCGGTAAACTTGTAATCCTTAGGTATCAAATATGCCATAAATCCACAGGTTATCAGTGTTGATGCAATGGATATTAAAACATTTCGTCTTGTTCTATCCACATTTCTTATAAATGTTAAAGTCCTGTCACTCCAATTTTTTATATCCTCCAACAAAATATCTATATACGTTTCATAATTTCCACCATAATTTTCTATTTTTATAATAAATTTATGTAATGATTTAATTCTTCCACAGTTGTATTCTTTCTCAATTATTGCCAATGCGTCCTCATAAATATTCGCTGACTTGTTAGAATCAATATTTACTATTGCTTCCTCAATTACTTCTCTCATCTCTATGGAACTTACTTTTTGGGCATCTAATAATGCCATTCTAATCTTTGGTTGTTTCTTAAAAGAGTAAATCATTTGTTCCATATACAAAACTACATCATTATACTTGGCTAAATATTGCTTCTTTATTCTGTCCTGCTTCTCTAAAAAAACATTACATACTACTATTGTCAGAACACATATCAGCCCCGGTATAAGTTTAAGTCTGTACGCTAAACATATGACTGCCACCACGCTAACTCTCTTTAATAAATTTTTTATATTTTTCATTCTTCATTCTCCTTTAAAAAAGGATTCTTAATTCCCGCTAATTCAAATTTTCTCTTTATATCAAGAGGCAAATCTTTAGTTAATATCTTTCCATCCTCATATATCATTGTCTTTCCATTCTTCTCATCCTCTCTCGAAAGACAAATAACCTGTGCCACCTTTCTTTTTATCTTTTCTCCTTCTTTTACAACAGACCGTATCTGTACTCCAATGTCAATAAAAGAATACACATCATTTTCGTTAATTGTCTGTCCCATATTTCTTAAACGATCAGGGAGTTTGCTAACATCATCAAGATGCACTGTGGTCAGGCAATGTACGCCTGCAGAAATATTTTCCATTAGGAACCGGACCTCTTCGCCTCTTGCTTCTGCTAGCAAAACCCACGTAGGTAACTGTCTCTTACTTGCCTTTAATGCTTCTGAATATCCAAATGTATCGCTTATTTTAATTTCAACGCAATCTTTGCCTGGATTAATTGCTGAATATCTTAGTTCAAGGTTATCTTCTATGGTATATACTCTTTCATACGCTGGAATAAACTGGGTTAAATACTTTACATATTCTGTTTTTCCTACCCCCGGTAATCCCCCCACTACTACTGTACAATGAGCTCGTATGGCATTCTCCATAAAAGTATCTATATCCGCATTACAGTAATCATCTTTAACGATGCTGTCCCTGTTAATTCTTCTTACTGCTGGTGTCTTTCTGATACTTATGCTAATCCCCGTGTTAGTTACTGAGTCATGCAAAATTGATATTCTTAAATTATCCGTTTCTGCCTCAAGTAATGGGTTATTCTTATTAAACTGTACGTTCATTAAATTGCTTATTCTTGTATAAAACTGCTGAATAAAATTATCGTCTAATGTAAAGCCTTTAATTTTATACCTTCCCTTATTTAAATCATTAACCCATAATCCCTGACTCCAATTTATATCCGTAATATTCTCATCCAAAATAAATTTTAAAAGATTTCCAAAAGCCTTATCCGGCAATGAAAGTTTCCTCATTCCTACTTCCCCCATCGTCTAATTAATCAATTATAAACACATCCAAATGTATACCTACCTACTTTCCTGCGGTAGGAATCTTTCCTGCAATGCTGTCAAATGTAACAGAAGTTGTGTAGCTTCCAACTACATCCTGTACTGCCTTGCTAATAACCGGGCCAATTGCATATGCAACGCCTACTAAAAGTAAGATACAAACTGCTATAAAAACAGTCTTACCATGTTCCTGCAAAAAAACGTCCATTGTATTTCTCCTTTCTTAACTTATTCCTAAGAACAAACATAAAATAAACAAATGAATTTATGACTGTCTAAGATAATACGGCTTTTACGAAAATGTCACTTATACTGGCTTCATCTATTCATATATTACGTTGTGTTCTTTTGGTAAATCGATATTAGCACCTCATTTTTTCATTGTCAACACTTTATTTGTGCTTTATTACATTTTGTCGTTAGCTGTTTATGTGATGTTTTTGTAAAAATTCAGTTTTTATGCAGTAAATCAAAGAAAAACTTTCCCCAAAAAATTACAAAATGTCACATGCTTTTTTCGACTTTTTTATCCAAACTTGGCTTGCAATTCTCAACCGGATTTTAATTAATGGAATTTTCAAAAAATTTTCTTATTAAGTCCCAAAAAAAGACAGCCATAGCATATCAAGCTACAAACTGCCTTTCATTTATTTTTAATAATCTTTACCTTTTCAATTTTTTTAATTTCTGTTAATTATTTTATAACCATTCTATAAATTCTAATTTTTCCGAACAACTATTATATTTTCACATTCCATATAGCCTTCAGGTTTGCTTTCTGTTATTATTGTTGCTCTGCCAAACTGCTGGAATGTTACCGGGCTTATTTTGTCAAATTTTGACTGATCAGCCAAAACATAGCATTCTTTACACTGCTCCATTGCCTTATTTTTTACAAGTGCTTCACTTGTATCAGGAGTTGTAAAACCTGCTTTTTTCGTTAAACCATTTGTTCCAAAAAAACCTTTCGAAAAGTGAAATTTTTTAAGAGATGCTGCTGCATATCCTCCAACAAGAGCTTCTGTTGAACCTTTTAATTCTCCCTCAATAAGAATAACTTTGTTTCCCTGCACCGCAAGTTTTTTTGCGTGAGTTACTGCATTAGTTACAAAAACAGATTTGCTGTTTTTTAAAAAGTTTAACATATATCCTGTTGTGGTCCCTGCATCTATATATACGAAATCTCCTGGTTTAATGAGACTTGCCGCATATTCTGCAATCATATATTTCTCTTCCTTGTTCTGCTCAACTCTCTGTTCCACAGACGGTTCTTCCGTAATTACATCTTCCTCCAGGGCAACTGCACCACCGAAAACCTTTGTCAACTTTCCTGCATTATGCAATGCAATTATGTCACGTCTGATAGTTGATTCTGACGCATTAAGTACTTCTTTTGCTTCAGTTACAGTAATGCTCTTTTTCTCATTAACCAACTCTAATAATAATCTATGCCTTTGTTCTGTTAACATTTTTCCTCCGTGATGGATAAATAATCCACAAAAGCAGTGCCCAAGGTTAATTTTGAGCACTGCAAATATTTTTAATTTAAGCTACTTTTTTCTTTAATGCTCCAAGTAATACTGCTGAAACGATTGTGCCTGCAACTAATGCTACAAAGTACATTAATCCGTTTCCAACTACAGGGAACACGAAGATTCCACCGTGAGGTGCCATCGATGTACAATTAAATACCATTGATAAAGCTCCTGCTAAGCCTGAGCCAATAATACAGGCAGGTAATACATGTAATGGATCTGATGCTGCGTAAGGAATTGCTCCTTCTGTAATAAACGCAAGCCCCATAATAAAGTTTGTTGGTCCTGCTTCTCTTTCTTCTTTTGTAAATTTATCTTTAAATAATAATGTTGCAAGTGCGATTGCGCAAGGTGGAACCATACCACCAATCATAACTGCTGCCATAATGTCGTAGTTTCCTGCTGCAATCTGTGCAACACCGAAAACGTATGCTGCCTTGTTGAATGGGCCACCCATGTCGATTGACATCATTCCACCTAAAATCAAACCAAGTAATATCTTACTTGAACCTGCCATTCCTTCAAGTCCACTGTTAACTCCTGTATTAATTCCACCCATAATAGGTTCAACTACATATGTCATAAATATGCCAATAATCAAAATACCAACTACAGGATAAATAAGTACCGGTGCGATTTTTTCAAGTGCGTCAGGAAGCTTGTCGCATAATTTTCTTAAACCGATTATTAAATAACCTGCAACGAAACCTGCAACTAATGCTCCAAGGAAACCTGACTTACCGTTTGCTGCAATCATACCACCTACAAAACCAACTGCAAGTGCCGGTCTGTCTGCTATTGCCATTGCTATATAACCTGCAAGAACAGGAAGCATAAAGCCAAATGCTGTACCACCAATGCTCTTAAACATTGCTGCCATAGGTGTAATTGTACCAAAATTACTTCTCTGATCAGCAGGAAGTGAATTAATATCAACATTTAAACCATCAATAAGAAATGCTATTGCAATAAGTATACCACCGCCAACTACGAATGGAAGCATGTGCGATACACCGTTCATAAGCTGTGTATAAATCTGATGTCCGATACCTTTGCCGGATTTACTAACTTCTGTATTACTGCTACTTTCAGAACCTGATTTGTAAATAGGTGCATCGCCTGCAATTGCTCTGTCTATAAGCTGGTCTGCCTTACTGATTCCATCTGAAACCTGACATTCAATAACTTTCTTGCCGGCAAATCTGTCCATTGGAACCTTAGCATCTGCTGCAACTATAATACAATCTGCCTCTTCAATTTCTTTAGCTGTAAGAACATTCTTAGCTCCACCTGAACCTCTTGTTTCAACTTTTATAAAGCATCCCTTAGCCTTAGCTGCTGTTTCAAGACCTTCTGCTGCCATGTATGTGTGGGCAATTCCTGTAGGACATGATGTAACTGCCAAAATTTTTGTTGAATTTTCTTTTGCTTCACCTGTGTCTGCCAATCTTTCATCAATACTCTTCTTTTCATCATCGGCCTGATCAATAATTTCCAGAAATTCTTCAACGCTTCCTGCATTTCTTAATGAGTCTGAGAAATTCTGATCCATCATCATAACCGACAACTTACTTAAAACACTTAAATGTACATTATCTTCTGTGTTAGGTGCTGCAATTAAGAAAAGTAATGTTACCGGTGCATCATCTAATGCCTCAAAGTCAACTCCATTCTTAACTACCATTGCTGCGAGTCCCGGCTTGTCAACTGCATCACATTTTCCGTGAGGAATACCAATTCCAAGTCCTATACCTGTTGTACTTTCTTCCTCTCTTGCATAAACCTGCTTACGATAAGCTTCCTTGTCATTAATTTTCCCACTAGCACACATTAAATCAACTAACTGATCTAAGGCTTCACTTTTTGTCTTAGGTGTAGCTGTAAGGGAAATACTTCTTGGATCAAGTAGATCTGTAATTCTCATAATAGCCTCCATTTCCGTAATTAATCTTTCTTCATTAATTACATATTTTTTATTTTAATTTTTAATTAAATTCTGTTAGTTATTATTTTTTGTCCATTATTTTATAATAATTATTTTTCTTTTATTATTTTCCCATAACCTGATTGTAAACATTTATAATTTCTTCTTTTGTTGCAAGATTTTCTGAAAAAGCGCTTGCACTTCCTGATGCAACCCCCATATGGAAAGCATATTCGTAATCCTGTTTTTCGATCCAACCTGCCACAAAACCTGCAACCATTGAATCTCCTGCGCCTACGCCATTAATAAGTTTTCCTTTTGGTGCAGGTGCATCAAATACCTGGCCATCTTCTGCAATAAGAACTGCCCCTTCTCCTGCCATAGAAACAAGAACGTTTCTGGCTCCTTTTTCCTGAAGCTTTCTTCCATAAGGAATAACTTCTTCTCTTGTTGTAAGCTTAACATCAAATATTTCGCCTAATTCGTGATTGTTAGGTTTAATGAGAAATGGATGGTACTCTAAAACATTTAAAAGTAAATCCTTTGTTGCATCAACAACAATCATCACTCCTCTGTCTTTTAAATCTGCCATTATGTCTCTATAAATATTGACGCTCATAGATGAAGGAATACTTCCTGCAAGAACAAGTACATCTCCTTCTTTAAGCTGATTAAGCTTGTCCATTAACTTGTTAACCTTTTCTTCACTAATGTCAGGTCCTGCTCCGTTAATCTCTGTTCCGTCAATAGATTTAAGTTTAAGATTAATTCTTGAAATTCCATTTTCAATAGAAATAAAATCAGATTTAATTCCCATGTCATTTAATCTCTTAACGATTTCATTTCCCGTAAAACCTGCCACAAAACCAAGGGCTGTACTTTCAAATCCTAAGTTCTTTAAAACTGTTGATACGTTAGTTCCTTTACCTCCCGGTAAAATTAATTCAGAACTTGTACGATTGGTAAGTCCTAATTTAAAATCATCTACCGACACAATGTAATCAAGTGATGGATTAAATGTTACTGTATAAATCATTTAATGTTCCTCCTTGTATGATATTTTGTATGTTATTTTCTGTAATAGTTCTTTCTGTTGTTGATATAATTTTATCTTCAAACTCATTCAAAGTCAATCATTATCATTCATTTTATTTAAGAAATTTATGACGGATTTTCACTTAGTTAGTGCAATTTTCTAATTTTCGCTTATTTTATAATACAAAATTAGGAGTCGCATAAATTGCAACTCCCGCTTTTATTATAAACATACTTTATTTTATTATTCCTGTTGATATTCACCATGGTTTTAAATCAACCTTTACACATTTATTGTTCATACGTAAATATACCGGAATATTATTATCTGTCTGATTAAATAAAACAATTACGATTTATGAATTTTCAGTCTTCTTCTTTTGCTGTTTTGCAACTATTTTCATTAAAATATTTGAAGGCAATAATTTTTGTCCCATAACTGCAAGCTTCATTTTAAGTGATGGCACTATAATTACCTGCTTCTTTTTCATTCCGTAAATTGCTTCTTTTACACAAAATCTTGGTGTAATTCCTCTTAAAGCAAAAATTACATCTGCATTTTCATTAAATTCCGTATCAACCGGTCCCGGACAAAGTGCCCCAACATAAATATTGCTTCCCTGCTCTTTTAATTCTTCGGCAACAGCCTTTGTAATGCTTACTACATAAGATTTTGTAGCATAATATGTTGCCATATAAGGTCCTGCCGGAAGAAGCCCTGCTGATGAAGCCACATTTAAAATTCTTCCATAGCCCTGCTTCTTCATCTTTATAACCATCTTCTTAAACAAAATATGCATAGCCTTAATGTTAACATTTATCATAGAGACTTCTTTTCCTAAATCAGTTTCATCAAACTTTCCGCAAGTTCCAAAACCTGCATTGTTAATAAAAACATCAACCGGCTCATCTGCTATATTTTCAAAAAACTGATAGCATTCGCCCTCTCTTGATAAATCCGCAACAATAATCTTACACGGAGCACCAAGCTCTTCTCTTAATTTTTCAAGGCGTTCCTTTCTTCTTGCTGTCAAAATAAGCCTGCAACCCATCTTAGAAAAAGCTCTTGCAAACTCCATTCCTATACCTGAACTTGCACCTGTTATTACAACTGTTTTCTGTTTCATAAATCCTCCTGTCCGTTATCTGTCATTGATTTTGCTTTTTTTACACACTACTACCATTCGACTATTATCGCTGGCCTTCTCGCAGGTTGAAAGTGTTAATAAATTATCTTTCTTTTTAATCTTCTCACCTGTGTCATACAACTTTCTCTGTTCTAAATTTGACACATATTCATTAAATTCATTCTTGCTGTTCCAATTTATTTTTTCATAATATTTAAAAGAATCCTTCTTATTCACTTCCGTAACAAAAGCATACACAACCTTGTATGTCCCCTCTTCCGTCAACGTATCAAACTGCACTTCTTTATGACTTTCATAAAACTTCTTGTCTTTATACTTATTCAAATCTGCAAACATAGTTCCATTCTTCATATTATGACCATAAATAATCACATTATCAGAATTGGGATTAATGCCACACCCATCTCCTACAAAAGGCGTCCCATAGATGGAAGACTTCTTATTGAAATTTCTCTTTAAATAATATGAATAATCATCCTTAGTCTGCATAACCGGATAATCAATATTCGTATCCTTAATCTTAATCCAGCCCACTAAGTCATTATTCTTCTCGTATACTTTCTTATACTTCTTTAATATTTCAAAATCATTATATTGAATCTTCTCATCTTCATACTCACTTTCAACAAGCTTCTCCACATTATTGAAATTCTGCTTCTCATCATATGAAGTATAAAAATAATCTACAATTTTATATCCGGAAAAAACAAGTCCCACAAGCAGGACAAACATAATCAATCTGCTTTTTAAATTTTTCATATTACACCTTCAAATCTTTTTATTATTCTAACATACTTAGGGGAAAGATTTCAAAAAAATTTGTTTTACTGTCTAAACTTTGTTTATCTGAATTTAGCTTTAACGTGATATGAACTTTTTTGAGCTGAACTCAACCTAAACTTGCCCTGGGTCTTCCCTGAACTCAATTTAAACTTGCTGGATTTCAATCTGAACTTACCTGTTCTCTAGTATAATTAGGATGATTTTGGCAATTACGGATTCTGAGGAATTTTTGTTGTGAGAATCCGTAAAACTAGTCGAATGGACAAGCTTTACTCCTACATTTACGGATTTTACAGAGTTTCGGTTCGCTAATTCCGTAATAGCCATGAATTACGTGTGTATATAGTATTTCTGCCCAATGACACGTAATTTTCATTCGAACATCAATGTTTTTTCAACAATTTACGTGTCACACAACATTTCTTCCATACGACACGTAATTTCTACTGAAACAGCAATAATTCTTCAATAATTTACTTGTCACACAACATTTCTTCCATACGACACGTAATTTCTACCGAAACAGCAATAATTCTTCAATAATTTACTTGCCACACAGCATTTCTTTCATATGACACGTAATTCCTTCCGAAACAGCATGAATTCTTCAATAATTTACTTGCCACACAGCGTTTCTTTCATATGACACGTAATTCCTTCCGAAACAGCAAGGGGCTGCCACTAATGCGACAGCCCCTTAAGATAATGTTATTATTTATTACTATCTTTCTCTCTGATTTCTACTTCAACATCACCATCTTTGCTTGTATCAGTATTAACTTTAAGATTGTTTTTGTCCAGATTTTCCTCATGTTCTTCAACCTCAACCTCTGTATCATCGTTAACTTTATATTTCTTAGTCTTAACAAAATCATTATCCTGACTCTTTTCTATAACATTTGAAATATGGCTTGTTAAGTCTTTCCCCGTTGCCGCATATGACACAATGTTGAATGCAAAAAATGAAAGCACCAATGTTGCAAAAACAACTGCGTATTTTAATCTGAATTTTTTTATTTTTTTGTTATTATTATTCATACTTTTTACCTTTCTTAAGCACTGGTCTGAAATATTTATTTCATCCATTGCTTCCTTATATAAATTATTCATTTAACCAATCCTCCTTTACAATTTCCCTTAAAGCATTTCTTGCTCTCATTAATCTGGTTTGAACTGTTGTTTCTTTTATTCTAAGTATTTCGGCAATTTCTTTAACCGAATACCCTTCATAATAATAAAGCTGCACCACTATTCTGTTTTTCTCTTTTAGTTTCATGACAGCTCCCAGCAAAACAGCTTTCTCATCAGATTTGTCCCTTGTATTAATAATTGGTTCGGAGTCCTCCAATGGAACAATTCGTTTTCGCCAAAATGATGTATTCATATTTTTCGATTCGTTAATTGCCACCCTTATAAGCCATCTTTTAACATGCTCATCATCCTTAAATTTTTCTTTTGATTTAAGCAATTTAATAAATACATTCTGCACAATGTCTTCTGCATCCGACCTGTTATTACAATAGGAAACTGCAATTTTGTACACATTGTTTGCATACATATTTACTAAATCAGCGTACCTGTTTGTATCCATTGTTTTCCTCCCGTGTTACTCTGAAAGATCTTTCTATCTATAAAACAATTCAAAAAGCAAATATATCACATTTTTATTTATTTTAAATCATATTCTACCCTTTTCCATATTTTTCAAAGCATTATTTTCAGGCTTTATATTAATACTAATTAGGAAAAATAATTTAGGAGGATTTTTATAATGGATTTATCAGAAAAAGAACTTTCAGTTATTCAGGATTTATTAAATGAAGAGGAGTTGTTGGTCAAAAAGTTTCAGATGCTTGCTGAGCATAGTCAGGACGAAACAATAAAACAGCAAATGCTTGATATTTCACAGAAACATCAGGGACACTTTAACTCAATTTATTCTTATGTAAAATAATTTGCTTTTTGAAAATCAGGAGGTTTAACTATGAATGAAGTATATACAGAAAAAGAAATTTTAGGCGACGCTCTTAATTCAGAAAAGAACGCGACTACACTTTATAACCTTGGAGCTAACGAATGTGTTCACGATAATCTTCGCGAAACAATGTTAGACTTACTTGCCAAGGAACATGATATCCAGGTTGATGTTTTTAATCAGATGCATACAATGGGCTACTATCCTACACCTGCCGCTGAAGCAAAAAAAGTGCAAGAGGCAAAAACAAAATTTGAATGTGGATTTAAAGCTGTGTAAATATACAAGTTGAATTTAAGTAACAAATAAGTAATTCCCCCATAGAAGCAAGTTTATGCATACTATGGGGGTAGATTCCAAGCTTTATTCTCATTGAAACTAATGGAATTTGCCCCATAGGATTGATGTTGCGCCTATTATTGGGCAGATTTCAAGTTTCATATATGAAAGAATTACCATATATGGTACAAACTGTTTCGGCCATTCCCGGAACAAAACTGCCTGCCATCATACCAAATACCAGACAAAAACTTAAAATTCCAGCTAATAGTCTCCTTCCATCTGTCAACTAATTGTGTTGAAAGGTGGCACCCTTTAAATTACTATTTAACTTTTATTGTTATTGTAACTTTCTTCTGCTTGTAGTTCTTAGTTGCCTTTAAAGTTACTGTTAATTTTACTTTTCCCTTTTTAAGGGCTACTAACTTACCTTTCTTGATTTTTGCAATCTTCTTGTTAGATACTTTGTATGTAACTTTTCCATGACCTTTGTTAGCTTTAATTTTAATTTTAGCCTTTGCACCAACCTTCATTTTCTTCTTAGGTGATTTAATTTTTAAACTCTGGTTAGCCTTTGCTATTGTAAACTTAGTTGTTAAGCTTCCTGTGTAGTTGCCCTTAAAAGTAACTTTCACATCATATGTTCCTGCACCTTTTCTGCCATTAGCATATGAAATATCATAATTAGCAGAATCAACTGTTTTGCCATCTGCACTTGTAACAGTAACTGTTGGTGTCTTAACCTTGCCATCATAAACAAAATTGCTATTATTTAAAACTACCTTTGTTGGATGTGAAATAATCTGTGCAACTTTTACATCTCCACAACGGCTGCATTTATCAATTATCTTTCCATCCTTAGATGTGCTAGCTTTTTCAATTGTGCTGTCATACTTATGGTCCCCGGCTTTTTTTACAACAATATGACAAACTGCTTTTTTGCCATTTTTAGCTGTTACTGTAATATCACATTCGCCTTCTTTTAAAGCTTCAATATTCATAACATTACCTACATATCCAAGTGATACAATGCTAGTGTCTGAAACTTTCCAATCAACACTTGTAAATGTAGCATTATCAGGATTTATAGTATGCTTAACAGCTTTCTTTACACCTTCTTCAATTTCAATGTAATTAGAATCTAAATTAATGCTGTCTATATCAACGAGTTCCTCATTTTCTACTTTAATATTATATTCTGTTTCTTTATCAGAAGTGTTATTAAGATTAATGTAATATGTTCCTTTTTTAAGATAAATCTTGTAAGTAACATAATCTACTTTAGGTTCATTATTTTCATTGTATGTTACTTTTGATTTTTTAATACTATTAGTAGATATATTTTTTAAATCATTATCATATATTGAAAATTCTTTTACATCTTCTGATACTTTTGTATCTGTGAAGTTATATACCTTATCTTCTGTGGCAACAAATTTGTATGTTGTGTCACTTGAAGCACTTAACTTTCCTTCTGCGCTTTCACCTAAATTTTTTGCGTTCTCAATATTAAGATTATTAATAACTATTTTGTAATTAACTCCACTATCTAGCGTGTAATTTGAAAATCGCAAATAGTATGTCTTTCCTGCTTCTAATTTTACTGTTGTATAAATTGAACCGGTAAGCTTAATGTCATTTATTTCTCTTTGTCCTTCAACTTCTGAAAGGTCTTCATTTAAAAATCTTAGTAAAGCACTATATTCTTTTTCTTTATTGAAACCAGTTACCTTATATACATAATTTGTAGTTGTTGGAACTGTTACTTTGTAAAGTCTGTTACTTGGATACCAAGCTTTTCCATCAAATCTTTTCGTTCCTTTTCCTATTGTACCTGAACAAGGTGTTTCAAGAGTATTTACACCAGCCCATAAATTATCATAGAAACCAACCTGTACGCTATTTTCACCTGCTGCAATAGGCACATAAAGTGTATATTCCTTTCCTGCTTCTAATACTGGTGTTACCAATCTAATTTTGCCATCTACATCATACATCATATTTTTCCATGTTTTATCAGTTCTTCCAATTTGTGGAACTCTATCACCATTGTCAGAAACTGTAAAAAGATATGACTGTGTTTTTTCAGGTATAAAATGATAATAGAAATAATCTCCTATTTCATTCCAATTTAACGTTTTTTCACTATTTAATTCTATGCCTAAATTTGTTCTCGATAATGTATACTCATATGCATTGTCAACTGAATAGTTTGCCAAAACAAGATAATAAGTTTTTCCTGCTTCTAAGTTGGCAAATGCACATGCATCACTACTGCCACCCCAGTTAGGTACACTGTCCTGATTACTATTCCAATTTCCATCTTCATCATAAATATCCACATCAAAATCATAGTCGTCATCTGCAATACCTGTAGGGTTTAATCCTGATACTCTGTATTCGTATGCTCCATCTTCCGGAACTGTTATTTTATAAATTTTAGCGCGTGAATAATTTTTTCCATCTTCACTATATCCTTTTTTCATTATGCCTGTTGCAGCATTGTCAATTTCTTCTGCTCCATGCCAGATATCATCGTAGAAGCCAAACTGAATTTCTGTTTCACCTTCACGTGATGTAAAATAAATATCTCTTGTTCTCTGTTGGTGTAAAATAGTAATCAACTTCATCACCATTCTTTTCCCAATTAATTGTAACTTCTTTGTTAAGTTCAATGTCTTCCTGTGTGCCGGTTAATTCCGCCTGTGTTGCTGTGCCTGCCCAAACAGGTGCATTCCATACAACTGCCATTGCGGCAATAACAAAACACACAGTTAAAATATGTTTGATTTTGTTTCTCATATTCTACATCCTTTCCTCTTTCGTTTTTTAATAACACCTTTGCTTATTTTACCACTTTTTTTCTAAATATTCATTTACAAATATAAATCTTTTTAAGATTTTTCTTTTTCTTCGCATTCAGGCAATCCTGTTAAACTTGTAGCTATGCTCAAAAATCCTGCCAAAACTGTAGCTGAAATTACAACTTTCCAGTTTACTTCTGACATAACTGCTGCTGTTCCCACTGTTGCAACAAAGGTCTGGGCTATGGTTCTGATTGCTCGCATTATTGCCGCTTTCATCCATATTTTTGTATTTTTACACATAAAACTAATCTCCGATTTAATCTTCTACTATATATATACGTAAAAAAACTTATATGGTTCAAAAGAAAAAATGTGAATCCGTAAAAAAAGAAATCGGAAACGCAAACGCATCTCCGATTTCTGTATATTTATTATTCTTGTAATTCTAGCCCTGCAATCCATTAGACTGTCTTATCATATCTTCAACAACAATATCGTAAATCTCGCCTATGCTGTTGCAATATTCCAAAACCTTCCAAGGTTCATTTGTATGAAAATGTATTTTAATCAAATCTTCATCACCAACTGCTATTAAACAGTTTCCTTCAAAATGCTCTGTAATGTAATCTGATATTTCATCTTCATCCAAATCTTCATCTCTTCTATCTATAAGAAGCTGTGTATCGTAACGATATGCAAACTGATCTTCTTCCACATCAATACTGTTAATTTCTGACATTATTAATCTCCCTTCCATAATCAAATATTCAAATAATACTAAGTAAACTGCTATGCCGAACCTAATTAACTTAGTTTTTATATATATATTCTAATCAAGTTAGGCATATGAAACTAGTTAATATAATACAACTTTCACTAACTATGTCAAGATTATTTAATTTAAAAATCTCGTTAAAAATTTACCAATCATTTTGATATTATTTTAAATTAGTTTTCTATTAACTTTTATTTTTTATTTCAATTTAAACTTTACATAAACCGGATCATGGTCTGAATAAGTATAGCCTGTGTTAATATTATCATATTTTACACATTCTATATTGTCTGAAATAATAAAACCATCCAGCGTAACTGTATAAGTTACTCCCGGCTTATATTCCATATCTGCATTTCTTGCACTATTCCAAAGATTGTCTTTTTTCTCATCAGATAACTGATCTATGCAGAAAGAAAAATTACTTGGAAGTTTCTTTCTTGGAAAAGGATAAGCCCATGATTCCCTGTTTTCTGAATCATCTTCAGAGGCTTTCAAATCGTGGTTAAAATCCCCGCCACACAAAACATAATTGCCTGCCTTGTACTCTTTTTCCAAATCAGAAACCAACATATTACTCTGTCCCTCACGTATTTCATCACTGTTTCCGTAAGCAGACATATGAAGTTCAAAAATAACTAATTCCTTTCCATTGTCTACAGGAACCCTTGAAATACTATAGCATCTGTCCAAATCAAAAAACTTGCTAAAAGATGTTGAAACCGGAAAACTTCTTCTTAAAGAATCCGTAATGCTATATTTTGAAAACAACGCAAGTCCTGACTTACTGCTTCCGTGAGGCTGGGTAAACGGATAAAACAAAAATGCTGAATCATAATTTTGTGCAAACACACAATCATAATCTTTCATAACATTTTTTAATAATGAATACTCATTTACATGATAACTTCTGGTAGAGTTTAAATCCACTTCCTCGATTAAGGCAAAATCAGGATTATATGACTTAACCAGCTCACCTGCGCCGTTAACAGTTGAGATAACACTTTTCTTGCTCTTTGCCCATGATGACTTACCGCCATCCATAAAGAAACTGAAATCCGGTGTGTACGCACCAAAACCAATGTTATAAGTAAGTGCTGAATATTCCTTTCCTGTAGAAAGTTTTTCGCTAGCTTTAGACTGCTCAATACGGCTTTCAACCTTTAATTTCTTATTGTCTTCAATGCGATGATAACTTGCATATAAGTAAATAATATATCCAATTAATACAACCACAATTACTGCTATGGCAATGCCAACTATCTTTAAAATTCTCTTCACTACTTTATTCATTTTTTGTACCTGCTTTTTCTTATTTAATTAGAGTGTCAAAACTCCTATGGCTTTATTAAAAACATTTGTCCAAAATATCCGGATCCAAACCTTTTCTTCCTGTTACCATTCCAATTCCAAAATACAAAATTCCACCTACAAGAAGTCCCCAAACAACTGCGTTAAGTCCTGCAATATTAATAAAATATGTTGCAAAAATATAAGTTGCAATTGCGCCTACGCTGCTACAAACTGCCGCCTGCTTTGTTCCTTTTTTCCAGAACAAACCGCCAACAAGTGGCCAGAAGAAAGTACATTCCAAACCACCAAATGCAAACATATTAAGTACGAAAATAATATCAGGTGGATTAATTGTAAGAACCATAACTACTATACCTAATATAATTGTAATAACTGTACTTATCGACTTAACATTTTTCTCGTATGACTTATTTTTTTCAGGATCATCTTTTATAACATAATTCTTCCATAAATCCTTTACAATTGCGGCTGTGGCAAGAATCAAAAGCGAGTCAGCCGTAGACATTACTGCAGCCATTGGAGCTGCAAGGAAAATTGCCGCAACTCCTGTTGGCATAATTTTTTGAACAATATATGGAATAAAATAATCTGATGTTGGAAGGTTATCCACATCAACGAATGCTCCTGCCCAAGTTCCTGCAAGATGCATGCCAACAATTACAAAGCTACATGTTAATACACCAATCCACATTGCCTGATGCATACTCTTCGTATTCTTAAATCCCATGGCACGAACTGCAGTCTGTGGAAGTCCCAATGTTCCAAAACCTACCAAAATCCAGAAACTAAGCAATCCTCCCGGTGTGTATTTTGAAAAAATATCATTATAAACATTAGGCAAATTATTGGCAAGTCCTGCATCAATTGATGCCAAGCCTCCACCTGCTTTAAGAACAAAAAATATAAATAAAAATGTTCCCACACACATTACAATTCCCTGAATTGTATCTGTAATTACTACAGCACTAAATCCGCCAACAGCTGTGTACAATACAACAACGGTTCCAAAAATCAAAAGCGAAGTTACGTGGTCCAATCCTGTTATTGAAGCAATAAGTGTGGCTCCACCTGTAAACTGGCTTATCATCTGCGCAATAAAGAAAGCAATAAGACCAACACTTGTAATAATTACAAGAGCTGAACTTTTGTATCTTGCCTTAAAATATCCAACTACAGTTACTGCTCCTGTTCTTCTTGAAACCAGCGCCAACTTGTTTCCTAGCACTCCAAGCACTAAAAAAGTAACCGGCACCTGAATTGCTGCAATCCAAGCCTGAGCATAGCCATATGTAAGTCCTGCTGCGCCCGGTCCTGAAATAAAAGAACTTGCTGAAGTATAAGTTGCCATAATAGTCATGGCAAGAACTATACCATTCATATTTCTTCCACCAATAAAATACTTCTTCTCCTCAGAAGTATTCAAACTCTTTTCTGCCTTTCTGCTATAAACAAAACTTACTATCACATTAAATAATAAATATCCTAGAAAAACTGATAAAATTATAATCTGATTACTGTTCATCTTCGCATTCCTCCTCATCATAAGAGAAATCTACAAACACAAATTTTAGCAGCCAGAACACCCCAATAATTGCCAAAATTATTGTGCCAAACACAGAAACCACGAACCATAAAGGCATATGGAATAAAGTGCCTCCTTTAGAATTCAGTAAAAATGCTGTAAGCACGTGCCACAAAAAGCATACGACCACAACTAACATTGTAGCTTTAATCTCTTTAAGACACTGCTTATGCTTCTCTTCCTTTGTTAATTTTTTCATTATAAACTCCCTTTTAATACTTTTTATAATATTATTTTGCAATTCATCTACTTGAATCTTGCAATCCATAATAAAAAAAATCATTATGTTTTCTAACATACATTCTCAAATTATACCATTTATACGTTTTAAATGCTATTATTTGAATTATTATTACTACTGTAAGCCTTTTTGTAAAGGAATTTCTGTAACAATCCACTTTTTCCTAAGAAAAATGTATTATCTTTCATTTTCTTTACTTAGAAGATTTTTATTTTCGAAATAATCAATTTTCATAGAATGTTTTACTTCTTCAAGTGTATTTGCTGCTACTGTTTTAGCTTTCATACTTCCTTGATACAATATATCATAAACATCCGGAAGACGTTGTTCCCACATTTTACGACGCTCTCTTATTATTTCTAATTCTTTCTGCATTACATTATTTAGGAATTTTTTTACTGTTACATCTCCTAATCCACCTCGCTCATAATGAGCTTTTAATTCACCTAAATTCTTATAATCTGGCATAAACTCTTTAAAATGTTCCGGATTACAAAACGCCTCCAGATACGTAAATACCGGATTACCTTTTGTGTGTCCCGGATCTTCTTTTCGAATATGTGTAGGATCTGTATACATAGACATAATTTTAGATTTTATAACATCCGGTTCATCAGAAAGATAAATACAGTTTCCCAATGATTTACTCATTTTTGCTTTTCCATCTGTTCCTGGTAAACGAAAACACGCCTGATTCTCCGGAAGAATGATATCAGGTTCTGTCAATGTTTCACCATATGTATCATTAAATTTACGTACAATCTCTCTCGCCTGTTCTAACATTGGCATCTGATCTTCACCTGCTGGGACTGCTGTTGCATGAAATGCTGTAATATCTACAGCCTGACTAATTGGATAGCAAAAAAATCCCACTGGTATACTTGCTTCAAAATTTCTCTGTTTTATCTCACTCTCTCTTTTAATGAGCCTACATAATGTCCCACATGAAGCCGTCCAGTAGGACGATCTCCTGTTAAAATAATCTGTTTCATTTCAAAATCTCCTTTAGTTAAATTCTTTTTCCAGGCATGATTGCCACTCATTGTTCCATTGTAAATTCTATTTTTATATATGTATTGCGATACATAAAACTATAATATGTCGGGTGTTCAATATAAAAATTAATATAAGCGTATGAAAGTGTCCTAATATTCTCCAATGCATTCCTCTTTTTCTCAGCTTCTTTTGACTTTAAATATAAGGTAAATTCTTCAGTAACATATTTCTGACATTCATAAATATATAAGTGAATGTTACCATTGTCAACATTTGTCTATCTCAATTTATAAACTTGCGTCATCCCATTCTTGACATAGAGCCTTATATCTGGCTTTTAGCTGTTGTATTTACATTATATATCTAACTTATAGCCGTGGTATTTATGTTCTTCAACTGTTGATTTGTTACATTTGTAATGTTACTAATCTGATTTGATGCTGTTGTATTAATAATTCTTAGCTTACCAAACATTGATTTACGCCAATCATTATATGTCATTCCTGTTGTGTACTCTATTTCAGCTTTCTTGGATTCACTTAGCCTTATTGGTGTTGTCCTAACATCATCAAGTATTCCCTTTGAATAGTCCGTTATTTTCATTCACATCTTTAGATAATTCAAGTCCATAATAACCATTGACAGCTTTTAAAAAGTCTGATACATTCAATCTAGAAGAGATGTTGGAGGCATCAGCGTTAGCTGTAACCCTTGTCGGCATTACGGCCGTAAATGTCTCTTCTTTTTTTGCCCTTACGGCATATAAATCATCAACATAATACGTTCCCATATTATTGCTCTCATATCTATTGACAACTAATCTGTAATAATATCTTTCCTTTGCTTCATTATCCATAGCACCCATTAATATGTATGAATTATCTGCATTTTTTCTACCAATTGAGGATTCATTTACCTTAATTCCATTCTCAATTGCTTCTGTAAGATTCATTGCAACAAATATTCCGGCTTCATTAGTCCTTCCTGCTAACCCATGTCGTATTCCACCTGTTGTAACCTGTATCTTGTCTCCTGTATCAATATTGGTAACTACAGGATTCTTTCCTCTAAATTCTATCCCTTTATGGCTTTTAATATTATTCATTGCCATTTCAACAATTGATTTTCTATTAATTTCACTAATTGTCTTAGCCTTAACCACAGGGATATTCATTGGTGGCTTCTTTACTAATTCATCATAGGAATAATTTCTGTTCTGGAATAGTACTGTAGAATCTGAATTAACTGCTTTCTTCCTTGCTTCTTTATCTCCTGCTGCATATTCCTTGTATTCTATTCCATTTTTCCTAAGTGCCTCTTTTGTTTTTTCTGATACACTGTTTGGAACTACAACATAAGCAATTTCATTTGTTGATACCGCTCTCTCAGGTTTTGCTTCAAAATATTGGACCGGTATTTCCTTCAATTCATCACGAAGTTCCTTCATCTGCTCATATACAGAATCCGTTATCTCAATATTTGAATCATTGAATTTTTTCTTTACATTTGACTTTGTAAACTTATCAAGTGCAAAGGCTTCAACCATTGTTTCATTAATATTCTCTGTTTTACGTAATCTTGCTTCCACACCGTCATTCTCTTCTCCAAGAATATAATTATCAATTTCCTGAATTTTTGAATTTAGTGAATGATATTTTTTCCTTAATTCATCTTCTGAGATATTCTGTATTTTATACTTATTTCTTCTAATCTCATCAATACTTGTAAATGTTTCTGTTGCAGCACCTTTAAGATTGCCTGCTCCTCCGAAAAATCCACCTCCCTTGCCTTTTTTCTGCTTTTTCATTAATGTGACAATATTATTAATCTCATATGGCATATGAAGCTCATTAAAGCTTTTTCTCTCACCATCTGCTTTTAATGGTTCAACATCTTCTTTAACCAAATACTTATCTTCATATACATTCTCCAAAGCATCTTCAATATATTTTGTATACTGTTCGCTATGTTTGTTAACGTATTCGTCTACAGCTTCATCATATGATGTCTGGTCAAATATCGGTTCAACATTTCCTTTAAAAATCTCATAATCATCTTCCAACTTATATCTGTTTAGTCTTTCAATGAGATTTTCTCGTATTCTTTTATAAAGATTCTTTTCTCCTTCCTTTGGTGGATATACCTTATTTGCAAGTTCTCTCTTAATTTCATCATTTTCCATAATATCATCCACAGTTATATTATTTTCTTTGATAAACTGTCTGCTTGCTTCATTACTGAATATTTTTGTTTCGTAATCAGGCATTTTTGTTTTCTTTTCAATGTCTGCCTTTTCGTTCTCAACAAATGCTTCCTTGACTTTCGGTTCAGCTTTTAGTTTTTCAACTGCCGTCTCAGGATCCTTAACATACTGCTCTATATAGTTTGTTGATGTATTAAACATATCTGCCATTTTTTTCATTGCTTTTTCGTTAAGCTTCCATTCTGTTCTAGGAAACATTGGTGTCCATGCATCACCTGAATATACCTTGTTTTCTTCCATACTTGGATTAATGGTATCTTTCTTGAATACAACTGAAATATCTCCAAAATTATCATATGAGTTATTAGCCTTAGTAATGGCAATGCTTGGCATTGGAAATCCACCTAACTTTATGTTTTCCAACAAATTCTTTTCAGATAAGTTATGAACTGCAATTAAATCCTTTGTTTCCTCAACTGACTGTCTCAATGAGAAAAATCTGTGCACAGTATTTTCATTACCCTTTTCAGGTATTTTCTCCCTTCTTTCCTTTTCTGATAAATTCATTCTGTTAGATGTATCTCTTGCTTCTATTTCTCCTGCATAAGAATATAAAATATTTTTGTTGACATTCTTTCTATCTTCATTTATACTCTCATCTATGGAAGCGCCATTAAATATACTGGCTCCCCTTTTGGGATGAACGGTAGTATTGGCGCTTCTTTTTATTTCTGTTGGCATCATATCTGATATGTCATACAAATGTATTATTCCTCTTTTATCTACACCTGTAACAACTTTTGCACTGTAATCATTTCCAAATACTGAAACATTTACATAACCATATGCAAAGTCAACTATCTTCTCATTGTTAGTGTTATTGTATTTCTTTTCAACATTCTTCCAATTATCAGCATTTTTAATTATCTCCATTGCGTTTTTACTTAATCTTAATTTATCCATTCTCAATTTCTTATTGTTATGTAACCAATAAGTCATTGTTCTGTTTCGTACAAACTCATTTTTGTCCCTTTTGTTCATTGTGAATACATTATTTTTATAATCTATTCCTTCCTTGAACAACTCTGTTAAAACATTCTTTGCTGTCTGCTCATAGTCTTCCTCTGCCACACCGTCCAAGATATCCTCATCAATTTCAACATATGGTTTATTGTTTGCGTCATATCGAACCATATCCAATACATCCACATTTTTGCTAACGATTCTGCTGTTACTCTCTCCTGCTTCCTTTAATGCTTCATTCCACATTGTTCTCATCTGCAAGGCAAAATCCTTTAACAACATTGCTTCCTTTGATACAGTACCACTTTTAATGCTTCCGTCCTTATTAATGATTGAATTGCAAGCCTTGATTATGTTCTTAACCCATTCATCTATCTTAGCCTTTATCTTTCCGAACAATCCCTTGTCTCTTTTGGCAAGTTCCTTGATTGAATTTGCATCTGTAAGCATTAATTCACATCCTCTGGCCACAAGTTCCTTTCGCGCCACGTCTTCCGTAATGTCTTCTCCAAGTGTCTTCTTAAGTGAGTTCATTTCATCTGCAATCAGTTCATCTATGTTTATGCCTGTTGATTTTGTTAATGCATCAAACAAAATGAATGTAAGCAAGGCTAATGCAGGCAGACTTGTAATGACGGAATCGGCTTATTTCAGTTCGGCGGCACAAAGAGAATGCTTTAAGGAACTGGATGTTGAACGATATGAAATTGTAGCTACATTGGACGGTCACATATCAGACATCTGTCAGGAAATGGATGGCAAAGTATTCAAAATGAGCAAATATGAAGAGAGGATAACAGCTCCGCCATTTCGCGTTAATTGTAGAAGCTGTACAGCACCTTATTTTGATGACGAATTTACCAAAGGTAAGCAAAGAGCTACAAGAGATGAGGATGGTAATACATATTATGTACCAGATGATATAACGTATAAAGAGTGGAAGAATACTCTGAAGAACGATAGATTCTATGAAGCTGAAAAAACATCGAGTAGAATAGAAAACTTACAAGTAAAGTGGAATAATGTTAATAATCCAGAGTACAAAAGAAAGTTTTCGAATATTACAAGCTCGGAAGAAGTAAATAATAAATTATATGAAAAAGCTATGGATATTCTAAAGCATAGAAACGGAACAGATTATGAAGATTTTTATTTGATAGATATGCGGAGTGGAGAGGTTAAGGCTTCTCAAACGAAGATTGAATATATGCCGAATATTGAAGAGGAATTAAAGCATAATCGTGTGTGGTACAATAAAGAAATAAAAAGAGAAATAAGAAACAATCCACCAAAAACTTTTATAACAATACATAATCATTCGCATAATATGGCACCAAGCGGTGGGGATTTCAAAGGAGCTTTTAATAATAATTATTATGCTGGAATTAATATTTGCTATAATGGGGATATTTATTATTATAAAGTAGGTAAGAAGAAATTTACGGAAAAGATGTATGATTTAACTGTTGCAAAATATAGGAATAGAGGTTATAATGAAATTGAAGCGTATGAAGCTACATTAAATCAGTTTGTAAAGGAATATGGAATTAAATGGAGGAAACTATAATGAATGAGTTTGGAGATGGTTATTACGATGGAATACCACAAGACATATTAAAGATGTCTCCAGAAGAAATAGATAAGGCAATTGAAATCGAAGAAAGAAGATGTGAAAAATTAAATGCAGATTTATAGATACCACCCGGTCAAACAAGGCTAGGTGGTATTTTTATGCCCAAAAATAAGAAAGGACAAGTATGTACAAGGAAGAATTACAGGAACAGATCACAAGATGCAGGGAAATGCAGAGTAAATGTAGAATAGATGATATTGATACATTTATTAGGCTTAGTAACAGAATAGAGGAGTTGACAGGTAAAATTGATAAAACTGAAAAACAGTTAGTTGTTCCAGTGCAAAATGACGAAAATAAAATAGAAATGTTCTAAAATTTAATAACGTTAATCAGAGAGCTTAGAAATAGGCTCTCTTTTTATATGCCTTTTTCTGTAGGCACTAAAGAACAGAAATACCTTGCCGAAGGTATATCGGTAGAATCCAATCACCAGTAGAACTGGAATAAAACATCTATGGAGGTAATAAAAATGGAATGGTTAAAGGAATTGCTTGAAAAAGCAAAAATTACAGATGGAAAGCTTAATGTTGATGAAGTAATGGAAGCTGCAAGGAAAGAGTTTCCTAAGCATGCTGTACCAAAGAACGTGTTTAATGACAAATGCGAGGAATTGAGGACAGCTAATGCAACAATCACAACATTAAAGAAGGAGAATGGAGACAATGAGGAACTCCAGAATAAGATTAAGGTATAAAGTTATGCTTAAGTATGTACATAAAATATTAAATAAAAATGTACAAGTGTTATGATATGTGAGTTTAGGAGGAACTCATAATGATAATTAAAAATGAAATCATAACAGACTTAAAAATCATAAGTGTTAATGATTTATATAAACTGAAACCGTTTATGGAAGGAACATCATTGAAAATTAATAAAAGTCTGAATAAAGAAGGTGTAACAGTCAGATATGAAACAGGTATGGGAAAACAGGCTCAACTTGATTGGAAAGAAGCCATACCTTTTATACTGGATACAGGCGAAGTTGTTGAAGTAAACATGTTTGTATTGGACTCAATAATGTCACAAAAGAAAAAGGACTTAAGAAAAAACTCCTAAGTCCCTTTATTTATAGGCTATTCGCCATTATACCGTATTATTCGATAATTGTAGCAACCTAACTAGATATGATTGTTTTTAATGTTTTTATATTATTTTCAATGTTTCTAATTGATATATATTCACATTTTACACATTTTTTTTGCATTTTTAACTTTTTCTAGTACCGTTTTAGTACCATTTAAAGTAAGTACTTAGCTTTCATATAACCAACTACACCATTATACTCAACTTTTGCATATCCTTTACTGATATACATTACATTGACCTTTGTTTTATTCGGAAGCTTTTTCTTCAGGACTTTTGTTCTTGTTTTGTTCCAGATGTTTAGTCCTTTTTTTGTTCCAAAAACTTCCTTAGTCCAAGTCTTTTTGAACTTTTCAAACGTTCCGTAAGTTCTTTTCAACTTAGCCGGAGTATCTCCCCACTTTTCAAGATAAAAATGTGGAGTATCTACAGGGCTAACCCAGTCACCACCCCAGGCAAGACCAACTTTCTTTGACTTGGCAATTTTAGCAACTTTTTTTATGCCTTTGTTGTTATATGTGTCATCAGTGATTCTTCCGTCTCCGTCTACATCATACTTCAAAGCAATGTCAAAAGCAATTCCCCACTGGTGCTGGCTGGAATAGTCGCTTCCTTTTGCATTGGTTACAATGTTTCCTTTCTTTGTTCTGCCCTGAGCATACAAAGCGTCCTGCTCTGCCTTGCTTCTAAATCCCTGCGTAATAATAAGATATATTCCTTTCTTTGCACACTGCTTAAGCAATAAAGTTAACTTGTAATTAAGCCAAGGATGTAACTTAGTTCTGTCAATTCTAATATCGTGTTCTTTTTTCATTATTCTTCCTCACTTTCCATTACTTTTATACCGTATTCTTTAGCACAAGTATTCTCAATCCTACATCCTCTGTACTTATCCCAATCCTTACAAAAATATGCAATATCTGCATTTGCCAATAGTTCTAAACTCTTGCCTAAAAACCATAGTGGTTTGGCATCATGCGGAGCATTTTCGAAAAAACTGTCAATGATTTCTACATCCTCATTGTATGTTTCTTTAATTCTATTAACTGCTTTTGTTCTTTCTTCTTTAATCTGGTCATCTGTTTTGTCTCTCATTGGCTGACTTATAAATGCTTTCATTTGTCTATTCCTCCACTTCCGGCAATCCTGCCACTGATGTTGCCACACTTAATATTCCTGCAAGTACTGTTGCTGACACAACCACCTTCCAGTCAACTGCTGCTAACACTGCTGCAGAACCGATTGTTGCAATAAATGTCTGCGCCATTGTTTTTACAGCTCTGACAGCTGCTGCCTTAATCCATTTCTTTGTCTTGTCACTCATTCGTTTACTCCTTTCCCTGCTTCATTGGCAGTTCCTTTACTCTCTTATAAATTTCTGTTCCTGTTCCATTTCCGCCCAGTGCGTGATATGCCTTGTATAAATGTTCAAAATCATCCAAAGCCTCAACTGATATATGCTCCTGAGCTATGTACTGTTTTCCCAGCGTGTATATCTTGTTATGCAAAATTGCAATAACTCCGTCCTTAATTAATTTATATGATGAATTTTTTAATTTGACATAATTAACTGCACTAACAAAAATTGCACCGATTAATGAAGGAATCCCACACAAGGATAAAATCTGATAAAGTGTCATATGTTTTTCCTCATCTTTCTCTGTTTTTGGGTATAAAAAAAGGACCTTTAAGGTTCTGCTCTAACATTTACTGTAACTTTCGTCAATCCACCATCCATATTGCATGAACCGGTATACACATTCCTTTTGAAATTGTTAAAGGTCCAGAAAATCCATAATAATTAAAAGATACTGTGCCCCCTGGATTAATTGTCATCATCCATCTGGCAGTTGTCTTATTTTTTATATCTCCCTGTTGAATAGACCATACATTGCGAGAAGGTCTCATATCCTCAGGAATGTTTCTAAACAAACTATCATGATCTGCAAAACTTGTTGAATTTGTTATAATACCCACCAATTCCACAGTTTTCCCAACTCTTCTAATTTTAGGTGCATCAGTAGTGGACCATGCTGATATGCCATATCCACATTCAACCGATTTCCAGCCTGTATCATACACTTCTCCGGATGTTTCAATAAGGGTTAACTCCTGCCAATCCTTCCAGCCGGCATTTTCATAACGCTTATAAATCACATTGTTCTTTACATCAGGAATAAATATCTGAAACTTAGTTGCTGTTTCCCCTTCAACATAAAGCATTCCCCAGTTAGTAACAGGTCTGTTTGTTCCTGCTGTTGTCTTTATGTGATACACTCCATTTTCTGTTAATGTATTCCAATCCACTGCTGATGTTATGGTTTTTGTACCCAAAAAAATTTTTTTGAGGTTAGACAGAAAACTGCCTAACCCCTCTTTATTTAGATACGTATTTTGTATTTTTGCCATTATAACGCACCTCTTTTTTTAATTATTCTGTAATGCCAAATAATGCATTTATCTCTTTGTCTGAGATTGCTGTATAAGTAGTTCCTTCCAAAGTTGCCACTTTTGTTTTTAATGATGCAATATCATTCTTGTTTGTTGCTACCTGGCCATTTGCTAATGCTGTTACTGCACCTGCTTTTTCATAATTTGTGCTTGCTGTGTAAGCTGCGCTTCCAAGACCTTTTACAGCTACATCTGTTCCGTCAACGGAAACTGTTCCATTTGCTGTACCTGTTTTTACTGACTGAACTGCAGTATCAGCCTTTCCTAAAGAAGTCTGAACATCTTTTGCTAATTTTGCCTTAGAAACATTACCATCAGCAATTTTAACTGTTGTTACCGCATTAGTTGCTAACTCAGTAGCTCCAATAGAACCAGCTACAACAGAAGCACTAATTTCTCTTGTGGTTGAATCAATTGAAATCTGAATCTTAGTAGCATTTGCTTTTGCCTTATAAATATCAACAAGAGTACCTACGTTAATATATACCTTGTCATTTGTAGCATTAGCTAATGTTAATACTAAATATGTACCTGCACTTGTTGGTGCACCTGTTCCTGTTGGAAGTGTCTGTGCAGTGTAAGTTTTAACCTCACCACTGGATACAACCATATCCTTTGGAATGTCAATTGTTGCAATATTCTTTCCATTCTGTTTTAAAGTATAAGACTTAAACATTCCGGCTGTTGTTGTAGTATCAACAGTAACTTCCCCTGCTGTTTTTGTATCACCTACAGCAGATTTAATTTCGTTTACTGCACTTACAAGGTCTGTTTTCTTAGATGTTGTTAAATTAGCCAGTGTTCCTATTTTATTTTCCGTATCTGCCTTTGCATCACTAACAGCTTTTGATACAGAACCTGCTCCTGTACCATTTAATGTTGCTATTGCATTCGTATTTGCCTTAACCTGACCATCTGCTAATTCTTTAACTTTTGTTGCAGCTGTTCCTGATGTTTCTTTTGTGTCAATTAAACTTTTTACCTGTTCATTGTAAGTTTTTAATCCTTCAAGATCTAAATATTTCTTTTCTGTTGCCATTTCTTTTCTCCTCTTCTACTTAAACATTTTATTTATATCTTCATTTGAAACTGAATTTATAGCTTCACCTACCAGTACATACTGCCTGTTTTCTTCATCCCATACGAAAATGTTTTTTTCAGACATGTTTATGTACAATGAATCGTCTGTTCCTTCACTTGGAAGAACATACTTCTTTACTATCTGACATTGCTCTTTTCCTGTTAACTGCACCCACTCATTATCATAAAACCAAAGATACCCTGTTTTTTTTACATAGTAAAAGCATTCTGATACAGCCTGTAAGGATTTCCTTTCCTCTTCTGTTTCAAGAATGCTTATACTATCATAAAACGTTCTCCTGTCATTTAAGTCGAACACAATCCGCCCCTTATCTTTTAAGAAAATAAGTTGTCCGTTTTTTATTGCAATATCCTGTAACTTGTTTAATTCAGTTCCAATAATAGATAACAAGTGTTTGTTTTCATTCATAATCTAACACTCTCCTATATCTCTGTTATATAAACTGAACCACTTCCTTCAATCTTCTTCGCTATGTCTTCTTTGTCCTGTTCTGTCAAAACATAGTTACTTCCATTGAATTTTCCATTTTCAGCATCTTCTCTCACTGACTTTGCTATTTCTTTTGTTTCCTCCATAATGTTTTCAATTTGTTGTCTGAAACTTGGCTCATCATCAGTGGAAACTACTTCTCCAGGTCTTGCTCTTGGTTCCACCGGAATAATAAGCTTTTTCATTGTTGTTTCCGAATTACTGTCTATGTATTGAATATACAAGACAATTTCATTTCCCTGTTGCACAAAAAAATCAGGTATTTCTACCTGACCATTTACAACAATTTTGTTTTTTGTCATTTCTGTTGCCCAATTGGAAAATTGTACTTCCGCACCATCCGGAACATCAAGGAATTTTATTTTTTGTCCCTTGTCATACTGATAAAGCATTGGTGATTCCAAAGTATCGTGACCTTCAAACTCAATGGTAATCACATTTTTTTCTTTAATTGCTATCATTCGCTTCCTTCCTTTCCATTTCTTCCCATTTAGATTCATAATCAGCAATCTCTTCCCTTAAGCTGTTAATTCTGTCACGCATGTTCTGTCTTTCTGAATGGAGCTGTTCAATGTCATATGGGATTTCAATGTTCATAAGACTACACTCATAAGATTTTATGATCTTGTAATCTCCATCTGAAAGTTGTTTTTCCAATGAACTTAACTCCATCTTTTTTTCCATCATTTCATCATAGAAATGCATTTTTTTAATGTACACTTCCTCTTCCGCTGTAGCTTCTCGCTCAACTCCTGCATCTATTATTATCATTTGCTCCAACCTCCTAATCGTTCTTTGCTTCATATTCATCTGACAGTGCATTTATTCCTGACATTGTCTTGTTAAATATGATTGACTGCACGTTCTGCCTCGTTATTACAGGATTGCCATCTGCATCAGAGGACCACTTATCAACATCAAAAGTTACGTAATCGCCAAGCTCCAAGAATGGAAGACCCAGTGATTTAGCCTTGAATGGTGCAAACTTAATGGTAAAAGGAATCTTTGGCTCAATCCATCCTTTTCCAACATTGTTTGCCACATCTAATAGCAACTGATAACTTGATTTATGTGAACTGTAAAGTGGTGAGTATGTAATGGCAAGATTATTCTTTTTATTCTCTCCATTTAAAAGTGTGCCATTTATATCCATAACCTTCCAGCCATTGTTTGAATACAAGCTGTCCTGTAATTCTATGCTGTCCTGCTCATACAACTCCGTAATGTTAATCATTCCTGACGGATGATAAAGTTTATTTTTCTTTTTCCAACAATCTGCAAAAAACTCACTTTCAGGAGTCCACGTTGAATCAAACTCACCTGTTGATAAATATTTTACTGCTTTAAATGTTTTTAAAAATTCACCATTAACATTTGAAACCTGAATTGTGTAATAAGATTTACCTGTTTCATCCAAATCGTGCAGCATTACTCTTCCGCTTCGTCTTAATGATATAGTTTTTAAATTTCGCCCAGAATATTTATTTACTGTAATCTCAACTCCAAGTTCTTCTGCCAACTTATCATCAAAAGAGAACTCAATGTAATAACAATTTCCCATCACATCCGGAGTTTGAAACAATACATTTTCCTGTGGATTAATAAACGAAACATTTGATGTTACAAACCTGTTTGGATATTTAGTTGTATCTATAACTTTTTCGTAATATCCTTCCTCTCCATATGAATCACTAAATTTAACCACATTACCAACGCTATACTCTGTAGCTGAATTAAACTCACCCTTGTAATTGGAATCGGCTGTTGTCGTTCTTTTTTCTGAATTTACAAACTTATAATCAAACTCACCTGTTGTTTGGTCGATAACCCCGCAAACACCATTCATATTGCAAATCCATTGCAATAATTGGAGTGCAGAATAATCTTCCTTGAATGGACCTATTTTTAAATCTATTACATCCATTGGCAAACTAATGTTATAGAAATTTTTCTGATTTATTCCAATTTCAGAAAACAAATCATTTCTTAAATGAAAAACTTGTAAATCATTCGGAAAATATTTTTCAAGTTTTTCAACATATTCAGGTCCATTTATCGTTGGAGCTACACCAGTTGGTGGTATTGTTAAATCTCCTGAAGCCACTTTCACAATATTACAGGCTTGATAAAAACTATCTATATAGTCCTGTTTAAAATGATAATATCCTTTAGTTTCCACATTATTTGAATCAGTATATGTGCCATACACAGTCTGGTCTTTTTTATATGTCGTTTTTAACTTGTATGAACCCTGATAAGAATATGGATCTACCATTCCCATTCCATACTCATCCACCTTATTCATCCAATCCTTAATTGATTTTTCCTGATAATCGTATAATTTATCATAGGCTATCAATTCACTATATCTTGGATCCGCTGCCTGTCTTGTAAAGCTTTCAACCTTTCCCCTAAATATGATAATGTCTTCTGTGTTAGATGTATCAACATAACCATATACTCTTTGACATTCTTCCAATTCATCAGGATATAATTCATTTTTGCAAGCATTCGTCAATTCATATATTTTCAGGTTGCTTACAAATTCCTTGAATGCATCTGTATCTGTTCCTGAATAGCTTATTTCTGCAAACCACCCCTTTAACGGATAGTTACTTCCAATGGGATAATGTTGGGGCATAATAATATCTGTTTTATTATTAAAATCCCGTACCACATAATAATACGGACCTCCAGTGTACCAACATCTAATGGTCATTCTCACACCATCAAGAACCTTTTCTGATGTAAGAATTCTTATCCCGATAAAATTATCCGGTTCTCTTCCAAAAATGTTGTATTTCTTATCAGTTTCATTGTATACAATGTAAGAACTGCTTACTTTTGTTCGTTTGATATTTTCTGTTTTTTCATCAGAAACATCATCGGAATAAATATAATATTCCTGGTCAAACTTTACTATGTCCCCTGACTTGTAATTTGTTCCCTTAACCCATTCACCCTTGTAAGAATCATCCTTTACTGACAAAGTGGCTATGATGTCCTGACCTGTAATGTCTGTATCATAGTCAAATGTTGTAAGATTAAACTGAGTTGAGATACAGCCCTGTAGCATCAAATTTGAATCACTACAAAGACTGCCTGTCAAACTCATGCTTTCTTCCTGAATGTTTGCATTTGTGATTGGAGTTAAGTTTGAATTATTTGGGAATGTGATTGTTAACTTCTTTGGAACATTCTGCTCTGTATATGCTCTTATAGTATCTTCATTTACATTTAACATTGGTGCTCCTTTCTAGTACTCTATGAATTCCATCTTTAACGGATTATACAGTAATTCATTCCTCATCTGATTTTTTATTGTATATGAAATATCCGGCATATACACCACAGCGTTTTTGTAGGTTAAATCCTCTGAGTTCCAGTAAGTTATTTTTATTTTTCTTTCAGTTCTGTTAATTGTCCCCTGATTCAGCAATTGTCGTATTTCTTCATATTGACTTTGCAGAAGTGGTGGTGTTTCAAATTCAATCTTTGTTTTGAAATTAGGAGAAGTCTGTCTAATAAGATAATTATTTGTATTTCTGTAAGCCTTAAGTTCAGACCTCTGGTTATCCGTTGATGTATACGTTTCACTTTTTATATATTTCATTGGAAATATTTGGTCCTTTACTTTTAACAAATATCCTTTATACTTTGCCATTTTCTACCTCTTTTCTTAAATCCATACAGGTTTTCCTGTTCTTCTCTGCTCCTGAACCACTTCTTGTTTTACCATGTTGAATACTCCTCTTGAATCCTGCTGAACAATAACATTAACCTGCATGTTTGAAATTGCATTAAGTAAATCTTTATCAGAAATACCTGTTGCATTTTCACCCTGTACCTGTCTAAATGCATCTACAATGGTTGATAATGGAGATTCAATGTTTGTTCCGTGTTTCTGATCACCGACCATAGCCAAAAATGGTGCATTAGGTTTCAAAACAGCACCTTCGGCAAGCGCTGGAACACCACCCATTTTAGGAATTTGAGGTACTGGCAACGGATTGTGTCCCCACATCTTTTCAAATGGTTTCCATTTCATTATTTTTACTGCTCTAATGTTATTAAGCATTCCATTGATTTTATCAAATGGTATGGCCACAACTTTATTAATCCCACCTATCAGGGAGTTAACCACTGATTTAAATACCGAAGCGATTCCAGCCTTTATTCCTGAAAATACTTTTCCACCTGTGCTGAATACATCTTTTACTGCCTGCCAAGCCTTGCTGAATGTATCCTTGAACCAACCTGATACATGTCCGAAACTTCCCTTTATTCCGTTCCAAACATTCTTAAAGAATGCTCCCGGATTACTAAATATGGACTTAATCGCATTCCAAGCACCACTAAAAACTCCCTTAAAGAATCCTATTACACCTGAGAACACATTTTTAATTGCTGTCCACCCTGTTGTCATAACTGTATATATTCCATTTACTACAACTTTTATATATGATGCAACCTTACTGCAAATTGCCACTATTGTATTCTTTACAAAGTCCATAGCTATATTGATTATGCTTTTTATTCCATCAAACACACTCTTAAACACGTTTTTGATTCCGTTCCATGCCTTTTTCCAATCTCCTGTAAACACACCCACCACAAAATCAATTAAACCATTAATGACATTCATTAAGGTTGTAATAACAACGCTGATTACGCTTATAATACCCTGTATCTTGTTCCATGTTGTTTCTATGGTAAAGGCTATTTGTGGCATTGCCTTTTCGATGAACCAGCCGATTATTGGAGATAAGAAATTGAACAATTTTCCTGCAACATCAATAACTCTTCCAATGAATCCAAATATGCTATTAAACATTGGACTAATATAGGTGTTCAACAAACTGCTTAATTCACTGGCAATTCTTGAAAATACCGGTGCCAGAAATGAATTATATCCATCAAGAACATAATCAAATATTGTGGATAAGCCACTTCCTATATTGTCAAATGCCGGCTTTATGTACTGATCATACATTGAATTAATGTTTGTAAAGACTTCCTGAACAAATGTCTTTATTCCACTAACAGCTGTTTCTATTGGTTTGATTGTGTTCATTAAAGCTGTTTTAATTGTATCCGTATTTTCAACAATCGGTGTTGTAATTGCCTGCATAATGTCACGTCCGATTTTCTGGCATAAAACATATAATTCAAGTTGTACAGTTGTAAAAATAGCCAATACATCAGCCACAATTTGCTGTGCATCATCACTTTCAAAAACTGTAAAAATGTCTGCCACTGCTGCACAAAAGTTCGCAAATATTTCTGCTCTTTCTGCTGATATATTTAACATCTCAACTATTTTGTCTTTCAAATAATCCTTATTTTGTTCGAAAAACTTATCAATGCCACCAATCAACATTGTTGCAATGCTTATTCCAATGCTTGCCATTGAGCCCACTATTTTCCCAACGCTTAATGCTATGCTGTCTGCCCAATTACTTGCTGCATCCAACACTTTTTTGTCTGTAAAAATTTCCTTGATGTTCTTTCCTATGTTTATGAGAGCATTTTTTATGACATCTAAACCTTTGCTTTTAAATCCCAGTGTAAAACCTGTCTTGAACAATCCTGCTAATTTCTGAAATTTACCAAAAATCTTATCAAGCCACTTGTTCATTGTTCCCAGTGCTCCATTGCCTGCATCAACATTTGGAGTAATGTCCTTGACTGCACTTGCTCCTGAAGCTGAAGCTGTTCCAGAACCTGATCCTGACGTTCCCGAATCACTGTCATTTTGCTGTAATACATTTAATTCATCAAATCCTGCAAGTCCTCTTGCCGCTTTTGCTGCTTTCTTTGTTGAATCAGTTAATCCATTCATTCCACTTGTGGCTTCATCAGCATTACTTGCCACATCTGACAACTCATTGCTGGTTGATTGTACTGTCGATGAATCATCTGACTTATTCCCGGTAATCATGTCAGTGAATGACTTAAACATTCCTGCCAATGTGGTTAATTTTCCCATTAAGGTGTTAACCAATTTTATTACAGGAGTGAACACGTTAATGAGCCCTTGTCCTATTGAAGCCCTCAAGCTATCAAACTGCAACGACAATAATCTTGTTTGATTCGCCCAACTGTCTGATGTTCTTGCAAAGTCTCCTGACGCATCAGTTAACTGTTTCTGAACAAAGGCATATCTTAAAGCTACCTTTTCCTGCTCAGTCATTTTTGCAGTAGTCTTTCCAAATCCATTCTGCAATGCAAACTGATCCAATGCTGTCTGTGTCATTACTACACCTAAATCCTTGAGGGATTCAGTTTCACCGGTAAACACTGACTTAAGTTTCGTATATGCCTCATCCTGACTAATATTGTAAAAAGATGCAACATCACCTGATAATCCGGTAAGAGTTGTACTCATTTCAGCTGCTTCTTTTTCAGAAAATCCAAAAGCCTTTGACATTGAGCCAAATGTACCTGCATATCTTTTGGCCATTGTTTCTGATAGACCAAATTGAGATGCTGCATTCTTTGCAAACTTGTCAATTGTTCCACTCATTTTGGGAAAAGCCACATCAACCACGTTTTGAACTTCTGCAAGGTCAGAGCCTAACTCCATGCACTGCTTTCCAAAATCAAAAGTTTTCTTTATGGCAAAAGCTGAAGCCAATGTTGCTCCAACCTTCTTTGCCATCTTTCCAATTCCTGACAACTGAGAATTGAATCCACTTTGGTTTAATTCCAAATCAAGAGCTATTGCTCCTACACTTTCTGCCATAATAAACCTCCTTTCCTACTGCCTTGATAATTCAGAAGTATTTAATCCTGCCATTTCCCAAAAGACTTTCTCGAACATTTCTGAAGCTTTTTCTGCTTCCTTCTTATTACCTGGTCTCTTTGCCTTCTTAAGCCTGTACTCGTTTCTAATTCTCTGTTGGTCCTTAGTAAAATTCTTTAATACTTCACTGTCATCTTCTGCTCTTATTGAAACAATTCTGCCCAAAATGGTATTAGGTCCCAGTCCGATCAATAGACTTTTAAATTCGCTCCAACGCATATCTTTTATGTCACGTATTCTTAATCCATACTGCGTTGTAAATGAAGCTACTATTAAATCAAAATCATCTATCAGGTCATAATAAGGATCTACTCCCCCGAATTTTTGTCAGCATCATCATTTCCTGATGCAAGTTCAACTGCTGCCATCACAACTTTCTGATAGTCAGAAAAACTGAGTTTCATTTTTGAAAGCTTTTCCTTTGAATCATCTGTGAAAATTATTTTGCAAAGTTCTTCAACATCCTTTGCGGTTGGTCTGTCAGACACCAATCCCATAACCTTCAACATATTTTCTGCTGTTGCATCGATCTCTAATTCTGTATCCTTTATTTTTAATCTTGGATTATCCTCAAACGCTAATTTATTTGTAATATCTATTATTTTTGACATTCTTATTCCTCCTAAAAAAATAGAGCAAGTCAACTAATTCTGCTGACCTGCTCTTGTTCAATATGATTCCAAATTAAACTGCCGGTGTAACGGTCGGTTTTCCATTTGACATTACATCAAACTCTAATGGTGCCACATTTGTGCTGTCTCCTGCACCTAATGCTGTAACATTGTATACTGCATTTTCAAATAATACTGTAGTACCATCCTTAAATGTCCACTGAAAAGCTCCTTCTGCATCTCTTCCATTCTTAAACGCTTTCCCGGCAACATAATCATTACCAGTATCTCCAACATTTCTTTTTCCGGTTACTGAAATTGTTAATCCCTTGGATGTCATTAATCTTCTAATCCAGCCCTCTGTATCCATTGGAGTCCATTCTTCAACCCCATTGTCAAAAGATACAGAGTAAGATTCCATGTCTGCAATGCTTCCAAGGCTTGCCTTATCAGCTCCTACCTGAAACTGATTATCATATACCGGATATACTCCTGTTGCTTTTGCCATGTCTATTCTCCTTTCTCTACCTTGTAATAAAAATCTACTTCTATTACTCTTTCATATATGTTGTTATCATCAGTACCAACATCTATTGGCTCTGACGATAATAGACTTACATAAACTATTTCAACATTGTTGATAAGTATGTTTCTTGCTTCTGCCATTTTTCTGTACAATTCAAAAGCCTTTCGCTCTGTATCATCAGCATCATTATTCCAATGAATCAGTAATGATACAGGTTTAACCTCATAGCTTTTTAAATCACCATAGCAGATTCTTGGCGGATTACTTGTTTTTCGCTGATAAACACCCAGTGACTTGTCCTGTTTATTGTCAAGCTTGCCAATGTAATAATGTTCCGCAACATTAAATGTTTTCAGCCAGTCCTTAATGTCCTTTAAATAAAGCACTATCATAATCCTCCATTTCTTTTATATAATTTCTTAAATGTGTCTCTTGCAAAGTTCTGTTTTTTGCCTCCTGCCAAATAATCCTCAAACCATTTACCTCCGGCATTTGGATTTTCTGCAGTACTAAAGTTGTATTCAGGATGATAATAAAGTCTTCTTGCGTAAGGAGTACTTGAAACAATCTGCACCCTTCCCTGATTACTTTCCTTGTAATCAACAAATGTTTGCGTGTTTTGCAATGTTCCCTTGTCAAAGGGCATTACCTGTGATTGCTTTAAATCACTTTGAACTGCATCAGCAGTCTGCTCTAGTGAAGTAACAGCCGCTGTACTTAGTTTTTTTATCACTCCCATGTTTAACTTTACTCTTGATTTTGCCTTTATCATTTAATTCAACTCCAATAATGTAAAATTAACTGTCCCATCAGGGTTTCTTGCTTTTGTTCCCTGATAAATACTTCTCTTAACTCCAAAGACCTTGACATACCCACTGCTTATGACTGACTGTTTAGGACATATGTCTCCGTCAAAATAGGCTTTTCCGTCCAATGTAACAATCTTCTGTTCTGCAGTTAATTTTGTGTATGCCTTATCCTGATAATTACACTTTAATTTCTTCTGACACACAATAATGGGAGAGCCTGTTTCTGACAAGCCCTCTCCATAAATCACCACTTCCATTTCAGTGGTACACATTCTGTCTGGAACTAACTTGGGATATTTCATTTAAACACCTGCCAATCCTGTACATAATCCTGTCTGACAAAGCAGAGCATATAAGTCTTTGCTTATTGCCACTCCGTTTTGAGTATAAACATTCCATGTATTTCCAATGCTCATTGACACACCATTAAGTGAATAACTTGAAAGAACCGATTGTATTAAGTCCTCATTCTCATATTCAAAATCGGCAAGCCTACAAGTTACTTCCCTTATGATATCCTTCTGAAAAGTTGTCAAATTATCAAATCCATATCTGTTAATCCTGCCAAATGTTAATGAATCAATGTGTCTGCTTGCCTGTTTAAGCTTACTTGCAACTTTTGTCTGTTCAATGCACCTTGAATCAGAAATTCCCAAGTAATCGCTTAATGTTGCATATGGGAAGTAAGCCATAGGCTCACCCCCTATTCAGCTTCAGCACTCTTGATTTTCTTGATAATTCCTTCTTTTGAAGTTGCGTTACCTAAATCAATGCTGTGCTCAGTTGCATATGCCTGCAATTCTTCAACTTCCATCACAGAAAATTTATCACCTTTAACTTTTTCAAGCTGAGCTTTTAACTCATCTCTTTCTGCAACTACCTTCTCATATTCGGAGTATGGAACTGTAGCCTTAGGTGAACGTTTTAAAAGTTTTCCTTCCTCGTCAAAAATGTCATATCCCATTGCAAGATATGATTCCATTTCCACTTTGGACACTGTATAAACCTTATTTGCTTTTTTGGCTGTCATAGTTCTTCTCCTTTCTAGGCTGTCTTTGCGTGAATGATGCAGCCATCTTTCATAAGCTCATCAATTGCAAATGTTCCGTTTAATTTTCTGTTCTGATAAACATAATTGTCAGCTGTTCTTGAATCTGTTCCCGGTTCAAATACTGTGATGTAGCTATATTTGTCTCTTGATACCTGACACTCCGGATCAATTAAGATATAGTCCATCTGAACAGCTGAACTATCTGCAACACATCCATTTGTAAAGTTATAAGCACTCTTAAATCTTGCCGATGGAACTTCCTTAATCATTCCAATGTCATCAATGGAATGAACTCTTCTGTCAATTCCCTTTGCTCCACTTACTTCAAGTGTTCTCTGAATGCCCTCAGCATTCTTAAGTAACTTATAATAAGCTGGTGTGCAATAAAGAATAACTCTGTCAAGTGGAACACCTGCTTCTGTCATTGCCTCAAGGTTATCATCAAAATCAGAAAGAACATTAGCTGTAGTTAAAGCTTCTGTTTTAACTTTTGCTCCTACTCTTTTAGCTTCTGTGTAAAGCTTACTGAATGTGTAACAATCAGCCTCAGGAATAGCCTGAGTTGTCTCAAATCTTTTCTGAATGTTTGCTATTGAAACCACCATGTTTGTTTCATCAACATCCATTGGATCTATAGCAAACTCAATGTCTCTGTCGTGGTCCAATGTTTTTGTTTCATATTCATTTGAATATGTACCTGCGTTAAAACCTAAGTTGCCTCTTGAATGATCCTTATAACCACTTACTGATAACTTAGGAATCTTTAAGTTTTTTCCATTCACAATCTGAATGTCTGAATTTGAATTATACAAATCCACAGAAACCTGTGACTGACCATATAATTCTCTTAAAATGTTGCTGAAAATATCAGCGTACTGTAATGCTGCCATGTATTACTACCTCCTATTTTTTCTTTATTCCAAAAATGCCTCTTAACAAGTCATCCTGGTTCTGATTGTTGTTATTGTTTGGAGCACCAATGGGTTTAAATCCCTGATTGTTTGTTTCTCCATTTCCTGCCGGCTTTAATGCCGGAACATCTTCTAATACCTTGTTGATTGCAGCTTTTACTTTTTCTGCATCAACTGTTCCATTCTCTCCTGCCACATCCTTAAAATCAGCCATCTTGATTACATATGGAATCGACTTTGAATCAATGCCAAGTTCAACTGCCTGTAATGTTGCAGAATTTTCAATTGTGAGCTGTAAATTTCTGCTCTGCTCCTGTGCAAGCTGTGTCTGCATTCCTGCTACGTCAGGTTTATTCTTTGCTCTCTGTTCCTTGTAACTGTTAATTGCCTGTGTTACTTCATTTTCAGACATTCCCTGCTGCTGAAAGAACGACCTTAAAGCCGACTGCTCAGCTCTTGCAGTTCTGCTATTAACAATTCCGTCAAGCTGTTCCTGAGTGTATGTTGCACCCTGATTATTGTTTCCAGTATTCTGGTTACTGTTACCATTTCCGGCATTATTATTCTGGTTGCCGTTACCCTCTCCGCCTTCTCCTGAACCTTCTGCAAAAAATTGAAGGTTCATGGGCATTTTTCCTGTTTCTCTTGATCTCAACATCATTACGTATATTCCTTTCCGTTTTAGCTCGTCAGCTTATTCCGAGAGTTTTAAGCCATCACGTTTTGGGCATATAAAAAGCACCTACTTACTTGTAGATGCCTTTGGTTCGTCTTTTTCAATTACTGCGCCAATTCTTAATAAATACTCCTTGCGCTCTTTTGTTTTTGCCCTAACCTCATCCCCTGCTTTTACCAAGGCAAGGTTGTTTTCCTTGTCATAAAAATTGATTTTTGCGATTAACATTTGTTACCTCCTTATTACTTTCTTATTTTGTTGCATAAAAATACCACCTAGCAAAAACTAGATGGTATCTATGCCATTGGCCATTCTTTCATTTTTTTCATTTCTTCTTCAGATTTTTTTATTGCTTCTTCAATTTCCTCTGGACTTCTGTCTGTTTTTACAATATAATCTCTTTCCTTAATTATGCCAGTATCTCTTTCCATTCAATAAGCCCCTCCTTTGAAAGTTCTTGTAATGCCTTTTCTTGCGCTTCTAATATAGGTAAATTATAATTTTTCCCCATATATTTGTCAACTTTATTATCTAAATATGTAGCTGGAAATGGTTTATTTCCTACCTTATATTTAAAAACTTTTAAATCATGTGTAATTACTAATCCAAAATCATATTTTCGATATCCAGCAACTACAAAATCACTACCAGTTGGCAATATATTTGTGGGATGATTGTGTATTCCTATTTTTGATGGCATTTGCCTTATCAATTCAATTTCTTCTTTATTTAATTCTACTCCTAAAATATTGTTACTATTCGTTTTAGAAAATAATTTTTTTCCTGCCTTCTTACTAATAATATAAAGATCTTCTCCATCAGTTCCATTTCTATGAGTTAGCATAGCTTTTGCATATTTTCTTAGAGAATTGTTTGTTGCTGAATCATTAGTTAATTGGTTAAATTTCTTTCCAAATTCTTTCTTCATTTTAATCAAATCAACATTATTATTTCCAACTCTTTTACTATTAAATTTCCCACTTTCTGCAACCTTTTCTATATTTATGCCATTTGAGAATTCTTTTATATTATTCCATTGATTTGTTCTAGTCGCATACTTTTTCTTATTTTCTTCATCTAAAGAATAATTAGATAACCTATCAAACTTATCTACATTCCTTTGTATCAATTTGTCCCTGCTTTCCTGTTTCTCTGCAATAATAGCCTGTTTCATTTCTTTCTTTGTTACCTTTTCAGGCTCTTTAGAAATTCCAGGATAATATGTACTATGACCATCATTGCAGTTAGGATGATATAAACCTCCTGCTATCGCCTGAGACATTAACGGATATGGACCGTCACTTGCTTTTCCACCACTCCAAACATCATCTATCAGTATCTTTCCAATCCATTTTGCACATTTTGAACAAGGTAAACCTCTCTTATGGACCACAACTGTGGAAATTCCCCACTCCTTACGTTTTTCACCTTCACCCTGCAAGTATGCTCTGGTATTAGCTGTTCTTAATGCCATTCCCGCATATGAGGCTATGTTAACTCTTGCACCATTCTTGTACTGAACACAGTTAATGCCACGACTTAGAAAATCCTTTGTAGCCATGTCCACTGCCTTTTCATATGTTCCTGCTCCGGTGTTGAAATACACCTGTGCATTGAATATTGATTTTCTGTACTGGTCATTTGCCATTCTTAGCATTGCAGTTTCAGCTCTATGCATAGAACCATTTATTTCACTTAATAGCGCATCCAGTTTTCTATCATTGACACGAAAAAAAGCACCCTCAATGGTGCTTCCTGCTTTATGTGTTAACTTTGCCCCTTTTTTAATGGCTTTTAGAATGTCTATTTCCTGATCTGTTGCTCCTGCTTTTCTGTGCTTTATGATTGATTCAGTGATTTTTCTGTTAATGTCAGAAAATCTTTTTGTAAACTTCTTTTGATTTTCCTGTTTGTACTTATTCAGAGCTTTTAACTGTTCAGCCTGCCACGATGTCCAATTATATCCCTCTTTTGTTTCCTCTGCCCTATGATTTGACAGATTTCTCATCATTGAATCAATCAACTCATTTTCAATGGCTCTAAAAGCTTCCTCAATGTCATAATCTTTTGGCATTTCTAATCAACTCCGTTGGCATATACTCTAAAGCCAGCTTTCTTAAACTGTCTTTTCAAATTTTTTACCTGTGTGATTGAACTGCATTTATCATTACGCATTTCAATCACTTTGTCCTTTTCCAAAGCATATATACCTCTAGGTACCTGCTCACTTGCCAGTCTAAGCAAATTCATTGCCTTATTCTTCGACATCTGGTAAACCTTTTTCCCCACTATCACCTTCATCTGTATTTTCTCCTTCCAAATTTAAAGCCGGTTCTTCCTCTTCTGCTATTCCCTGCTCTGCTTTTAATCTTGCAACCTCTTCCTTTTTCCATTCCTCATCCTTTGTATCTCCATACAACTCATCAACGGAAGCTTCAACGCTCATAATCCCCTGTGTCTTAGCCTTTCCAACAGTCTCTACCTGACTTTCAAATGATGGATTTGCATACTCACTGAAGTCTATTGTACATTTAACTTCTGTTGGCACATTGTTCTGGCTGATACTAACAACGTTAAATACTTTCTGAATGAATAAAGGTATCTGATCTTGTAATATGTCCACTATGTTTCCTCTTGTGTAAAGAGTTGTTTTTTCCTTTTCTCTCTGTGCATCCGCATTATCCAGCTTCTTGACATCAATTCCCAATGTACTTGGACTGATTAATCCCTGCAGACACAAATCCAATGCTGTAATGTATGTGGCAAGATATGAATCGTGCGGAATTGTCGGCTGTGTAACCTCAATCTTGTTCTGTGCATTTTCAGATAAATCATCACCACGCTTTATGTATGAATTATCAAATGCATTTGGCTTAATTATTGCCCCGCTTTCCGGATCTCTTGGCAGTAATGATTCAGGAATCCATTCCTTGCTTCTGCCCTTTCTTAGAGCATCCATCCACTGACTCCAAGCTTCATCCAATGCGTCAAAATCATCTGTTTTCTTGTCAAAGATTGACTGTCCTCTTCCTTCCCACTTTGGATTTTCTCCAAATTTAATAGGATGTGCCATAATTAGTGAGCTATCGAATCCCACATCAACCAAATTGCTCAACACTGGAATAATTCCCAAAGGAACTTCCATATTGTCTGTTGCTCTGTAAAGCTTGTATTTAATGTACCCATATCCGTAGTGTTCCTTTAACACATACATTACCTGATTCTGCTCATATTCTGTTGTAAATACTACTTCTTGTATTCTTCCCCTGTTATAAACAAAATCAACCTTATCAGAACCATAAAACTCTATGATTGGATACTTACTTATGCTTTCATCAAGTGATATTTTAAAGGCACCATCTCCAAGAATAAGCATCTTTGACACTGCCTTTTTTAGAATGCCCTTAAAGTTATTGTCCTTCGATATTTCATTCCATTCTCTTTTGTCTGAATCCTTACTGAATGAAATCTGACTAAAATCATTAATGACAATATCTGTTAATCGGTCAACAATAATCCCTGGTAAGCCTGTATGTATTTTTCTTATCTCTCTTCCAACAGTTGAACGTGCAGCCCAAAACTTCACACCATCTGAACCACCTGGAATGTTTTGATAAAACTGTGTCAGTTCGTAGCTGTCACCACGATACCAAATAAGATTTTTCACACAATTTCCATCATAATTAAGTAATTCCCTAATGTTAAATGTCTGTTTTGGTGCGTCCTGTATTCTTAAAAAATGTCTTATTCCATCTCTCATCTTGTCCATTAACCTCATTCTTTGATTACTCCTATTTTCTTTCTGTAAGGAATCCAGTTATACTGAACAGAGTTAACCATGTGGTCATTTCCATCTTCCGGTTCCTGATCCTTTTCTTCCTTCCAAGAATACTTTTCCAATTCCTTTACGTATTCCTTACAATTCTCAACAATTAAAAAACTTGGTTGAATGTCCTTATTGTCATTAAAGTTCATCCATCCAAGTTGTAATATGATTCTGTCTATGATTTTCACAGCTTTATATGCAGCATTAAATACATATAGACACTGTGCATGTTCCCTTTTAAACTTATTTAATTCCGTGATTGTTGCCGCATCAGCAGAATCAATAAATGTATGCTTTGCAAGCCCCCATTCTTTCCTGTTTCTTTCCAAAAAATCATAATAATTCTTTGCAGTATCAGATGGAGCTACCGGAGTTCCAATTTCGGCATTGTTGTAAACTCTCTCATCCAGAAGAATGTATCTGCCCTTGTTTGTAATTCCTGCAAAACTCATTGCTATTGTGTCAGGGCTCTTTGTTGAATAAGCTGTATCCAGTCCACTTGTGAATATTTCAAACCATTCTCTCTGTTCCTTATTTGACCTGTTTCTGATGAATTCTTTTGCTTCATTAACTGTAATTACATGATGTCTTCTGTCAAATATGCTAAATACAAGTCCTGTAGCCTTTCCTCTAAGTCCCTGTATCTTGTTTTTGTACATCTTTGTTCCTACTGGAACTGCATCAATCTTATCCTGAATGTCCTGCTCTGTTAAACTGGCATTATCATAAAAAGTAAAATACCAATGAACCCAGCCGACTTTTTCAGGTTCATTTAACTCTGCCAACAATTCTTCCGGATAATCTTTGATATATTTCTTTAATGGTCTGCTGTGATTAATAAACTCCTTGTACACAAGCAAATCAGGACTATCCGGGTTTGATGTAGTCATCATATACTTACATCTATGAGATATTTCTCTTAAGAACTCCATATCAGCTGTATTAACTTCATCAATGTACACGCAACCCTGTTGTGAACCTAAGACCTTTTTCCAACGTGCTTTATTATCATAACCACACACATATATTATCTTTTCACCATTTAGTGTCTGATACTTGATATGTGAAAGTCCAATTCTACCCTGACCTTTAGGATAATATTCAGCCAAACCATTAAACTGATCTAAAAGGCCTCTTTCATTGTTGATTACATTCTTTTCAACTGTTCCAAGGTCCGCCCCGGCAATTACATGATACTTAATGTCACTCTTTGCCACCATGAGCATAAACTTAAATATTCCTACTGTAGTCTTTCCTGCTGCAGTAGTACCTTCAAGAAAATCTCTCTTGGTTTCTGTCAGAATAAATTCCTTAAATTTAGGTGATAACTTTAACAATATTAATCACCCTCTCTTACAGGCTTAATCTGTTCCAATATGCTGGCTATGTTATCCAATTTCTCAGCTTTCTTTTCCTCTGCCTCATTGTTTACATCAAGCTTATCTGTATACAACCCATATCTCTTACCAAGAAGCTCAGCTGCTTTATTTGCATCTGAAACTCTTGTTGGTATTTCAATTATTTGTGGAATCTCTTCCTTTACTGTTTGCTTTCTCATAGTCCCTTTTTCATCAGGAACATACGTAGATGTTTCTCTGCTCAAAGTAACCACAACGTTTTCTTTATGTTCTCTTCTCATTACTGATGTGAGATATTCTAATACTTCTTGTGCATCTGCTGTTTTTTCATTATGCAATTCAGCCAACTGCTTTTCTATGTACTCTTTAATCTCCGGCTTATTCATAAGTCTTGAAGCAGCTGCAGCTGCAACATTATCATTCTTAACACTTGGATATGCCTTTTTGTAAGCCAATGTTTTGTTAAAGTCTGGATCCGATAAAAGTTCATCACAGAATTTTTGTTCTTTAATTGTCACCGCAACCGCTCCTTTCTTGATTTTAATTGTGTAGTCAACTTATTACACATTTTATTTTTCCCCACGAAAAAAGACAGCCTTTCGACTGCCTTTTCCTTGTTTTACCAATACAATAATTGGAGGATACTATTCAGATAACAGAAGTCCCTTCTGTTCAACTTCTTACTCTATCATTTTAGCACTGATTAATGTGACATTCTATGACACGTTTAAAACCGGCTCAATATCTTTCAATGCATAGCCATGTAGTCTTAATACATGCCTGTAAGATATATTCATTTCCAATGCTATCTCTTCCCACTTCTTGCTCTGGCAGTATCTCTTGTACAAAATCTGCTCGTATTCAGGATTGTTTAACTTCTGTATGTTGATTATTACGTTTGCTCTGGATAAAGCAAATTCACGCATCAAATCATTCCACTCACATTCCTTTTCATTAATCTTGCAGATTGTTTCTGCCATCTTATCCTGTGTTCCTGAAGACAGTACCCTCTCGCCCTGTTGGATTGCTCCAGTACTCACCACCATTTCCCTTAGGGTATCTATCTCTTCTTTTAGAATTTTCATCTTAGATTCAAGATTTCTAACCTGATTCAAGTATTCCTTTGCTGTCATTTCTTCCAAACTCTCAATCCTTTCTCTATTTTTCTGCATAAAAAAACCAACCACCGAATATTGGTAGTTGGTTTTGATAACCTCTATGCACTCTAAATATTTATATCTTTTACAAAACGATTTATAGTTCTGCAATTCGGACAAGTACACTCTATCTCGAATTTTATACTGCCATCATCATTTCTTCCAATAGCAAAAGCATTAGCTCTCACCGCAGGAACTTCATATACAACTATACTTCCCCTTCCTGCATCAGCTATTTTAGTCCATTTTAATGTTTTTCCACAAACATAACATTCATCTGTTCCTGAAAAACTTTCTCCTATCATTTTGTCTTCTCCCCTTTCTCTTGTAATAATACGATTATATCATTTCAACTACCAATATTCAATTGTCAATGTACCTTTGTTTCTAATCCTTATCCTGCAACTTGCATATCGCCCACAAGACGAACACTGCTCCAATTACCATAATAATAGCTATTGTATTAATAATTGCCATCTAATCACCTTCTTTCATAAATACCAACCAATGCGTTTTTGCTCTCCGATTTCCCAATATAGGTTTTTGTGAAAACAATGGTAGTATTTCCGATAGTTTTATTTGCTCTTCGTTCCACTTAAATATCAAAGTACCATTAGGCTTTAATACCCTCATACACTCTGAAAATCCTTTGCTTATATCTTGTCTCCACGTATCAGATAATTTTCCATACTTTTTGGCCATCCACGAATTTTCTCCTATATGCAACAAATGCGGTGGGTCAAATACAACCATATTAAAACTGTTATCTGCAAAAGGAATATTTTTAAAATCACCAATAATATCAGGATTAATTTCTAATTTCCGTCCATCACATAAAACGTCTTCTAATTCTCTACAATCCATAAATGTTACTTTGGGATTATTTTTATCAAAGTAAAACATCTTACTACCGCAACATACATCAAGTATTGGTGTTTCCATCTATTCCGCCACCTTTCACTATCTCGACCACTCTGCTATATTCCAATTGTTCTAAAACCTTATCCACGTCATAGGCTGTTGGCTGATGTTCTAATAATTCTCGACATTCAATGCATAGTTCTATTTTTTTTGCCATGCTATCTGCAATACTAATTAAACCATTCTCCATATAGATTTGTTGTTTCGCATCTAACCTTGCTATTTTATCGTTCAACTCTTTAATCGTTATATTTACATCTATTAATCTCATTCTAATCACTCTCCTTCTTTGCTAATTTCTATGTTTAGAACGCAACATACAGAATAATAATTCGTTCATTGGACGTTTTCTTGATGACTGTCTGCTTGGTATTATTTTATATAATTTCCAACTCGTATCTGCTTCCAGAGGTGTTGGATTTTTAAATTCTTCATATATTTCTCGCACATCTTTTAAGTTAATATGAGTAGGTATTGGCACCATAATCCCCACGTTATTGTTACTTTCTGGATAATTTTCTTTAAGATACTTCCAAAACTTATCCTCTCTTAAATCGTCCATTAATTCCTTGTACGTTTCCATTGTTGTGACCATATAGTTCTGTTCTCCATAAAATCTTAATCCATTACCGCTATATACATCATTCACACACGATTTAATTTCATAACAAATAAATTCTCCTTTCTCAATATCACTCACACAAGTAACACCTGCTGGAATAAATTGTATTAAATCAACTCTTTTCGGATGAGCTGTTCCATAATCTAGCGTAACCTCTTTGGCATAATATTTTCTGTCCTGCAAACTCTCTTCTAATAAATCAGTTAGAAACATTGTTGTCGCTTTCCTATTCATCTTCCTGCTCCTCTCTGTATGGTTCTGGTAGTGGTTGCCAAGCAATAATATCAAATACACTTTCATAACCATTTGACCAACCGTGATGATAATATGACACTCCTATCATTCCATCTTCATTAGTGGTTAAATATGCTTTTGCTTCTGGTCCAAAAGTTTCAGGTAATCTTTCATTACATAGAATCCAACCATTGTTTGCAGTTTTTTCAAATTTAAAATCTTTTTTGCATTCTTCGTAACCTTCCTGATGAGCTTTGTATATTTCTTCTTCCAACAACTCTTTCACTGCGTACAATCTCCACTCATCACCATCTTCATACAAATCCATTGGTGCTTCTTCTGGAACATTAAATTGAATTAAATACTCTCCAAAATAGTAAGATTCTTCCATCGCTTCAAATGCTTCTCTAGCTGTAATCTTTCCACGCTTTTTAGTTAGTTTAAAATATTGCGCATTTTTAGAATCTAATTCTTTTGTAATTCTGACCTTTGCCATACTGTTTCCTCACTTTCCGCTAGTTTTGCGTATTTCCAACTTCGCTCACATCCTCCTATAGCCGACCAAGAAGTTAAACCGTCATGCCAAGCATAGACTTTTCCGTTTTTAACTCCAGAAAAATGTCTTTTTTGCCATTCTCCCTCTTCCGTATCTTTAACTAGAATCGGTGTATCAACCTTGACCTTGCTCCAATCGACCTGTTCAACGTGTTCAGATTGTAGCCACTGCTCTACCTTTTTAGGACTACAAGCGTCTCGGTCGTTGAACACACAATCTAGACAAAAAAGATCATCACACATTTTCGGCTTTCCCGTTATTGCATTGATACCTATGTTTCTAATTATTATTTCCTTTAATTCATCTTTGTAATATTCAATATTTAACATTTCTCTCACTCCTTAACATTTCTTAACATTTTTGTCCTTTAGTTCTAAATTAAATCAAATATATTCATCTGATTATCATCCTCATAGACAAGCATTTCATTCTTAGCTCTTGTATAGAAATTCTTGTCTATCTCGAATCCAAACGCTGACCTTTTCAGCTCTCTTGCAGCTCTTAGTGTAGATCCACTACCACAGCAAGGGTCTATAACAACATCGCCCTCATCTGTAAAGATTTCTATTAATTGCTTCAATACAGTTACAGGTTTTTGCGCTGGGTGTATTTTGGGAATTTCCTTTCCGTCTCTTTCCCATTTAAACCAGTTGAATATCATACGACCTGTTCCTCTGATTGTCTTTCCGTTTTCGTCCGTCTGAGCTCCATTTCTGAATTTGGGCAATTTATCTCTATACAGCACTAATGCATATTCTGTCGCTCCAACTACTCGCATATTTGCTTTTAGTACTTGTGGGCTGTAATTTTTGATGAATACCAACGGTATGTAGTGGATGAATCCGTGCTTCTTTGCTGCGTCTATCAGTATTGGCATTTGTTCAAAGCTGCAAAATACAATCATACAAGGGCTGTTACTGCTTCTTCCTCTGTTAACTTGCTTTTTATCGTCTTTCTTCAACATCTTTGAACAAAAATGGAAATATTCATACAAATTAAAATTAAAATCAGAATTAAACGCTGACTTCCCAGCATATTTGCTTTCGCCATTTTTGTTATCTCCGCCTTTGTACCACATTGGATTACTACCATAAAAGTTATTTCCAACATTATACGGAACATCAGCAATTATTAGCTGTGCTGGTGGTATTGCGTATTTCTTGTAATTTTGCATATTGTCTCTGTAAATTTCACATTTTAATTTTTTTTTCATTTCTTCAATCGGAGTAAGAATTCTTTTATGTGCGCACAACTCTTCTCCTTTCGATTTTTTTATTTAATTACTGTTCTCAAGTCTCTTCTTTCAGTCTCCATGTCTATTCCACATTCTTCTGCAATTATGCTTATCTGCTCTTCCCATGTGCTGTAATCCTCTGCAATGCATTCAGCCTTGTTGTCGAATCTCTCAAACATCTGCTTTATTCTTTTGTTGCCAAAACCAAATTCATCATGCATTGTTACAGCCATTAGGATTTTTACATACAGTACTGTGTTGTACTTAACATTGTCACTGAATTTGTCTAAATCTGCTTTTGATACCCTTAAAGGTAGGTCAATGGCATTTCTCATTTTCAGGTCTGCTTCCAAGGCATCCAATCCCTTTTTTCTTGCAAACCTTAGAGCATATGCCATACCCTCACGTCTTGCCTGTTCCTCTTTTGACATTCTTGCCATCCTTATTTCCTCCATTGCCATAAGCCTTTGCTCTAAAAATCTTTAGTGCATTGTCTCTTGGTCTTCCGTCATTTATGAACTCTTCCTGTTCGTGTGTTAAAATGCAACCAAATTCCTTACTTGTCTTTTTTCTCATTCATTTTCTCCAGCTTCGCCTTAAGCTCTGCTCTCTCTTCCTTAATTCTTGCCAATCTTACGTGATCATCTGCTGATAAGATTGAAACTGAAAATAAAATCTGCGATTCCATTCTGTCCAATTCCTCTAAGCGAATTTCTATGTCCTTAATATCCTTAACTTTCATTTTGTTGTTTCCTCCTCTTGTCTCTGTTTTCAATCAGTTGTCTTTCCAATGCCTGATAGTCATATTGCCTTTGGTCATTAAATGTCTTCTTGTTTTGTTGCTCTTTCTTTACAGGATAAAAATTACTCCAATCACCTGCTATGGCATTCTTGACTGCCTGTATTCTATCTTCATCCGTGTCGGCTATCTGATTCAGTCTGTCAATCAAAATCTTCAACTGATAGCCTGCTACTGGTTTACCTTTTTCTTCTCTAAGCTTCAGGTATTCATCAAAAGCAACATTCAAATCATGATTGGCAAAAAAGCCAATATTTTTCTTTTCTTTACTTTTGTTTTCTTTTATTTTCTTTTGTTGTATTTCCGTATCATTTATGTTGGTTTCTGTTACATTTACACTTGTTTCTGTTACATTTATCGGTTTTAATGGTTCATTTAATAAGGGTTGACCTTTTTCATCAATCAACCTGTACCTTGTTTTCTGGACTTTGTTCCTAACAGTCACTGTATCGTAGCGTCGCTGAATTCCAACAGAGGTTATAACTCCTTGCATCAGGAGGTCATGATCAAACAGACCTATGTCCGCACAAGAGAGAATAACTTGTAACACAAAGTCTTTTTTGTTAACCCATCTGTTACCGATTGTCTTGATGATTTTAACCGGAAGGTTCTTCTTGAGCTGTTCAAAGTTTTTAAACTCAAGAAAGTAACCCTCTCGGTAAACCATCGAAATGACTATGTCGTAAATGGTTTGACCCAATGGACCATATTCATTCATCAGGTCCATTATTTTAAAGTCTTCATAATAATCAACATCTTTTGGGAAATAACTAAGTCCTGCCTTTATAGGTCTTCCCATTTATTTCTCCCATTACCACCCTGCCCACCGGACAATGTGGTTCATTAATTTAAGCCATTATTACAATGTTTGTTCCAAGTTCCTTTAAGTTCTTTTCAAGATACTTCTTTATTTCAGCCTTAGCCTGATTTACCCAAAGTCCACCATCAGCTTCTATTAATGTGAACTCAGGTATGTTGTCAGAGCCGTCAATTCTAAATACAAAACTTGATTCAGGCTGCGTAATTTCAAGAAATGTTCTGTATGGAATGAGTGACACCGGATTTGGAACTATTACGTCTGCACGACTGGCAACTCCCTGCTGGATTGTTGTCTTCTGTGTCACACCATCATCACCATAATTAGCTGTGGTTTTTGCTTCTATGTTTCCTGCAACCTTCATTATTGCTTCAAGGTCAGATGTCTTTACAAACATTGACTGTAATTCAAGAATAAACTTGTCCTGTGTTACCCAGCGGTTTGCTTTGAAATGTGGAAGGTCTGCTTCAACAGTAATTAATTTTTCCCTGTTTCTCTCTTCATCCAATCCTGAAATTAAAGTTATTTCTGATGGTGACTTTATCTGTATGATCATCTTGTCCCTTAACTCCTCAGTACAACCCTTGATATAATCCACCAATGCTGTAAGTGTTGACACTGTTAGCGGACTTGCCTTTTCATTTACGTCATATCTTCTAAGTTCCTTGTCACAGTATGTTCTTCCATTAATTTCCACTATCTTTGGCTCCATTGCCTGTTCCTTTAATTCTGTTACATACTTCATTGCTTCCTTTATCATTTTTATAATCCTCCTATGCTTCTCCTACTTTTCTTAAGTCAACTATTTTATTGTTTCCAATTATCTCGCCTGTTTCAGTATCCACCTGCACGGCTTCATTACCATACATTGTGTTTTCATCAAAGGTCATCTGTCCAGGTAATTCATTACCAATTTCCACTGCCTCAATGTCTCCTGTCTTAAGATTTGTTCCACAGGTCATTGTTGTTACTGCTCCCAATTCAGGTGCAAGTGATGTCTTTGCCACAACTCCTGTTGCAACAAAATTTCTTGTTTCATTCGGCTTGAATGCTATCGTTACAGTGATTTTTCTTGTAGCCTTAGCATCCGTGTTCGGATCCTGAATGTTCTTCATTACCTTTTCCATTGCCCTATTTACCTGAACCGTGAATGCTCCGTTTGCAAACTCCTCCATGTTAATGTGTTTCATTGCTTCTTTCCTCCTTAATGTAGTTTCCTGCTTCATATTCCCTATATATCTGCATCCAATCATCAAGTGTCATTGTCACCAGAATGTCTGCATTGTTTTTCTTGTGAAACACTGCTGGAAGTTCATCCTGCCTTGAATCTCTTCTTGCCTGCTCCATCCAGTCATACAAGTGCATTTTTTCCTGATGTTTTGCTTCTATATGTATTCCCGGAAGTCCCACAACGTCTGCATCACCATTTGCCCCACAATACTGCTGGCCTCTTCTGGTTCTGTATCCGTATTCCCTTAGATGCCCGGCAAGTTGTCTTTCAAACCTTGCCCCCTTCTGCCTTGCATTAACTGCCATTCTGTATCTCCCTTACTCTTTTCCTTGTTGCCAGCAACGACCAACCTATTCTCTTTAATCTGCTGCTTTCCTGTTTGTAATACTTAATGACAAGTTCATCTTCCTCGCCCTCTATTGGTTGAAAATACCCTTGTCCATTGGATAGATTAAGTATTACCGTGTTTCTTCTGGCCATTGCAATTTCTTCCCTTATGTCTCTGTCTGACAATCCTGTCACCTTCTCTAGCTTTTTTCTTGAAATCGCATTGTCCTTTCCGAAAGGGATGTAATCTGAAATGTTCATTGTCACGTCTCCTTTCTGCCTGCCACCATTCAGGTGACAGGTCTTACAATTTTGTGATATATATTTTGATTTATGACTGTCTGTTTTTTAATAATTGAAGAATGGCTTTGATTCTGTCTGAACCTTTTTTTCAGCCGGTTCCTCATTGTTTTTCTTTTCTTCTGGAACACTCTCTGTTTCCTCAACTGTCTGTTCTGCTGTCTGCTCCACTACTTCCTCATAAGTTTCATCTTCTGACTGCTCAACAGGTGTTGTTTCCACATATGTATGTGTTCCATCCTCATTAATTACTGTCATGTCGCTGTCAAGTGCTGTCTGTAAGTCAATGCTCATTATTCCCCACTTGCTTATGATTTGTCTCAACATTGTCTTGTATGCCATTCCGTCAAAGTCCTTGCTCCAGAAGGTCCACTTCGTTCCCTTCTTCAAGTCTGATGCATATCCCTGTGAATACTTCACTGCGTGAGCCTTCATCTTTTCCTTTGACCAGTACATTGCCTTCCTAAATCCATTGACATACTCAAACATTGCATAATAGCCAATTGTTTCTGCCTTTTCTCTCTCATTTTCATCTGAAATGAGATTTACTTCTATGTCTTCATTAAGTGGATCGAATCTGATTAACTCACCTTTCTTAATTGCCAGCACATTTAACTTCTTATACTGTCCTGATCTGATTGCCAGCTGAATGTAGCCCTTGTATCCAAGCTGGAACTGTGCCACCTTTGTTCCTGTTTTGTTATCCTTGAACGGAACCATGTAATACTGTCCAAGCTGTGGACTTGGAGATAGATTAAGACTCTCTCCAAGCAATGCTGCACTTACTATTGATGAATTTTGACATTCCTGTAATGTTGGATTGTTTCCAACCGCACTTACTATTGAACTGATGAATCTCTTTCCGTTCTTTCCACCAACAACCTCATTAATCTGATTCTTTACCGCATCATTTTTCAAATATGCCGTAAAACTTGTTTCTTGTCTTTTTGCCAAACTGTTTGATACTGCCATTTCATTTCCTCCTACTGTATCTGCTCATATTTAATGTTGTTTTTCGTAAGGAACTCACCCAATGCATTGAGCTGGTTTCCTGTTCCACACACCCTGATTACTATTGTGTGTGTCTTCTCTTCCTGATTTTCTTCTGTTCTTTCTTCCTGTGCCTCTTCCTCAACAGTCTGTGAAACACTTTCCTGCTTCTGCTCCGGTTCCTTCTTTCCTGCCTCTGCAAGTTTTTCGGCTTCTGCCTTTTCTCTTGCCTGTCTTTCCTCAAGTTCTGCCTTTCTTCTTGCCTCATACTCGGCTTTTCTTCTTGCATTTTCCTCGTATGTCTGTTTAACCATCAATGCTTCTGTAATGTTGAGGGTTTCAATGTATTTCTTTTTCATTTCAAACTGATATTCACCGGTTTCAGCATTAATGACTTCCAAGTCGTGTCTTACACTGTCTCTCATATGCTCCATATCATTGGTTATTGACTTTAATGTTGTTGTCACATTCAGATAACTTTCCTTGAAAACACGTTTGAATGTGAGTATCTCCTTCAGTTCTTCGGCACTTGCAAAGGTCCTGTCATATATCTCCTCAACCTTTATAAGTTTCTCTTCCCTTTTCTTCTGGTCATAAGCCTTTACCTGACTGTCAATGTTGGCATTTGCCTCATCTACAATTGCAATCAGTTCCTTTACCTGGTCTTCAAACACACTGTATGGTTCAAGCATCATCTTCTTGACATCTTTCTTTCCGTCATTCAATGCCTTGCTGAACTTATTAAGTGCTGCCCTGTCAGCCTTTGCTTCCTTTATGTTTTCATCCGTGTACACCAATGACTTGTACACGTTTGCCTTTTCAGTAACTTCTTTTTTTAATTCCTCAAAGTTCCAATCAATGTGCTTTAGTGCATTATCCATTGTTGGATTGTAAATTTTTAATTCCATCTTTTTGGTATTCCTCCTGTTTTAAATTTCCGGCAGAATGAGAGCCGGCTTTTTTCTTTTTTTCACAAGCTCCATGAACTCCCTTTCTGAACTTTTTATTATTTCAATGTCTTCCTCAACATCTGCCCTTTCAATGTGATAATCCTTTGTGATTAGTCTTATGCTCTTATTCCACACACTCTTTATCTGTGCCCTGAGTTCGACAAACTCATATTCCGTCACCATCAGGTAATGAAGCACCTGTATGTAATAATTGTCCGGGATGTGTTCACCATCCCATTTTTCCTTGTGCATTGAACCAAAAAGCTCACTGGTCTTGCATTCAAATATGCCCTTCCTCCCGGTTTCAAGTTCTGTCAGTTCTCCATCAAGTGATGCGTGAGCAAACGGATACTTGTCATTGAGAAGCATGTTATCACCAAAGTATTCAACCTTGTATTCCGGGTGGTCCAATGCAAATATTGCTCTTATGTGTTCCTCTGCCTTAGTTCCATATATTACGTAAGGTTCATTTGATATGTCTTTTGGTTGCATCATTCCAACCATCTCCTGCCAAAAAGTTACATTGCTTTTATATGGATTAAGTCCAAGTACTGCAGCTGCATCCGAACCACCTATCTTTCCCTTTCTTGCAAGAAGCCATTCAGGTTTACTTGCAAATTTCTTTCTTGTGACCATTTCTAATCAACCTGTTCATTAAGAATTTCATCCGTACAGTGCATCAATAATGTAACCAGTATCACCATTCCCAGAGCCACAAGTAACTGCCCTGCCTTGCTGTCTACCTCAATCCAGCCATTGACTAACATCACTGCTCCTGTAATTACTCCTATTACCACGTTCTTGAATCCGTTAAGTACTCTGTACTTTTCAGCGATAATGTGGTAATCTTTAAGTGGTTTGTTTTTATATGAGCTTGAACGTATTGCAGTACATTCAGGCTCTTTTCTTTTAACTTCTTTCACTTCAAGTCTTTTGTTTGTTTCCATAAGCTCTCCTAACTGAACATTAAATGTATGAATTTATTCAACATTTCATTTTCTTCTCTTGACAGTTTATTTTTGTTTTCTCTTACACGCTTTTCAGCTTCTTCATCCGACATCACAGAACATTCCAGCAACATCTCAAACATTTCCTTTCCTATGTTTTCACCATGCTTTTTTATAAAATGCCTCTTTACAGCCTCCACAAATATCATTGCCTCACATTCAATTAATTCATCAGGACCTGCCATTGTTGCCTTGTTTTTGTCTACAATAATCATCCTTATCCTCCAATCTTTCTTACCATTTCGGTAGTCTTTTCATCCGTCCAACTAATTGGCTTAGTCAGATGCGGACACAAAGTGTTATTAATGTTCATCTGTCTGCCCAAGGGACAGCTCTTACAACTTCCTGAATACTTAATGCAGGTCTGCCTTAAGTTTCTTAAGCTGTTAATTGCTCCCACCAATTCAATCACCCCCTTTCTATGAATAAAATCTTTCCTTAAAATATTTTGTTGGAATTTTTCCTGACATTGTAATGTAGCCTTTTTCTTTTAATTCTGCATTCATCTGTTTAATTAACTTGTATGCAAAAGAAAGACTACACTCCATTGTTTGAGCAATATCCTTTGCTCCCATAAATTGTTTTTCAGGCATATTACTCACCTCCTATAATTTCCATAAAGCCTGAATAATTAACGCATTAACTGTCAAACCTCTTTTCTTCGCCAATTCCTTAAGCTTTACATGTAGCTCTGTTGGAATCCTAATTGTTGTCTGTATCATCTCTGTTCTCCTTTCGTTTTGATACCATAATGATACGACCTTTTTCGAGGTTTCCCTTGTGCTGTAAAGCACGAGGTTTGTCAACAGTTTTATAAGATAAATTAACGAATCTGTTCGATAATATCTCTAATCATTGATGTTCCTGAATCCATATGAACATTTGCAGTTTTTACTGCTCCGTACCAGAAAGTCGCCACAACTGTTTCGTTGTCTTTGTTGTATTTCAAACTTTCCAATTCCTGAAAATCTCTTGTTTCCTGTAATACTGGTACTAATAAATCGCATATTTTCTGTTTATCTTCCATTGGTTTCTCCTCTTTTCTTTAATCAAATTTAATTTGATTTATTTGGTAAAAAAATATAGTCTATTGGCATATTATATAAAGCAGCTAACTCTTTACCTTGGTTTATTGTTGGTTCGGACGTTCCTTTTTCCCAATTTACTATTGTATTTTTTGAAACGTGCATTTCCTTTGCTACTTTTTCTTGTGTCATTCCAGCATTAACTCTGGCTGCTGCTAAACTAATCTGTATTTCTGCCACTTTTATCTCTCCTCTCTTTACTTTTAATTAACTTCCTGCTATAATCTTTTTATCACTTGGGCGACTTAGCAGGAATGTTAAGAAGTGTCGCCCTTGTGTGTGCTTGTTATTTATCGCCCTACTTAGTTATTTAAGTAGGGCTTTTACTTTTTCTTTTGCTTTCTCCAAATCTTCGCTCTCTTCCAAGATTGCTAAGATTTTTCTTGTTTGATTTTCTTCTGTAGTCTGTTTTAATAATTCTGCTAAATTCATTTCTTCGTATTCCATTTCTTTTCTCCTTTCCTGCTATCTCCTTGCTACTCCTATATAATATATCAAATTTAATTTGATGTCAATACTAAAATCAAATTTTTTTTGTTTTTTCGTTGACTTTAATAAAATTAAATTGTATTATCATTATATAATATAAATAGGAGGTATCTAATATGAGTGAAGATGTTCAAAAAGAAATATTTTCAAGAAATTTGAAAGCTTATATTGCTAATAGTGGAAAAACACAGCTTGAAATAGTCAAAAGTATTGATGTCTCCCCTCAAACATTTAATACTTGGTGCCAAGGCATTGCTATTCCACGTATGGGAAAAGTACAAGCCTTAGCTGATTACTTTCATATAAATAAATCTGATTTAATAGAAGATAAATCCTCTTTCCCAGAAGTCAACACTCTTGCAGCACACTTTGAGGGTGAGGAATTTTCAGAAGCAGAAATGGAAGAAATTAAAAACTTTGTTGAATTTGTAAAGAATAAAAGAAAGTAGTCCTTTTTATGGGACACCTAAAAAATTATACTCTAGTGGGGAGGTGATTTCTTGAATAAGTTAGAACAATTAGAATCAGAAGCCTGCGAGGATGGTATAGAGATTATTGATTACACTTTTGAAAACCCTAACATTAAAGGATTGTACTGTGACGGTGTTGTTGGTATAAGTGATAGTTTGGAAAACTCTACACAGAAACGTTGTGTTTTGGCAGAAGAGATGGGACATCATCATACTTCTAATGGAAATATATTAACTATGAGTTCTGCATCCAACCGCCAACAGGAGCATAGAGCAAGGATTTGGGGATACAACAAGCTGATTGGACTTAGAGGATTAATTGATGCCTTTGAACACCACTGCCAAAATATGTACGATATTGCAGATTATCTAAATATTACAACTGATTATTTAAAAGAAGCTATTCGCACTTACCAAAACAAATATGGCAATTATGTTGAGTTAGACAATTACATTATACAGTTCAACTACCCTAGTATTGGCATAATAAAAAATATTTAAAGCGAAACCACATTGGTTATTTAGAGTTAATAGCTCATTAAAATGAATTTAATTAAACATTATTAAAATTATTTAATAAAAGGAGGTTTTATTTATGATTAACTTTTCAGAAAATGCTGTATTCAATTTAAAGCCAATTGATGAAAAAGCTGTACAGCAAGATGTAACTAAATTATTTGTTGATGGTGAAATAATTATTGGTGCCTACAAAACAATACGTGATCAAGTTGTTTTTACCAATAAGCGTATTATTACCATAGATGTTCAAGGCATAACTGGGAAAAGAAAGGATTTCTCCACACTTCCCTACTCTAAATTACAGTATTTTAGTGTGCAAACACCGGGATTTGCAGAGTTTATTCCTGATTGCGAAATGGAATTATTTTTTACCAATGGATTTAAGGCTCGTTTTGAATTTAAAGGCAATTGCAATATTATAGAACTTGGAAGAATATTGTCTCAATATGTTCTTGCGTAAAATTAACAACTGCACTTTGAAAATATAATATACTTACCCGGAGAACCGAAGGGGCGGTTGGCTGGCTTCTGGATTTTACGAAAGGAGCTGATGCCAATGGTTACATATTCTGATTTATTCACGTTTGTAATTATGCTTTGCGCAGTTATAACTCTTGTTATTTACACATAACGCAAAAAGTAGCGCTCTTGTCTAGTAAACTGATGCGCTACTTTTTGTAACCATTAAATTGCCGGCGGCTAGGCTTCATCCAGCTTTCGGTTCTCTTGTTAAGTATATTATATCAAATCGAAGCATTTAGTCAACGTTTAGTCAATACTTAGTTAATATTTAGTCAACATTCAACCCCCTCGAAATCGAAAGGTTTAGAATCTAAAATAAAAGAGCCAGCCACTAAGGACCAGCTCCACAAGTGATATAAATACCACCCTAGACAAGTTGTATTGTATCATTTCTGGAGCATCCGGTCAAATGCTGGGTGTTATTTTTATACCCTTTTTAGGGAAGAAAGGAGATACAATATGGCAGTATGTAAAGATAATAAAACAAACACATATTTTGTTAAAACCTATTACACCGATTATACCGGTGCGAAAAAGCAAAAGAAGAAACGAGGTTTTAAACTAAAAAGGGAGGCTTTAGATTGGGAACGTGAATTTTTGCTGCAAATGCAAGGCGAACCTGATATGACTTTAAATTCACTGGCTCGATTATATTTAAAAGACATAAAAACTAGGCTAAAAGAAGTAACCTATGACGGTCATAAACATTTACTAGATAATAGAATACTTCCATATCTAGGCAATAAGCCAATTAATTTAATAACTCCTGCTGATATAAGGGCATGGCAAAATAAACAGATTTCCCAAGGATATTCGGATGCATACCTTAAACGTATGAACAGCCTACTTGTTGCTACTTTAAACTTTGCTGTGAAATTCTATAATTTAAAAGAAAATCCATGCCATTTAGCTGGAAGTATGGGGAAAAGAAAACGAAACAAAATAACATTCTGGACCAAAGAAGAATATTTTAAATTCATTGCATTAGTTGATGATATTACAAAGTATACAATGTTTCAAACTCTTTACTATACCGGTATTAGAATTGGAGAATTATTAGCTTTGACATACAATGATATTGATCTAGCTAATGGAATCATTAGAATAAACAAAACCGTAAATTTTAAAGGGGGAAAAGTTATATTCACTTCTCCTAAAACTCCAAAAAGTAATAGGGAAATAACAATCCCGCAATTACTGATTAATGATTTAAGTAATTATATTGAAAAAATTTATGGCTATAAAATGACCGACCGTGTGTTTCCATATACCAAAGCTATTCTATATAAGGAACTCAAAAAGAAGAGTGAACAGGCTGGACTAAAAAAGATACGAGTACATGATTTTAGACATTCACATGCAAGTTTATTAATTGATATGGGTATTAATCCATTACTGATTTCTGAAAGATTAGGGCATGAACGAGTTGAAACTACCCTTAACACTTATAGTCATTTATACCCTTCCAGAGCTGATGAGTTAGCAGAAAAGTTAAACAAAATAGTACCATTTTAGTACCACTAAAAGAAAAAGGACTTAGGAAAAACTCCTAAGTCCCTTTATTTATAGGCTATTCGCCATTATATCGTATTATTCAATAATTGTTGCAACCTTACCTGAACCTACTGTTCTACCACCTTCACGATATCAGACTGGCGTATTGCGGTGTGCAAATGATGATTTTTCGTGTGATTTGTGGGGGAAAGTCCGGATTTTCCACTGTATCCGTGTGGTTTTTGGGGATTTTGTTATCATGGTGTTATCACTGACTTATCTTTTATAAACGACAATTCCTTTATTATTAAATTTTCTTATTCCATCCCTTTCTTGCTGGAAAACTCTTACTTCATTAAAATTATCTCTTCCTCCAAGTTTAAAAGCACTGCTGGCAATATTCTTTGTATTTAATGGATTAGTTGTGGCATAAACATTTACTTTTTTTATATTATTATTTAAGCTCCTGACTTCATTAACAACGCACCTTACTAATTCAGGACTATCATATCTGTTAACATCATTAGTATTATTACGCGATATTAATAATGTCGGTATATTTTTCTTTATTTCCGGTAATTGGCTCAATGAAAGAGGATATGTATCAGAAATCATTACATTCACTTCATCTGTTTCATGCGAAAAATTTGATTTACTTACTGAAATGGTATCATTTTCTTTTTTATCAAACTCTCCGCAATTATATTTATCGAACGTATCATTCAGCACCAGTTTAAATTGCATATATATCGGCACCTGAATAAGGTTACATTCCGAGTACCCCAATATCTTTGAACATATCCGATACCACCCATATCTGTACTGTTTATAATAGTTTCCTCTATTAAACATATATGTTTTATTCCACTTTCTAATTATAAACAATACTACTATTAAAAAGAAAACACCAATTGCCCAATCTCCACCTTTCCAGGCAAAGTAAAAAATATAATCACATATTTTTTGTGACGCTTCCAGCTTAGGCGGGGTCTTTATTAACTCTGTAATTTTAAATATTCTCGGAGCAAAGAACACACCAACAAGCAACAGAAGTTGTAATATTGGTCTGATATTATTTTTTATCCTTTCATAAATTGATTTCATTCCATTTTACCTCACATATTTTTTTCGGGCAAAGCTTTCCTTTTTGCATTCTCCATATGCTGAATGCTTTACGTCCGGCAATGATATGATATTGTACCCCTTTAGGATCTTCTTTACCAATACGTTTCCAATTTTTTAAATCTATAATTGAATAATGTGGTATATCTTCCGGATGTGTATGCCATTCCCCCCAATATGCATACACACCATTATTTTCATTATACAATTTTTCAAAATATTTTAAATGCCCTTCATCTTTTCTGGTATATCTGGTTCTGGTACATATATCATTTTTTAATGGTTTAGATATATACTCAAGAATTATATTTTCATTATTCAGATTTTCCCGTCCGACTATAATTCCACCTTTCTCTGGATCATAATCATTCTTCTGGATCTGACTATATATTTCTTCCAATATTTGATCGCATATCTTTATTTTTCTGTTTTTACTTTCCGTTACAATCATTACATACACCACAATTAATATTTACAAATTGCTTACCAGTCAATATTTTAATCTGTTCCTGTTGTCGCAAATATCGGCCAGATGTTTCCAGATTATGTTTTTCCAGATAGTCACTATCTCCTTTTAAAGATATCAGTAAATTGTCATCGAGGTTTTCTTCAAAAATATTTTTGACCATCTTTAAACAAAGTAACATTGTTTTTAGTGAAACCAAATTTCCATATGGCACGTAAGTCTTTCCACACCCTCCCGCACTTTCCGTTATAATCTGTCCCCTCATGCAGTACGATGTTTTGTCATATAGTTCTCCTGTTTCTTCATCCCGGTCAAAAAAACATTCATAACATCCACAATTTCCATATTTTATATATGCAGCATGATTTCCAATACCATATACTTCATTCCACAAATAAACAACCGGCACTTTGATTTTGTTATTTTGTATCCATGAATTAATCCAACGATTTAAATTATGATTTCCTGCCGCTGAGATAATCAGATTATAGTCTTCAAAATTAATATCTTCTTCTGTAATTGCATCTTCAATTCTTTCCGCCAACGTCGTTATCTTTACTTCCGGAATATTTTTTTGTATATATGTGTTCAAAGCTTCGCACTTGTAACGATTAACATATTCCATTCCCAACACATGCCTGAATATATTTTCTTCCGTCAACTTCTCATAATCAACAATAGTAAGATCCTCATATCCTGCTTTTGCGAGCTCGCATATAACATGTCCACCAATCGAACCGCAGCCTATTATAAGTATTCTTTTTTTATAGTTTTCGCTGTCCTGTTCTGTTACACGCTTCATCAAAAACTTTTTATCAGCTCTTTCCATAAGCAACGGCTGCAATTCTTCTACTTTTTCCAGAGAATTCTCTTTTAACATGCCACCTTTTATATACATTCCTACAAAATGTGTCTGTCCTGATGGCTGATGAATTTCAAACACAATAATTCTATCTTGTCGAGAACGTGGCATAATTGAAGCAAGTTCTCCCTCCGGCACAAAATGTAAAAGAGCATTCAAATAATCTATCGACAGTTTTTTTCTTATGTCCGGTGGGAAAATATATTTTTCAGAATATATTACAAAATATGCTATATTCATGACTGGCGTTTTTTCCAGATTCCAACGTTTTAAACTTTCAACATTTTCTCCAATATAAATCGGTGCTTTTTTGCATCTTTTTATATACTCTATCTGTTTTTCTTTTTTCCTTTTGGAACTTTTTTTAATGCCCCCTTTTACGATACGATTTTTTCTATCTGTTTCTACTGCCAAATGTGCAATTCTGCAATCTTTCAGTTGAGCCCAGTATAATTCAAATTCATTTATAAAATCGTTTTTATTTTCTCCAGAAAAACCTTGTTTCAAAATTGTCTGTGCACGCAATAATGATTGCATCATAATTCCAGGTAAATTCTGATCTATCAAAATACCTTCCGTTTCAAACAAACACAGTTTTCCTTTATTATCTATATGCGGCATATAAACAAGTTCATTATAATCTGCAACATATATATCCACTAAATCTCTATACCATTTTTCCGGAACTGCTATATATACAACAAACGATTCTCTTTCATTTATTACCAGTTCTCCCTGCAAAACTGTCTGATAGACATTTTCAAATAATTTAGCCTCTTTTATAATGCTTACATTTTTTATAACATCACTTTCCTGTAAGATTCGTTTGAGTTCTTCTGGTGAAAACATCTTAATCTACTCCTGATGCACTTGTTGAAGGTATAAAATTCATTTGTTTTTTGGCTGCATTTTTCTTTTCCGGAATCGGGAAATCATCTCCAAAAATTTTACTCAGCATCTTACACTGTTCCACTTCATCTGTTTCACTTTTTACAGCTTCCAGATCATCAACCAAATCATCAATCTTTTCTTTAAAATCTGTCATATAATTATCTGACATCTTTCTGAAGAGATTAACATCGGATTCAAAGTTCAATGAAGAAGGCAAATTGTATTCTATAGTATACATTAATCGTCCATTTTCATTCACTTCTTTAAACACAAACAGCTTTTGAATTTCTTTTGCAAAACTAATCACAGCCTGTAAATCATCATAACAATATTTTTCTTCTATATAATCATATTTTTTTGAAGCTTCAAAATGATCTACAGCAATTAACGTAATTGCTATGCTTGGTGGTTCTGCATTTCCTGAACTACTGAATTTCTTATTTTTCCAACGTTTTATATATCTTACTACTCTGCGAAATTGTTCGCGATCTTCTTTGTTATCGTCACCTTTATATTTATCATTAACATATTCTACAAGCCCGACCGGATCAGATTTCTCCCAGCATGTTTCTTCTGAATCCCTGTTTTTTCCACGTGCAAGATATAACTGACTGTCAGAATCATCTTTGTCTTCATAAACGTAAGTAACTAAATCCACATGATATGCAGCTTCGCCATCTTTCTTGTATGTTACTGTCACACATGGTTTTTTTATTTTTGCGCCATACTCAGTATGATTTTTTAACAGATCTCTTATTTTCTCTTTCAGGTCCATTGGTTCATAATCATCACGATTAACATGAAAACGTAAACCTACATCTATATCATATTCTTTATCCAGTGGTTCAACCCCCAGATGCATACTATAACTCCCCTGATTGTACTCATCAAATGCAGGCATATCGTCATCATTTCTTAATATACCTAATAAAATATCTCTTTTTTCTTTCAGTTCACTTTTAACGTCATAATCCATTTTTATTACTTTGTTAAATTCTTTAAAATATGTCTGCAAACTCATTTTCCGCGCTCCTTCCTTAGCACTCTCTTTTGTTGAGTGCTGATAATTATCAGTATATCATTCTTTTCCGATTAAAACAAGTTACACTAATCACTGAAATTATTTTTCAAATCTCCAAGCTATATTGTTCATTCTGCAAATAATCCTCCAGTTGATGCAATTTATCTTCTCGGAATTCTTCATCTTTTTTCATTTTCTTTATTGTGCATTCCCACACAATTACTACTTTGACTTTTTTACGCATCAATTCTTTTCGAACACATTCATCCCTCTTTATATTTGCGTCAAACTTTTTCTGCCAGAATTCTACCCTTGATCTTGGCATGTAAGCATATTTGCATCCCTCGTGCCTGTGCCAGAAACACCCATGTACAAAAATTGCTGTATTATATTTTCTCATGTATATATCCGGATGCCCCGGCACACTTTTTGAATTCACGCCATATCTGTAACCTCTGGCAAACAATAATTTTCTCAGATATATTTCCGGCTTCGTATTCTTGGAATGTATCGCTGCCATATTTTTGCTACGTTCTTCCGGACTCTTGATGTCCATATTATCCCTCGATTTCCTGTATATACTTCACAAAACGTGCAATGGTCCAGATTCTGTCCCGTCTGTCTTTCGGATAAGATACAATATATGGTTCCGGAACTACTAATACTACATTTTCAGCCTGCATCTCATCCATCTGTGCTCCTGAGATTCCCTGTTGTAACGTACAAAGATATTTGGGTGAATCTTTTAATCTGTTCGCCTCATTCAAGACCTGTCTCCAACGATCTTTACATGTAGTTTTAGCTGCAAGCGTTACTAGTTTCTGAATATCAAAACTGCTGTTATGGTATGCCTCTCCTGAAGGAAATATAAAATCTGGTTTCTTGTTTCCTTCTGTCACCGCCTGAGCTGAATACTGAATGGCATTTCCATCAAATATCGCAGCAAGATGATGTTCAAGACTTTTTCCTGCTCTGCTCTTTCTTCTGTTCAAGACCATATTTGCAACTTTTACAAATTCATCCACATCTGAAAATCCCTTAGTTATAATGTCTCCATATCTTGCATACTCCAGAGCACGAAACAGCGTATACTCCATATTAGTCCAGTCAATTATTTTCCTGTCCGGATTTGTCTGTATATATTCAATATGATCATAAGCTCTGTCCTGTATATATCTTGCAGTAGCTGACATTTCTTCTGACGTTGGAAAATCCACCTCAAGATTTGCTATAAATTCCTGAATTGCTATTTGTTCCTGTGTTTCTGCCCGGACATTTTCAACATTTATCAAACTGTTTGTTTCTGTCGGACTGATGCCAAACGCATTAAGAAATTCCTCAATTTCCTCTTCTGTATCCAAGAAATATCCACTGTAGTTTTCTTCTGCCTGTTTTGTAAAAACAAACAACGAACCTGTCTGATTTATATGCAGGAACGGAAATCCTCGTCCAAATCTTGTTATTCTAAGTTCGTTTTTACTTGCATAATAAGTAAAACAGCTTTCCGTTTCAAAATCATTCTGCCATTTTATTTTTACAGTCCTTTTAGGTATTCCCTCCTGTTCAAGCTGTTCTCTGGAGAACAACATTTCCATCGCAGTTTTTGAAATCAGGATTCCCGACTGATGAGCACCGGTCGCACCTGTATCATTTGCCGAAAGAAATTTGCAAAAGCTTTTTTCACTGTTTAACACTGATGTTATCGCAATTTCCGCATAGCCTGCTGACATTTAAATCACCTTCCTCTGTATATCCTGTTCTTTCTCATTATCCATTGTTTCAATGTTGTTAACTATCAGTTTTGCAACTTCTCCCATTAATGGAACGACTACAGAATTTCCAAATTGCTTATATGCCTGTGTATCCGAAACAGGAATCTTAAATGTATCCGGGAATCCCTGCAATCTTGCACATTCTCTCGGAGTCAACCTTCTCGGATTCTTTCCTTCCTGTGCAATAAGCACTTCCGATCCATCTTTGTAATACCTGGCACTCAATGTCCGGGACACTCCATCCAAAGGGGCTATTCCATATCCAAATCCATTACCGGCTGCCCGATGCTTTGCTGCGTAATTCTGCAGATATGTCCACAATTTATCAGACAATGTGTATTTATCTGCAACTTCTTCATCAAGAATATCTCTCATAACAGGTTTTGGAACACGTGGTGTAAGATTAAACTCAAAATCAATTTTATCTCCATAGCGTTCTCTGTCAAATCCTACAATTAATATTCTCTCTCTGTGCTGAGGAACATAATTCTGTCCATCCAGAACTTTATAGAAAATTTCATAGTCCAACTCTTCCAGTGACTCTCTGATTACCTGAAAAGTTCTTCCTTTATCATGGCTGCATAAATTTTTAACATTTTCAAGCATAAATGCTTTTGGTCTTTTTTCTTTCAATATCCTGCAGACATCAAAAAACAATGTGCCCTGTGTTTTATCCTCAAATCCAGTAGCTCTTCCCATACTGTTTTTCTTTGATACCCCGGCTATTGAAAAAGGCTGACACGGAAATCCGGCAACCAGAATGTCATGATCCGGAATATCTGCAGCATTAACTTTTGTAATATCCCCTTCCGGCTGTTCTCCAAAATTTGCAAAATAGGTCTGCTGACTGTATTTGTTCCATTCACTTGAATAAACACATTGACCGCCGGCCCGGTCAAATGCAATACGCATACCACCAATCCCGGCAAAAAGATCAATAAATGTAAATTTTTTCTCTTTTCCTGTATTCTTCTTCTTTTTTACATCACTCATATAATATGCTACTGCTTCTCTGACACAGTCCTGCATACTCAGTTCATTCTTTTCTGAATAAGAATTCAATTCATTATATAACTCATCGTCTACTCTTATATGTACCTGTCTCATTCTCATCACTCCTGGGAATATATTTATACCTGTTTTTTCCCTATTATACTCTAATGCAATTTAAAAAGCAAGCGAAATACGAACATACTTTCGTTTGCTTTTTTCCTTTTATTGGTTATCCACTACTATGAATATATAATTTTCATGACACTTTCTTCTGCAATATTCTTAATATTATTCATCCTCCTCACCCATTCCACCTGATCCTACATCTTCAGTTCTTCTGTCACTCCCCACTGTTCAACCATCTGCTCCATCAGTATCTCGACTTTTTCTCTTGCTTCCTTATCAACCTGATTTAAATGCTCCGTCAGTTTCCCGGTCAGTACCAGATACTGATACCTTGCACTCCGGTGTTCTTTCAGAAACTGCTTTCGCATCATTCCATATTTTCCATATGCAGGTTCTTCCTCATTGATTTCCAGATCCGGCAGATAATAATCTCCATGCAGTGTGTAGCTCAGTCCGTTCTTTTCATCATAAATCTGTTTCTTCATATTCTTACAACTCCATTCCTCTGTATTTCGTTTTATTCTTCTTTATCTGTGCATTGTGTTCTTCACTTCGTTCTCTTGCCCATTGTATGCGGTCGCCTATTTTTTTCGGCATTTGTTCTTTCTGTTCTTTCTGTTTTTTCGCTTCAAGTTCCGCCTGCATCCGGATATCGTCCTGCACCAGTCGTTCTACCATATCTTTCCCCAACATGCGTAAAAGTCGGTTATATCTGTCTGCAATTCCCTGCAGTATTTCTTTCTCACCTGACAATTTCTGATAATCTTTCTGAACTTCTGCCAGTTCACTTTTTGTATCTTCGTACTCCTTCTTTTTCTCCTGAAACTTACTTTTCCAGTTATCTCTTTCTCTGGTGAGTTCTTTCACCTGTGCAGCCATTGCACCGATTTTATTTTTCATTTCAATAAACAATGGTTTGATTTTCTTCTCCCGATAAGTTACCGCACGTTCCAATGCTGTAGCTTCCGGTAAAAATGTTTTGATCATTCCATATTCTTTTATTTCCTTACTGACATTATCCATCACCGGTTGCAGAAATTCTCTTCTGTCTTCCAGTTTTTTCAATTCTGTTTCTGCTTTCTCAGCACGTCTTTCCGCTGTTTCTTTATCTTTCTGGAACTGAATTTTTTCTTCTTCCAGAAGCTTAATATCTGCCCTTGCGTCCGCAATCTGAGAAGTCAGACCTTCATTCTCCGCTGTCAAATATTCCTTTTCCTGTTCCAGTTCCTGCACTTCCTTTTTGCGTTCTTTTTTCTTGAAATTGTAAACATCCAGATGCTCCTCATGTGTACCTTTCTGTTCCCATTCAATTCCATGTTGCTTTGCAATTTCTGCCAGCACTTCTTTTTCATGATTTATCCACTGATTCAGTTCTGTATCATGCTTATTTCCACCTTGAAATCCAAGACTTTTCAATGCCTGTTTCAGTGAAACTCTGGTATCCATTCCTTTTCCCTTCCAGTTGGTCACATAAGGAACAAAGTCAATATGCAGATGCGGAGTAGCTTCGTCCTGATGCAGATAGCAGCTAAATACCCGAAGTGTCGGATTCCGCTTCTGGAAGTCTTTCACATATTCGTCCAGTACCTTTACAGCTAGATTTCCTTCTGACGTTCCCCCGCAAAATCCAAATTACCGCATAAATGACAACCGACCGCGACAGGCTAACCCGTTGCGGTCGGTTGTTTTCTTATGCACTTGCGCTCGTTAGGCGCCGGCTTTATTGTTCTCTGAATGTTACGGTGAACTCGCTGCCCTCGCCGTAGACTGAGGTGACGTCGGCCTTTCCGCCGTGGAGCGTCGCTATCTGGCTGACGAGCGAAAGCCCCAGCCCGAAGCCGCTCTCGCGGCTGCGCGATTCGTCCGCGCGGTAGAATCTGCCCCATATCTTCGGCAGATCCTCGTCCTTTATGCCTATGCCGTCATCCTTTACCGAGAGCGTGACGCCGTCTTTGTTCTTGAGCGTTACTTCAATGTGCCCGCCGTCTCTGCCGTATTTGACGGCGTTCGAGAGCAGGTTTTCGAGCATCAGCGAGATGAGCTGAGCCTGCGCGGGAATTACTATACCGTCCTCAATATCTGCCGTGAGCGTAATGTTCTTTGCGAGCGGGAAGTCGGCGCAAAGCTTTTTGACAAGTGCGCTCAGGTCGGTGTCCTCGAGCTTGTAGCGTCTGTCGCCCTGCTCCGTGCGCGAGAGCGTCAGCAGCGCCGTGACGAGCTTTGTCATCTTGTCCGTCTGCTCGTCTACGGACGAGAGCGCTTCAAGCATATCCTCCTCGCTCGCCTTGTCGGACAGCGCGTATTCGCATTCCGCCTTTATTACGGCGAGCGGAGTGCGCAGTTCGTGCGAAGCATCCGAGGTGAACCGCTTCTCATTTTCAAATGAGGTTTGGAGCCTTGCGAGCATATCGTTGAAGGTCTCGGCGAGAGTATAAATTTCGTCCGCGCTCTTCTCGGGCTCAATGCGCTTTGACAGGTCCGCGCCGTCGGTTATCTCGCGCGCCGAGCGGCAGATGTTTTCTACCGGCTTCATCGTCCTGCGTGATATCAGATACGCCCCGACTGCCGCAATGATAATGAATATCGGGAAAATATATATTACAGTCTTGTTTATCGCGTCAAACGCGCTCTTAGCGGCATCCGCGTTTATGAATCCGCGTACCCACACGGGGGGATAGGTCGACTCGCTGCAAATAAACTCGACCTTGAAAACGGTTCTGTCCGAAGTCGATGGGAGCTCGACGCTTAGGGACTTCACCTTGTCGCGGGTCAGTCCCGCGTGCTCGAGCGCGATATCGACAGCCTTTTCGCTGCTTATTCCGTCCTTGAACACGGTGGTTTTGTAGACGGGGTCACTGAGCTCGGACATCACCGTGTCGGCCTCATATTTGATTATCTTCCCCGAAAATGCGTCTATCTCATACTCGTATTTGTTGAAATCAAGGCGGGTGTCGTAATAATAATATTTGCTCCCGTCCGCTTCAAATGAGCCGATGCTGCCGTTTTTGAGGTTTTCGCCGTTTATAAGCGCGGCGGGGGACTCGCCGTCAAGGTATCGGCCGTTCGAGTCAAACACGTTGCAGTAAACATCGTCGTAGAAGAAAGCAAAGTCGTTTTCTATTTCCAAAATCCCGTTTTTGTATTCTATCTCGTCCACGTTGCGCTCGACGGTACTTATCAGCTCGTTTTGCAGGCGCGAATCGGTTATCTGCGAGCCGGTTATCAGTATGCCGAAAAGACCGAGCGAGCAGACTGCCGCTATGAGCAGAGTTATCCAGACCGTTATGCGAAGCCTGAACGAGGAGCGGCGCAGCGCGGGTTTTATTTTTTTATCTGATGACATAGCCTGCACCCCTCACGGTGTGAATAAGTTTCGTATCCTCGCCCTCGTCTATCTTCTTGCGCAGATACCTGATATATACGTCGACGACGTTCGTGCCGCCCTCGTAGTCGTAGTTCCAGATGTGATCCTCTATTTTCTCGCGGCTGAGCACAACGCCCTTGTTCATCACGAGGTAGCACAGCAGCTCATACTCCTTCGCAGAGAGCGATATCTCCCTGCCCGCGCGCTCAACGCGCCTCGATGCGGTATCGACGGTCAGGTCGCCTACGGAAATTATGCCGGTCTTTCCCCCGTATTTTTTGCGCGTCATAACGCGAAGCCGCGCAGAGAGCTCGTCGAACGAAAACGGCTTTATCAAGTAGTCGTCCGCCCCGAGGTCGAGTCCCGTGACCCTATCCTCTATGCTGTCGCGCGCAGTCAGAAACAGTACGGGCGTGTCTATGCCCTGCGCCCTTATCTTTTTGACAAGCTCAAAGCCGCTCATGACGGGCATGGTGACGTCAAACACAGCCGCGTCATAGTCGGCCGATGTTATGAGGTCATATGCCTCGCCGCCGTCAAAGCAGCTGTCCACGCTGTAGCCGGCCGCCTTGAGCTGCTTTGTGATTATCCTGTTGAGGCTCTTCTCGTCCTCGGCAAACAAAACACGCATTGGAACACCTCCGGTATAATTATACGGATTTTATCGTAGCGTGTAAAGATTAAAAGAAGATTAGAACCCCAAAGCGGCGTAAAAATAACAGGAGCTTTTACGGACTCCGTCTGTGCGGCAGGCTGTTTTCCTTGCAAAATGCCGCTATAACTCACGGCTATCCCCAAAAAAAACAAGACCGACCGCAGAGCTTTCCCCTGCGGTCGGTCGTCGATTTAGAAGTATTTGTGCGGCGGTGCGATTTCAGTCGGCTATCTTCGTGCCCTCTTTTATCGCCACGGTGCCGATGAGCGGAACCTTTGCGCTTCCGCTGACGGAGGTGTCGGTAAAGTCGAGCTCGAGCTGTGCGTCTCTGCCTCGCAGCTCTTTTGCCGTAACGGTAGCGGACAGGTGATTTCCGACGGTTGAAATTTGCTTTATTTCAATCTCAGGAATATCCATCTTCGGCTCAATGAGCTCGAAGCCGTATTCGCCGCCGTTGTCAAAGACGCGAAGTGTGATGTCTCCGTTGTAGAAAATATTGCCTACCTTCAGATGCCATGTGCCTGTTCCGAGCATAGTTTTTCTCCTTTCGGTCTGCGCCTTATTTAAGCGGATATTACGAAAATTGTTGAAGCGAGCAGAAACTGCGCCGTGAAATAGGTTATTATGCAGGTTATCTTATAGCCGTAAGGCGGACGGGGCTTGCGCAGGGAGTTGACGGCGAGCATCATATCGGACAGCGCAAACAGGAACGCGCCGCCTACGAGCAATATGCACATTACAACCGCATTGTCGAGTCCGGCGGCGACTGCCTTGAAGCCGAGCGAGCCCGCCTTGACGAGCATGAACGCGAGCATTGCGACATACGGCACGCCGATTAAATAGAGCGGGCTGAACTTGACCCCGAGCAGGCGCAAAACCGCGAGACCTATAACGATTATCACCGCGCAGGCTATCAGCTCATGCTTATCCCAAAACTGCGCGTCGGGGAAATAGTGCTTCATCGCAAGGCAGTAGGCGTATATGTAAAACACGTGCCCCGCGAGGAACGCGAGTCCGCCGCTTAGAGCAAACGGAGGCTTGGGCGGCAGATGCAGCAGAAAATCTCCGCACCAGCCGAGCAGCAGACCTATCAGAATATAGTGCGCATAGCTGCTCTGATTTTGGGCTATTGCGCTTGCGAGAACTCCCGCCGCGACAAAAAGAGTGGCGCAGACGGTTTTCAGTATCTGCGATTTTGTGCAGCGCCCGTTCTTTGAGGCTTTCAGGAACTGCGGCACAAAAACAAATTCAAGTCCCGCCGCTATGGCGAAGCATATTTTCAGTACGGTTGTCAATTATCTCATCTCCAGGCGGCCGAACAGCTTGGGCTCGAGCAGCCCGTAGCTTTTGCGCAGGAAGCTGCTGCATATATCGGCTATCTTTTCGTTCTCTATCATGTCGCCCGTGCCCTGCGCCAGGGATTCCGCAATGTTGCTGAGATCAGGGCATGAGGTCGGGATGACTGTGACCTTGTTTCCGTTGAAGCGGAAGGAGAAGCGGCGCTCGGCTATGGACTCGTTGGCGCGAATCCAGATGGTGAACGTCTCGCTGTCCTCCCACCTTGCCGACGAGACGGCGGTGAAATCAAGTCCCGCCAAGTGCATTTTCGACTTGCGGTATTTGCCGTCGAGTCCGCTGACTATCGTGTTTCTGACTTTTCCCTCGCTCCAGGTGAAGCGGCACTCGTTCTCGGAGAAGTCGAGGTTTATCTTATCTATGTTTCCGGCGCGGTCGGTGGACATATATACCACAGCCGTCGGCAGGACGCTCACGGGGAAGCCCGCAACGTCGAGCACGGGGTTATAGAGCAAATGTATCGTAGAATATGAAAGCTTCTTTTCGAGCACGGGGTTGCGCCTGCCGGCGGTGAGCACGGGCAGGGGAGTGAGAGTCATGGGGAGCGTCGTCTGCTCCGGCTCATCCTTGGGCTCGATAAAGCCGTCGGGGAAGTGTCTCCACAGGCAGTCGCGCGTCTTTTGCTCAAAGACCTCGCTGCAGGTGACGATGATATTGGCGTCATAGTCCGGCAGAATTATGCCGAACTGAGAGAACATTCCGTCAAAGCGGTAAGAGCCGGGGAAGCGGCAGCACCAGAAGTTGAAGCCGTAGCCGACGCAGGCGTCCGGCTGGTCAACGCTCTTTGCGGAGTTGTCGGCTTGGGGCTTTCCCGCCTCGCGCGCCCAGAACTCGGGGATGACCTGCTTGCCGCGGTACTTTCCGCCGTGGCTCATGCAGTCGGCGACCTTGGCGAGTTCCTCTGTGGTTATGAACAGTCCCCAGCCGCCGGCCTCAAGACCGTTGGGGTCTGTCTCCCAGGCGGGATTCTCGCGGATGCCGAGGGGCTTGAACAGGCGCGGCGCGAGATATTCGCGCACGGTGAGCCCGGTCAGCTTCTGAATTATTGCAGCCATGACATAGCAGTTTTCGCTGATATACTTCCAGTCCTCGCCCGGGGCAAACGCCCAGCGCGCGCCGAAAAAGCTCTTGAGCCATGAGACCTTCGCCTTGTTTTCGAGGACGCTGACATCCTTTCCGGCGGTCATGGTCAGCAGGTGAAATACGGTCAGCTTTTCAAGGTTCTCGTCATATTTCTGCGGTCTGTATTCGGGGAAGATATCAATTACCTTTGTGTCGAGTGTCAGCAGCCCCTCGTCAATGGCGAAGCCGATGGCTATCGAGGTGAAGCTTTTGCTGACCGAATACATGGTGTGCGGAATGTCGGGCGCGTAGGGGTCTCTCCAGGTCTCGAAGGCGACTTTCCTGTGGCGCAAAATCATGATGCTGTGCAGCTCTATTTGGCTGCGCTCGAAATCGTCGAGCAGCTCCGATATCGCCTTTGAGGACACGCCGACCTGTTCCGGAAAATCGGCTCTCGGGAGCGCTTTGCTCTTTGCTCTTGCGGTTGGCATAAAAATACATCTCCTGTAAAAAAATAATATTCACTTACAAATTCTGCCAAACGAACAGTACGAACTTTCACTAAATAAATTATACTACAATACGGGGTCCGAATACAACAAAAATGTGTAAAAACAACAAATTTAAAGACGAAAACACCGCAAAAAATTTTTTTGAAATTCGGCAAACAAATGTTTGCAATTTTTGAAACCGTGTGTTATAATAAAGCAGGAAAGTTATGCCGACCTATTGAAAGGGTGATATGCTTTGAAAAATATAAGCAAAACTCAGATGAAAATATACGAATACCTTATCGAGCGCTCGCAGGACGGAGTGCCGCCCTCGGTGCGTGAGATAGGCGCGGCGGTGGGCTTAAGCTCCACATCCTCCGTTCAGGCGAACCTTGACGCTCTCGAGAAGGCGGGCTATATTCAGCGCGATCCCCTCAAGAAGCGCACTATCCGCATTCTCGGCAGGGACGATAACGTCACTCATGTCCCGATAGTCGGTACCGTCACCGCGGGTGCGCCGATACTCGCCGTTGAGCAGATAGAGGGCTACCTCGCCTATTCGGGTCACTCAACGAGCGACAAGCCGCTTTTTGCCCTGAAGGTCAGGGGCGAGAGTATGCTCCAGGCAGGCATACTTGACGGGGACTTGGTCGTGGCGGAAAAGACGCCCGTTGCGCGAAACGGCGAAATAGTCGTCGCAATGATAGAGGACGAGGCGACGGTCAAGACCTTCTATAAAGAAAACGGTCACTTCCGTCTCCAGCCCGAGAACGACACCTACGAGCCGATAATCGTCAATGATGTTTCGATTTTGGGTAAGGTTGTCGCGGTCATAAGATATTATTGATTTATGTTCAGCCGGTGCAGGCGTTTTATGTCTGCGTCGGCTTAATTTTTTCGGCTGTGCGCCCGAAAAATAATTATGTGTTCCCAATGTAATTTTTCGATTAAATATTGAAAGCAGCGCCGTTTTATGCTAATATTTCTGTGGCTTTAAAAAATAACACAGGAAGTGAAACAATGACAAAACGCAACATCTTTAAACGCGCGGCAAGCCTGCTGCTCGCTCTGATTCTTGTTTTCAGCGCGGGAGTTTCCCTTGCATTTGCCGACGCAAAGGCCGATTCTTACAAATATCCCTGCATCTTCGTCCACGGAATCCTCGGCTACGGAGACAACGACAAGCTCAACTCCGTCACGCCATACTGGGGTATGCAGTATAAAGAGGATCTGATGAAGTCGCTCAATGCCCGCGGATACGACTGCCACGCGGCCTCCGTCGGCCCGCTGAGCAGCGCGTGGGACAGAGCCTGCGAGCTCTATGCCCAGCTTGCGGGTACGGTCGTTGACTACGGCGCGGCTCACTCCGCAGAGCATAACCATGCGCGCTACGGCCGCTCATATGTCGGAAAGGCGCTCATAGATACCTTCGGAAAGACCGACAGGGACGGAAATATTATAAAAATAAATC
>ERZ773188.91-NODE-91-length-101502-cov-135.547054_pt1 | contig 101502 bp, 120 predicted proteins | sample MGYA00581011_ERZ773188 | MGnify/ENA primary metagenome ERZ773188 (study PRJEB29015, sample SAMEA2737798) | human gut metagenome | biome: human gut; feature: human-associated habitat; material: faeces | place: China | collected 2012 ...
TTGATTATCATATCACGAAGTTTTCGTTTTGTCAAACTCTTTTTTAGAAGTTTTTCAAACTATTTTTTCGTGATGCTGTGTAACAGCTTCATGATAATATCACATTTGCTTTTCTCTGTCAACAGCTTTTTATTTTTCTATTGGCTGTCTCAAGATTCAGCGTAATAAATTATAGCAATTCTGCTATCTTCTGTCAAGAATATTTCTGATTTTTTTAAAATAGGCTTGTTTCTCTGTTTATCCAGCTTTCCTGCCGGGCATTTTTGATTTCATCTCCCCTTTCTGCTTCGCCCAGAAGGAAGGGGGAAAAGGGGTTATGATGTTTCCTGTTTTCCAGTACGGCTGCCCTAGTTTCATTGGCGTAGCAGTAGCGGCAGAAATGGGCGCAGCTGCTGTAGGCACCTATGTCATGACCCAGCAGGCAGGAGCAGCCTTTTCTGACGTGCCTGTTTTCATAGGAAGGAATTTTCAGGGACACGCCAAGGAGGTCTTCCACTTTTTCCTTTGTGAGGCACCCTGTGGTATCCACTCCCAGGGCTGCGAATGATGGATTTTCCAGGCAGGAAACCAGTTTCATGCCGTGTTTTCCTGCTATGTCCACAAATTTTTCTACCAGGAAGAGCTGGTTTTCATGGCTTACACGGCGGGCCACGGGAAAATTCCTGAGAGTTTTCCCGTAGAGGTCAATGAAGCTGAAAATGCAGGTATAGGTATATCCTTCCAGTGCTTCTGCCAAGGTGGAAAAAGCGCGGATATGATAATTGATGTCGTAATTTCCCCAAAGAAGCACCGGGTCATAGCGCCAGCACAGATGGGACGGTCCAAGGCGGTCTGACAGGGTGCGAAAAGAGTCAATCACCTTCCTTTTATCCGGCACCTGGGGCTCTATATCTTTCCCGTAAGGGGTAATGGTTACATGCCAGAGCTGCTGGAAAGGCGAAAGTATATCTCCATAGGGCAGAAGGGGACCGGGATTTTTGGTACAGAAACAAATGAGGTCCACCACTTCCGGATGCAGTGCATAGCAGGTGACCTGGGAATGGTGGAAAGGATTTCTTACCATGACGAATCCATCTTTCAGTCGGTTCAGAAACCAGGGAGTGTAAAAGGCAGGGATGTCGGTGCGCTGCCCCGTATTGACAATCATAGCTTCCTATTCCTTTTCTTCATTTTCCAGGCAGATGGCTTCTGCTTCTTTCAGCCACTTTTCCCGAAGGGAGGTAGGCGAAAGCATTTTCACCCGCTTTCCCTGGCTCAGGAGCCACATGAGGATACCGTCGCCGCGGATGACGTCGGTGATAAGGAAACTGCCGTCTTTCTGGGCTTTTGCTTTGGCTGTAGGCAGCCTGTCCAGCACGGCTTCCAGGCTGGGGCCTCTATAGAGGAAACGGATATGTTCGGGTCTTCCGCCATACATATACTGGATGCTGTTTTTGAAAATGCCTTCTCTGAAGCGCCTGCCGTAATTGACGGTAAAAGATTCGCCAGTATCCATAAGGCTGCTCATACGGTCCAGCCGGTAGACTCTCGTATCGGCGCCGGCCAGCTTTTCTTCTGCCTTCGGTATGCCTACCACGTAGAAATAGTACTCTGAGAAAAGGACTCCTTCCGGACAGATTTCATGGGGACTTGCTTCTTTTTCCCCCTGCCGCCGGTAATCGAAGGAAAGGACATGGTGTTTTTTCACCGCTCCTGCCGCGGTCCACAGGTTCTCCACATCCGGCTTTTCATGGGCCGGGTCCAGATAGTCGAAGAGTTCGCCTCGTATATAACGCTCCACTTCTTTTTTGTCGGTGCCCAGTACTGCTGACTGCAGGAGGCGGCGGAGCAGGGATTCCAGTTCTTTTTTATGGAAGGCCCGGCTGGCAAGAAGGATTTTTCCGATGGCATACAGTTCACTGGGGCGGATCATTTCTTCTTCCAGTTCGCGAATGCGGTAGACTTTCCGGGCCCGGTCATAATAGAGTTCCCGGTGCACATGGTCCTGCTCTTCCCTTTCCGCCAGATATTTCCGGATTTCCGCCAGATATCGGCTGGCGGTCCGCAGATTGACGCCAAAGGTTTCCACCATTTCCTGCCTGCTCACTGAACCACCCCGGCTCAGCCGATCCCACAGGAAAAGGACTCGTTCCGTTTTCTTATCATCCCGATCTGTTTCTTTCTCTGTCATAACTATTCCCTGCCTCTCTTGTCCTCTACGGAAACGCTGATGAACGCATGGCCTGCTTTGATTCTTATAAAAGCAAGTTCTATGGATAAATCAGTACTTCCCTATGTCTATATCTATCTTTAAAAGATTCATTTCTTGTAATACCTGTACTAAATAATTATAACAGATTCAATATATTTTCAAAAGGAGAAAAGACGAGAAAGTAACCATGATAAAAAGCTGCGGAATCTTCCTGTGATTCCGCAGCTTTTTATCATGGCTCTTTTATCGGAAAGTCAGTACTTCTTTCAGAGGCTTTCTTTCATTGGCCGCCGGAATGACTGCCGGATGACCGACGCCAATGATGGCAGATACGTCATACTCTTCGGGGAGGGAAAGAATTTCCCTGATTTTTTCTTCATCATAGCGGCCCATAATCAGTGTTCCCAGTTCCAGCGCATTGGCGGCCAGGCAGAAATGAGCAGCTGCTACACCGGCATCAAAGGACTGCCAGTGAGTTCCTTTCGTGGTCGATGGCGTGCCGTCGGGCTCGAAGCCGGAAAGGCCTTTGATGGCGCAGAGCACCACCAGTGCCGGCGCGGCATGAATGTTTTCTGTATTCCATGGAAATTTCTTCGTGCAATCATCGGCAATCTTATTTTTCAGCTCTTTATCCAGTACTGCCACATACCGGATGGGCTGGGTATTCTCCCAGCACGATGCCATCTGGGCGATTTCCACCACATTTTCAATTTCCTGGGCTGAAATCGGTTCGTCGGTGTATTCCCTGATGCTTCTGCGTGAAATCAGACATTGAATTGCGTCCATTTTTTCCTCCTGCTGCTGCCCCTTTACATAACAGATTATCAATCATTAACCTCTGTTTATTTTATCATAAAAGGGACCGGTCTTCAGCTGTTTCCCTTTCTCAGAAAATGGGTTTATCCAAAATAAAAAGGCCTTTTACCATGAAATGGCAAGGGCCTTTTTTATTTCATTAAAAAAATGTATGAATCAATGAAGATGCTGAAGGATGGCTTCTGTCATGCCTTCACCGTCCACCTTTTTCATGCCTTCTCTGTAAATATCGCCGGTACGGTATCCGTCTTCCAGGGTATGATTCACCGCTTTTTCAATGGCATCAGCTGCCCGGTCTTCGTTGAAGGAGTAGCGGAGCATCATAGCGGCAGAAAGAATGGTGGCAATGGGATTGGCAATCCCTTTTCCTGCAATATCGGGGGCGGAACCGTGAATCGGTTCGTAGAGGCTTGTTTCCTTCCCGATGGAAGCGGAGGGCAGCATGCCGATGGAGCCGGAAAGGACAGCTGCTTCGTCGGAAAGGATGTCGCCAAACATGTTGCTTGTCACCACCACGTCAAAGAAAGAGGGATGGATGGCAAACTGCTGGGCGCAGTTATCCACATACATGTGGTCCAGCTGGATGTCCGGATATTCTTCGTCATGCACCCGGACAGCTGTCCTTCTCCACAGGCGGGAGGATGCCAGCACGTTGGATTTGTCCACGCTTGTCACATGGCCGCGGCGCTTTCTGGCTGCTTCCATGGCAAAGCGGGTAATTCTTTCCACTTCAGGAACGGAGTAGCTTTCTACGTCCCAGGCCCGTTCCACGCCGTCTTGGATTTCCGATTCGCACCGTTTTCCGAAATAAATGCCGCCCACCAGTTCCCGGACAATCATAATGTCAGTGCCTCTGGCAATTTCGGGCTTCAGCGGTGAGTATTCAATCATGGAATCCTGGATTTTTACAGGACGAAGGTTCACATAGAGGCCCAGGGATTTCCGAAGGCCCAGGATAGCCTTTTCCGGCCGCAGTGATGGTTCCAGGTGGTCCCACTGGTCTCCGCCTACGGCGCCGAAAAGGATGCCGTCTCCCTTCCGGCAGGCGTTGACCGTTTCCTCCGGCAGCGGCACGCCGTACTTGTCATAGGCCGTACCGCCGGCATCTTTCCATTCATAGGTGAAACCCAGATGGTAGATTTCATCTGTCTTTTTTAATATTTCCACAGCAGCATCAGTAACTTCCCTGCCAATGCCGTCTCCCGGAATGACTACGATATGCTTTCCCATATTACCGATACTCCTTTACGTACTGAATCAATCCGCCTGCTTTGGCAATGTCCTGGATAAAACCGGGAAGCGGTGTTGCCTGGAATGTTTCTCCTGTGGTGATATCCCTGATCTTACCGGAGGAAAGATCCACAGACAGTTCGTCTCCTGCATGAATCCGTTCCACATTATCACCGATTTCCATGAGAGGCAGTCCCACATTAATCCCGTTTCTGTAAAAAATCCGGGCAAAGGAAGCGGCAATAATCACCGGTACACCGCAGGCTTTGATAGCCACCGGTGCATGCTCTCTGGAAGAGCCGCAGCCGAAATTCTTTCCGCCTACCATAATGTCTCCGGCTTTGACTTTTTGGGCAAAATCTTTATCAATGTCCACCATGCAGTGTTTGGCCAGTTCCTTTGGATCAAAAGTATTGAGGTACCGGGCCGGAATAATCACGTCGGTATCGATATTATCTCCGTAGCGCCAAACTTTTCCTTCTAAAACAGCCATTATTCCACCTCCCTGGGAGCGGCAATCCGTCCCATCACAGCACTGGCAGCAGCCACCTGCGGGCCAGCCAGGTAAATTTCAGAATCAGTAGGTCCCATACGGCCTATGAAGTTGCGGTTCGTTGTGGAGACGCATCTCTCCCCGCTGGCCAGGATGCCCATGTATCCGCCAAGGCAGGGACCGCAGGTCGGTGTGGACACCGCGCAGCCTGCGTTGATAAAGGTATCAATGTAGCCTGCATGCATGGCGGCAAGGTAAATGGCCGGGGTGGCGGGAATCACGATGCACCGCACCCGTGGATGCACTTTGTGTCCTTCGAAGATACGGGCTGCAATGGCCAGATCTTCCAGCCGTCCGTTGGTGCAGGAACCAATAACCACCTGATCAATGGGGATGTCTCCAAAGGTGCCTACCACCTTTGTGTTTTCCGGCAGATGGGGGAAGGAAACCACAGGCTTCATGGATGACAGATCGATGACTACTTCCCTCTCATAATGGGCATCATCGTCTGCTTCCACCACATCGAAGGGCTTTGTAAACCGGCCTTCAATGTAGGTCTTTGTCTTTTCATCTACCGGGAAAATGCCATTCTTGCCACCGGCTTCAATGGCCATATTGGCAATGGTGAAGCGGTCGGCCATGGAAAGGGAAGACACCCCGGGGCCCGTGAATTCCAGGGATTTGTAGAGAGCCCCGTCCACGCCGATCATGCCGATTAATGTAAGAATCACATCCTTGCCGGTAATGTCAGAAGGCTTTGTACCGGTGAGCACAACCCTGATGGCATCGGGCACTTTGAACCAGGCTTCGCCGGTGGCCATAGCCACTCCCAGGTCCGTGGAACCGACACCGGTGGAGAAACCGCCCAGGGCCCCATAGGTGCAGGTGTGAGAATCGGCGCCTATGGTAACCATGCCCGGGCCTACCAGTCCTTTTTCCGGAAGGAGGGCATGTTCAATGCCCACCCGGCCCTGTTCAAAATAATGGACAATCCCGTTCTCCCTGGCAAAATCCCGGACAATCTTGGCAAGACCGGCGGACTTGATATCCTTGGCCGGCTGGAAATGGTCCGGCACCAGTACGATTTTTTCCCTGTCAAATACAGGGCGGCCTACCTTTTTGAAAGCTGCAATAGATGGCGGCGCCGTAATATCATTGGCCATCACCAGATCCAGACTGCAGTAAATCAAATCTCCCGCTTTCACAGAATCAAGTCCTGCATGCTTTGCCAGGATTTTCTGTGTCATTGTCATACCCATATAAAAGCCTCCTATACTACCAAATAAAAAAAGTCTCCGTCTCAAAGAGACGAAGACTCGCGGTACCACTCTTATTCACGCCAAAGGCATGCACTCATGCTGATAACGGTCAGATTCCGTCAGTGCCTACCTGTTCAGCACTGCAGCTCAGGGACGAGTTCAAAATCCGCTTCTGTCATTTTTCACCATCCAATGACTCTCTGCAAGCAAGTAGGGATTTTTAATGCTTCCTGTCAACGCTTTTGTGAAGATAGGAATACTCTACCACATTCCTTTTCCTATTGCAAATAAAAATTTAAAAAATTAGGTTTTTAAGGACAGAGTATGTCATGCTCATGTTATATAATATATAAAAATCAATCACCTTTTATTTTCAAAAAAAGGAGGCTCCTTATGAAAAAAATATGCTGTATTCTCGCCTTTCTCCTGCTCCTTCTGGCAGGAAGTGCTGTGGACGCTGCCGGTCCCATCAACCGGGACGGATATTTCAAAAACATACGCCTTGCCGGACGGGTACGGGTGGTGGACTCCTTCCCGGACCTGAAAGTACAGGTGGTTTCTTCCTTCCCGGATTTGAAGGTAAAGACGGTAGATTCCTTCCCAGATGACATCGGAGAATGGCAGTTTGTGGACTACGGGGAAGACTTTACCATCCAGTTCGTAGACAGCTTCCCGGATATCCGTATCGAATTTGTGGACTCCTTCCCCGGCGTGTGCTGAAAGAATTAAAAATATATTCTCACCACCTTCTTTCCGTGATATGATAGAAAAAGAAACCGCCCTGAGCAAAGCACCGATTAAAGTGCTCATTGATTTTATTTCTGAAACTGCAGGTAACAAAGGGAAATTTTCTGCCGCCAGAGGCCATAAAAATTGTATTGAGTCAGCTTTTTGCATGGATTCGTACCTTAGGAAAGGAGGGGCTTCCTATGAAAAAAACTCTGTGCATCGTATCTTCCCGGCCCGATGCCGGCCTGTCCAATGAAATTCTCCACCTGATCCGGGAAGATGAGATGAAGAACCAGGGAAGCCCCCTGGAGCCCCACCTCCGTGTTATCACCATGAACGAAGACCAGTGGCGTCTCCATAAAAACACCATCATTGCCAGGTACCCCGTGCTCTTTATCGGTCTGCCGGAACAGGGCCGATGGCTTCCTGAAGCCATGGAGGTCCGATTTACGAAATACGGCATCACCTATGGCTGGACCGGCCGATACGCTTTTCTCACCGTCAATGAAAAGGCATTGAAAGACCATGAAGTGTACAGCCAATTTCTGACAGAGCTGAAGGCCCTCTGCAGTCTCGGGGATGTCATCAAAAGCCCCCGGCGGCTGGATGCCCTGCAGCTCATAGGCATGCTCTGCGTCGCCCTGCTGGTGCCCTTCGGCAGCGTGCTGGTAGGCGGAAAGCTGATTAAAGACTGGTATGCCAATGATAACCTGGTCAAAAAGCAGCAGTATGTATACGGCATCTTCCACCTGTACCGGAATCACATGAAAGAGTTTCTGGACCAGGACATGCCGGGAAAAGAAATGCAGAAAGGATGAATGAAATGAAAAGCTATGAATTTACCCCTCAGAGGGTATGTGCAAGGAAAATCACCTTTGACCTGGATGAGGAAAAAAGAATCCATCATCTGAAATTTCAGGGCGGCTGCCCGGGAAACCTTTCGGCCATCGGAAAACTGCTGGAAGGAAGAAGCGCCCAAGAGGCAGCTGACATTCTCCGGGGCAATGAATGTGCCGGAAAAGGTACCTCCTGCGCCGACCAGCTTTCAAAGGCCCTGGAAAAGGCGCTGTCCGAATAAAGAAAAGTCCCTCTTCCGGAAGTACTGATTCATCAGTTCTTCTGGAAGAGGGACTTTTTTTGATTTCTTTCTCAGCAAAGCGGGAGAATGAATCAGCGCTTCCTTAAGGCCTCCATCTTTCTCCTCCTTCTTCTCACCCGATTGATATGCCGTTCGAACCGGCCGCTCATAATGAATTCAGCCAGCACCAGCTGATCGAACACCGGCACCGTGCAGGAATAGAACCCCACCTTTTCCTCATAGAGGGGAAGAAGGGATTCCGGAATCACCAGATACCCTACCCGGATGGAGGGAGCAATGGTTTTGGAAAAACTGTTCATGTAAATTACCTCTCCCCCCGGCGAAAGGGAGAACAGGGTATCCTCGGGCTTGGACAGCAGGGTAAACTCTGAATCAAAATCATCTTCAATGATATATCCCTTTCTCGCCCGGGCCCAGCGGATATACTCGGCCCGCTTGGATGCGCTGGCGGTAATACCGGAGGGATAGCTGTTGAAGGGAGTCACATGAAGCACCGACGCCCGGCTGCGCTGGAGTTCTTCAGTCTCTATGCCTTCTTTCCCCATGGTGAGCATCTCCAACGGCACCTGACTGGCCTCATAGACCTTCCTGATTTTTTCGTAGGACGGATTTTCCAGGGCATAGACACGGTTTCTTCCAAGCACCTGCACATTGAGGCCATAGAGGTATTCCGCCCCGGAACCAATAAGGATGGCCTCTGGCGATACCTCCATGTGGCGGCTCCGGGCCAGGTAGGATGCCAGCGCTTCCCTGAGCTCCACGCAGCCTTTATTGGGCGACGGATCCAGAATCTTTTCTCCGTAATTGGAAAGTACATTTCTCATGGTCCTGGCAAAGGCAGAAAAGGGAAACAGATCCCGTTCCCCTTCATCTCGTCTTTCCACCACCACCCGTTCCGACAGGCGCCGCCGGACCTTTTTCCCTTCTCCTACGGGATAGGAATCGCCTTCCTTGTAAATCACATAGTATCCGCTCCGCTCCCGGGGCTCCACATACCCCTCCTCGGCCAGAAGCTCATAGGCATGCTCCACTGTAATGACGCTGTACCCCGATTCATCGGCCAGCTGCCGCTTGGAAGGAAGCCGATCCCCTTCATGGTAAATCCGGCGGGTAATTTTTTCGCGAAGCTGGGTATAAAGTTTCATGTAGCCGGTCATGGATATCTCCTTCGGATTCACTGCGCCCTCCAGCGCAAAGAGTATAGAGGGCTCTTCTGATTATACTTTTTTGTCACATTCTGGTAATTTTAATAAGTTCAGTTTCATATTATAATTCATACCATAACAAAACGCAAAGGAGATATCACTATGACTCATGAAACTGTTTCACCGTCCCTGCCGGCAGCCGGAATCCGCCATAACACAAGGTGGCTCACCATCTGCGGCCTTATGATGGCCATGAACATCGGTCTTTCTTCCTTTGGCCTGCCTGTCCCCGGCGGCCACCTCTACCTGAACGATATCATCATCGTGACGGCGGCATTGATTCTTGACCCTGCCGGTGCCTTCCTGGTTGGCGGTGTCGGTGCCTTTCTGGGGGATTTCTTCTTTTATCCCCTGCCCATGTTCGTATCCCTTGCAGCCCATGGTCTACAGGCCATGGCCATTTCCTATATATCCCGCCACTGTTTCAGAAACAGCCGCTTCCTGTCCGTATCATCTGCCCTGCTCACCGGGGCCCTGATCATGGTAGTGGGCTACTCCCTGGGCCGGGCCTATGTATACAGCACGCCTGCCTATGCCTGGATCAAGCTGCCCTACGAAATCCTGCAGGCCCTTTTCGGTGTCATCGGCGGACCCTTCCTGGTGTGGCGGCTGCATCTGGCTGAAAGGATCCAAAAGCTCCTGGAAGGAAAGTACTGACGCCGGATTTCCATGATGAAAAGGAAAAGGGGCGGTGAAGAAATGGGAATCATTTCTTCACCGCCCCTTTTTATGGCCTCCTCAAATCATGGGCCTCAGGTCATGAGAGATCCCGCCGGGCCCGCTGATTTTCCATCCCCTATGAGGAATATAAGAAACCTGAATCAAGGGAGACAACCCTGCCATGGCTCCTTCCTTAAAACACCGGAAAGAGAATACGGGCCAGGTAAATGGTACCGGTCATGGTAATGCAGGAAAGGAAGGTACTCATCATCACCAGTTCTGTGGCAAAGTCTTCGCAGTTGTGGAATTCCACGGCGTAAAGTACGGAATTCACTGCCGCCGGAACAGAAGCCATAATGAGTATGGTCTGGCTCACGGCCGGTGCAAAGGATACACCCATGATGCCCCAGACCTTAATCAGCAGGAACGCCAGCACCGGCGCCACCACCAGCCGGACAAAGCAGCCCAGCCAGGCATCTATATCACCGAAGGAAATCTTACTTCTGTGAATCTGCATGCCCAGGGCAATCATGACGATGGCCACCAGGGCGGAGGCGCAGTTCTGGAAAATAGGCCAGAGGAAGGTGGTGGTCATATCAAAGCCGGAATACTTGATAGTAAACACCGCCGCCAGGGTATAGAGCACAGGCATATGGAAGACCACAGACAGGGCATCCCGGGGTGTCAGTTTCCCTTTTCCTGCCTGGTAGAGGCCAAGGGTATTGAGACACATATTCATCTGTACAAGCATCATGGTAGCCGCCGCACTGGCCAGGGTCAGGTAGGGCGTTTTCCCGTCCACCACATAGGGCGCATTGGAAAATACCAGGGCAATCAGGGCAATCCCTATATTTCCGTTATTGGAAAACATGGTCCCGTTTTTGAAGGCCTCGGTTTTGGAAATGGAATATCCCCGGATTTTCCCGATGGCCATGCCTATGAATCCCAGGATAAACATGAGTGCAAAGGACAGCAGAAATACGTGGAACATGGACATATCAATCTTTGCCACATAAATGCTGTAGAAAATAAAGCAGGGAAGGACCACATAGAAGGTCAGTTTCGTCAGGGAAGATACATCCAGCTTAAAGCGCCGGTCCATACAATATCCGATAGCCACGAAAATCAGAAGAGGCAGGATATTATCAGAAATAATCTGTAAAAAAGCCATCAATATCCCTCCTCAAAGCCCCAGGGGAAAAAGAACCCTGGACAGATAAATGGCAGCGGTCACCGTAAAAGCTCCCACCACCGTATTGAACAGAACGGACTGTGTCACAAAATCAGGATGGTTGTCATATTCCACACTGTAAATAATAAGGGCCATGGATGAAGGAATGGCCGCATAGAGGAAAAACACCTGCTTCATCACAGGGCTCATGTCCATGAAAGAGGAAAAGAGGAGAAGAATGCACCAGGCCAGGAAAGGCGCTGCCATGAGCTTCATCAGCCCCGAAGCCAGCTGTGCAGCGCCCGGCTTCTGCAGACGGCTTCTATGAAGCTCTATACCGATGGTCACGGTGATAAGGACGATGAAAGCCCCGTTGAAATGCTGCAGCACCGGCCACAGGAAGGTATGCTCCAGAGGAATATCCGCCGCCCGCACAAGTACCGCCAGAAGAGCGGCATAGAGGGCAGGCATTTTCAGAAGGTAGCGAAAAAATTCGGAAACCGAAGCGCCCCGGCTTCGAATCAGGGCAGCACCAAACACATTCACCGCCATATTCATGACAATCATAAGCACCGCCATGGTTCCCAAAGCTTCTGCCAGATAGGGATGGCTGTTTCCTTCTGCAAAGGGAGGATGGCTGTAAATCAGCATAATCAGTGCAGCGCCGATATGGCCGGAATTGGAAAAGGTGGATACCGCCCGGAATTCATCGAACTTTCCCTTCTGGAGGTGAAGAAGGCGTCCCAGGCTGCCGGAAAGGAGGAACTGTACAAGAAGGAGCAGCACCGCCGCTGCCACCGCCGCCATTTCCATGCCGCTTCCCCGATAGCCGTAAAGACTGTAGAAAATGAAGCAGGGAAGCACCACCAGTATGGTGAGCTTGCTGTAAGTGGAAATATCAATTTTGAATTTGCTGTCCAGAAACCATCCGGCTCCGATGAAAACGAAAAGTGGAAGAATATCATTCCACAGAATGGAAAAAAGAATCATGGTACCCCCTTATGGATGCCAAAGCATCCCTGGTTTTATTTTTATGTAAAAATCGGTTCAGGAAAAGAGCCGGTTATGACCGAATGGAATGGATTGCATACTCCATGAAGGCCTCCCGGATGGACCAGGCGGGACTCTTTCGTTTCCAGCCGAAAGAAATGGTATACTTCGTTTCCCAAAGATCAATGCACACCATGTCCCGGGAAGCTCTCTCTGTGGCCCAGTGAATCATATTGGCCGGGCAGAAAAGAGCGCCCACGGACCTCATGCTTAAATCAATGAGGGTCCCCATGTTATCAGAAGAAGCAGCAATCTCCGGTTTGAAGGAAGCCCTGTCCAGATAACCGGCCGCCGCCTCTCCTGCCACATTGTCCCGGCTGGTCACGACGAAGGGAACAGACCTCAGTGATTCCATGGATTCCAGATGGGAATGGGCCAGACTTTCTATATCGTCCTCCGAAAAACCACGGCTGAAAAGCAGCTCCTTCGATACCAGAAAAGCAATATGTTCCTCATAGAAAGGTCTTGTCACAATGCCTTCCATCGTTTTACCGAAACGGGCCACCGCCAGGTCCAGGTCTCCTTCCCGCACCATCTTTTCCAGATCGGTATTGCTGCTTTCCACCAGCGTAAAGGACACCTTCGGATAGAGCTTTCGAAATTCTGCGCAAAGGGCAGGCATGATTTCCCGCTCCCTCATAAATCCTGTACCGATACGAAGAGTGCCTCTCCGATTATCAGCCACATCGGAAAGGGCACGGCGAAGCTCTCCTTCCTCATCCGCCAGGCGGAGGGCATATTCATAGAAAACCCGCCCGCCATTGGTCAGCTCCAAAGGTACATGGCGAAGGAAAAAGGGCATGCCCCATTCCTTTTCCAAGGAAGCCATACTGGCTGATAGAGCCTGCTGGGTCATATGAAGTTTCTCTGCCGCCCTGGTGAAATTTTTCTCCCTGGCCAGCACAATGAAATAAGAAATGCTCTGAAAATTCATGGGCCCTCCATCTGCAGTCCATTTTGACTTCATACAGTATACCGCAGGAAACAGGATTTGTTCAATGAAAACAGCAGAAAAACAGGGAAGAAGAACTTCCCTGTCTTTCCCTGCCGCTCAGATGGTTACCACAGGTGGAAAGCTAAATCAATACCGCAGATGTGGCAGATTTCATCAGCCCGATACATCCTCCGGCGGGCAAACCAGAGTACAATAGCTCTTTCCTTACCCATTTCATTCACAGCACCCATGATTTCTCTGCTCAGATTCTTTTTCATATGAATGACCTTCTTTCTATACACAGGAGGAACTCTTTATCTTTCCTCTATGGGTAGTATAGAATTTTCGGGCCACAATATCCAACTGTTGATTTATGTAATTATTACAAGCATCCCTTGTTTCCCAGTCTTCAAAAGACCATGGCTCCTCAGGGTTTAAACTTATACCCCACGCCCCAGATGGTCAGAATATGCTTCGGGTTAGAAGAATCCTCCTCCACCGCCTCCCTGAGACGATTGATATGTACCGGCACAGTGGACGTATTCCCCAAAGAATCCATGCCCCAGATCCTGGTGTACAGGGACTCCCTGCTGAATACCACATCTGCATGGACCATGAGGAACTCCAGAAGCTGGAACTCCTTATTGGGCAGCACCTTTTCCATTCCCCTCACAAAAATGCGATGGGTATCGGGCTCCAGTGTAATGCCGCCAATGCTGATTTTCTTTCTCCTTTCCCCGGTGCCCTTCAGTCTTTCATACTGGGCCAGCTGAGACTTCACCCTGGCCACCAGCACGCCGGGAGAAAAAGGTTTTTCGATATAATCATCGGCGCCAAAGCCCAGTCCCCTGATTTTATCAATATCACTTCTTCTGGCCGTGACCATCATAATGGGAATATCGATTTTATCCCGAAGTTTCCTTACAATCTGAAAACCATCCATGCCGGGCAGCATGATATCCAGGAGAATCAGATCATACTCTCCGGTGAGGGCTTCCGTCAAACCGGCAGTGCCGTTTTCCTCCACCTTCACCTCATAGCCTCCCACCTCCAGATAATCCCTCTCGATGGAGGCAATATCGTCATCATCTTCCACAATCAGTATCCGTTTTTTCATGTATATCCTCCAGTGGTAATACAATATCTACCTTCAATCCGTGAGGCTTCCTGCTGCTGAATGAAACCCTGCCCTTCATCAGATGCACCGCCCTTGCCACAATGGAAAGCCCCAGGCCGCTTCCTTTGTCAGTGCGGCTTCTGGCCTTATCGGTGCGGAAGAAAGCCTCCTTGAGCCGTCCCAGCGCTTCTTCCGGCACGCCGGGGCCGTCATCGGACAGGGTGAGGAGGGCCAGGCCGCCCTTTTTCTTTACCTCTATATCTATATGCACCCTCTCCTCTGTCTTGTAGCGGATGCTGTTGGAAACCAGATTTTCCACCACCCGCTCCAGAAGGAGAAGATTCCCTTCCACCTTCACCGCCTCTTTGGCTTCTATATGGAAATCGGCGCCGTTCCTGCCCCAGTTCAGCCGGTTTTCCTCCACGAACTGGCTGACCACCCGGGATAAATCCAGCGATTCTGTAGGAAGGGCCTTCTCCCCGATATCCATTTTCGTCAGAAGCAGCAGCTGCTCCACCAGCCTTTCCAGTACATCCGCCTTTCTGCGGATAACCTGGAGATACCGCTCCTGCATGGCCGGCGTGGAAGCCACATGGTCCAGAAGCCCTTCCACATAGGCCTTGATGGACGTAAGGGGCGTACGGATATCATGGGAAATGGAAGCGATGAGCTCCTTCCGTCTTTCCTCGTCCCCCTCTTTTTCCTCCAGCGACTGCTTCAGCCGCCAGGCCATGACATTAAAGGTTTCAATGGCAGGGGTGAATTCGTCATTTCTGTCGTAATCCAGCTGCACTGTCAGATTTCCCTTCCGCACTTCCTCTGCCCCCCGTTCCAGTTCCTTTAAAGGCATAAGGATGCGGCCGATAATGAAGCGGGAAAGGAAATAGCTGGTGCCCAGAATAAAGGCAAAAAGAACGGCCAGAATGAAACGGATCACTGCCCGTACCGCCTTTTCAATGGCGCTGTCAGTCCGGGCCTCGGGATGATGAGCCATGATGTAGAGATAACAGGGCCTGTCCCCTATGATTTCCTTTTCTGCAAACCGGTAATCCGGCTCATCTGTCACACTGTAAATGCCGTTTCCATCCCTGCCATCCAGCCTGTCCAGAGCTCCTTCCTTTCGCAGCATATCCAGATCCTTCCGGCCCTTTTTCTCATTGCCATAACTGTAGAGAATGGTTCCTTCCCTCTCTACTGCCACATAGGTGGCCACGGGATCGGTGATTTCCATGACCCAGGCATACCGGGACAGGGACTCATGGTGGCGAAGGCTGTGAAACACAGCAGTTCTAAGAATCTGGGTCATTACATTAAACTGGAATCCGCTCTCCGCAATCACATGGTTCCCGCTGGCGGCATAGAGATAGAGCCCTCCAAAGGCCGAGGCCAGCACGAAAAAGGTCATAAGGAAGGGAAGGATACATACTACGATATGGCTTACAATCAGACTTTTGCGAATGGTCATCATATCACCTGCTGCATTTAAGGATAAAGGGTCAGGGGCTGCGCCAGGGGCTCCCTGCCCGGAAGAGAGAAGGGATCTCCTTTTCCCGGCCCTCTCCGTTTCCCTTATCATACAAACCGCCCCTGCGCCATGCAACCGGTATGGCTCCAATTTATTTTTTATTTAATGTTACATGGAAAGGCAGTAGTTATCTGTCTTTTCTATCGGTTATGTGCCAATAATGTGACTATCAGTTAGAATTTCCACTTATGGGAAACCTGAATGTTCTCAATGTGGTCTTTGGCGATACCCACCTGAACCTCTAAGGCCCTATCGTAATTATAGTTTCTCTGAATACTCAAAGGCAAGTAAAGGTCTCTATCGTGGTTCACTCCAACACCCACTCCCACTTCCCAGTTCCTCTTGTATTCACTATCTGCCAACTGCTTCACAACTGGTGTCATGTCGATGTTGGTCTTTACGATACTTTGAGAGCCTTTAGGAAACTTAGTGGACTGGTAAGGAATCTTTAAGGTCTCGCCCTGTACGTTAGCTGTGAACTCGTGTTTAACTATGAGGTCTGGGTCTTCCTCTGTGGTCTTTGGTGCCAAAGTTACCTCAGTGGACTCAGAGACCGCCGAAGGGGGGAAAGAAGACACTTTATTTTCAACCGACTTCTTTGGTGGTTTATTAAAAATTGGATAGCAGTTATAGCCGAGAAGGAAAGAAGCTATAACTACTATCATAATTACAATGATAGCAAGTATATATTTTATTTTAGTAGCCATTAGCAAGTAGCTCCTTATTGTTAACTTATAGAATCTTAGTGGACTGGTAAGAGGGGAATAAGAGTATCTAAGATTTATAAGTCTTATAAGGTAGCAATAAGCTAGCTAGCTAATAGCTAACCTATAGCTAACATATCTAACATATACCACATAGCTAAATAACCCTATGGACTATATGTAGAAATATATTAGTCTTATATATACACTTTTCTCCCCTTCCTTCGTAATGTGTGCCAATTACCGAGTTTGTATTATTGTGTGCCAATTAATTTTTTGTTCTAAATTCTGTTCCTAAATCTATTTAGGCTCTTTAAATGCATCTTACCAGACTCAAATTTATCATTCATGCTTTCAGGCTTTCCCCACCCAAAGACACCGCCATCTGGGTCAAGCCACTTCTCAAGCTCCTCTTCAATGTGTTCACTCATGCCTGTGTCTGCATCTCTGTCTAACACATCATGCCAATGAGCAACTGCCATAGCGAGCGAATCAAGCCTATCATCGTGAGCTAAAGCACCCTTTTCAGCACATAAGCGAGTCATTTGGTAAATGAAAGAATACGCAGGGTCTCTTTCATAGACTTTAAAATCATCAAGCACCACTGAAGTATTTAAGACAATCTTATGGGCCATTAAGAGGGGCTCTAAGGTATCTATGATTCTCTTTTCCTTCTGCTGTCTGCTATTAACCTCTGTCACTGAGCAGGGGTGAATCTTATTTAAGACAGGCTTAAGAAGCTGTGAGAACATACCATCACCAAAGTTACTTTCTATAACAACCTCATTGACGCCATAGAATTTTGCTTTATTGGCAAGAGTATTTAAAGTCCCCTCAGAGTAACCTTCTCTGTAGCCACCAATATCAATGATGAACAAATAGCCATTAAGAAACTTAACGATACTATAAGCAGTCTCATCTTTACCACGTCCAGATGGGTCAATAGCCATAACTGTCCCTGTGTATTCTGCTGTCTCCTCAGAGCGGCTTAGAGGTGCATAGAAATAATCTCCTTTAAGTGCCACGGAAGGCACCTCATGAAGCCTTTTAGTACTTTCAGTACACCAAGACCATTTAAGGCTAGTCTGCTTCAAATCGAGGTCAGCTACCATGAAATCTTTGACTTTCAGTGGATACTTTTCAGCATCAGACAAATTGGTATTGAGCATAAACTGAAGAGCAAACCCTGCTTTACCATAAGACAATTTTCGCTTCTCAATTTCTTCCAGTGAGAAGCGGTCAGGGTCAGTAGGAACCATTTCGCCTTCATATACTCTAGGATTTCCGTCATACTTCTCAGCAATAAAAGGTGCAAGGTCTTCACCATATGTCTCCCTTTCGTGCATTGAAGATGGATAAAGGACAGGCCATATACGCCTTGAATAGCCACGCTTCGTAAGTTCATTATATAGAGACATCTCATTCTGTGGTGTCCCCAGATAGATAATCTTACCCCCAGGCTTTAAGACTGCATCAAATTCCTTTACGGCTTCCCCAAGTTTATCTCTCTGTACCTGTGTGCCAGAGTTATTGGGTACTTCCACATCATCTGCTATCAGCAAATCAGCACGGGAACCAGTAATCTGACCAGTAATACCTACAGACTTTACAGAAGGGGAAATGTCTGGTACTGCGAGACCCACATCAAATAAGTTCTGTGTGTCTCTCTGCCCCCTTCTGGTCTGAAGGGCTTCTAAGAAAGGCAGAAGGTAGATAATGCGTTTAATGAAGACCGCATTAGCATCTGCCCTATCTTTAGAAGCGGAGACAACAAGCACTTTTAACTGTGGGTCTCTCCAAAGACACCACACTGTGTAAGCACATGTCAGAAATGACTTAGCGACACCACGGAACCCCTCAATGATACTTCTGTCTGTAGGAGTATTCATAAGGTATTTTGCAATGTCATACTGAATAGGAGTGGGACTAGGAAGACCAATGCTTTTCCATACCATAAATACAAAGACACGAAAATCAGCCTTTGCACTGTTAATTTGCTTTTCGTCCCATTGCAATTACATTACTACCCCCTTCCTCAAGGTCGTCAAAGATTGGAATCTCAGTAGTAGCTTGTTTCTTAAGCTCCTTCATGCCTTCTGTCTCTGGGGTGGTCTGTAATCGGTTTTCTTTCATAAACTGTCTAACTCTAGCTAAGAAAGCAGGATTAGCTCTTAACTCTTCATCTTTAAGGCCATCTAAGAGGGCACTCACCTCTTCCTGAGCCATTTCATCAAGTAACTTCTCATCAATTCGCAAAATATCACCTCAAATCACTAAAATTCGCACGAGAACATGTTCTGTTGCGTCCTAAGAGAATCCATGACAAATTACTCATGAACTCTCTAAGATTCCCCTTATAGACCATTCTCGCTTCTAATAATTCCTTAATCATTCCACCCATCATACGCTTTAAGGTCATTAGCTCTGATAGTAGCAATAATCTTGTTAGCATAGTCTGGGTCAGTAGCATATACAGGAGACATAGCTCTCACAAACTCTTCTACGTCCCATGTGTCTTCCCAAACTGAAAGGGCTTCTGCATAACAAGGCTCTTCCCTCATTAAGACACACCAGTCCTGTATGGCTTCCTCTAGGGAACTATAAGACTGGAATTTATCGTAGATAGTTACATATTCACCATCAATGTATTCAGTTGTCTGCTGGCGAACATAATTACCCCAACCATTCCATTTCCTTCCAAAGTAGTTATAGTTACCAATGCAGTCTTTTCCCCAACCAGATTCAAGAATAGCCTGTGCAATACAGACAGAAGCAGGGAGGTTATATTCAGCACAAACCTTACCTGCGGTATCTCCAATCATAGATATGAAATCATCTGGTGTCATTGTTGCTATTGTTTCTCCTTTCATAGATTAATTTGCTAATCTTTAGACTTTAAATCATCAATTTTTCGATTTTCAAACTTCTTGTATGCATCAAGATATATCTCTTTATTATTACCATTATATGTAACTTCGTAATACATGCCGTCGGGTAAGGTGGTTGATACCAGTGCTTTCCAGTTTTGTAAAGTCTTACAGAACCAAACAATAAACACATTATCCAACGTAATCTGCACATTGTCTGTTTTGTCAATGTGCTCGTTGGCATAGTTCAAAACGATTTTTCTTGCGATTTTCTGATAGTCCATAAATTATTTCCTTTCTGTATAATTAGGGGGTCTAGGTGGAGGGGTGTCTTTCTCCAATATGTCTGGGATTTTATTGTTGTTCTTGTCTACGAACATCTGCCCTATAAATCCCAACATAGCTATCCATGGAGAAGACACAATTTCATGAAGGAAAGCTCTAAGTTCCTGTAAGTCTGGCTTTCCTGTCAACCACCACTCCATGCACCAACCAACCAAATAAAAAAGCGTGGATACTATGATAATAATAATGTACCATAGTATCCATCGCATAATACGTTTAGAGGGCTTCCCTAAGAATCGTTTAGGCAGATTTACGAGGTGTGTCTTCAATTTTGTCCACACGTCGCTTTACCTCTTCAAGCTCCAAAGAAACTCTTGTTATGGAGACTTTCATGTCTGTTATACATTCTGTCAGCTCTTTGATGTTAGAGGATAGCTCTTTAATACCTTTTTCTGACCTATATAATTGTTCCTGCAATGGACGGAAAATAAACTCTTTGATTATCCATGCAGTAGCAGTAGCAATAAGCCCTGCTAGAAATAGTGTTAGCTCTATGGCGTGTCTCCTTTCTATTACATACAAATGGCACGGAAGAGATAGTAGATAAATACAAGTACACCTAGTACTACCGTTACACACGCAAGAAGAATAATAGGTGTGATAACCTTTACTCCTAATTTCTCATGATGATGGTCTATCAGATAGCCACCAATGAATAGTAAAGCAAATAGAGCTAAACTAATATAAAACTCTGTGCTATTGTCATAATACATATCAACCATCTCCTTCTTGCCTATGATTATATCTTAATGATATCCTTCATGACAATACTCAATTATGTCCTTTAAGCAGTCCTTTTAAAGATATAAACAACTAAATACGGCTGCATATTGTTGTGTGGAGCATCCTCCCCACCAACATATAATGTGTTGCTTCTGTCACCATATATCATGCCCTTTGTCGGGGCAAACCCCTCATCCCTTGCCACTGTACTACTGGATATACTCTGACCCAATAGTCCACCAAACCCGTCAGACCGAATGGCCATAGTTGGTATTTCATTAATTGATAATTGGTGTTTTTCTTCACCACCCGTGCCTCCTGCATTATATACGGTCCCACTGTCGGAAGCACCTGCCCCAAGGAGCACACGTCCTGAACTAATCTGTACCCACGTACCAAATCCAAAGATTTCAGCAGGATTTCGACTATCAGTAGCATTCATATAAATAGAGCCTATTGGATATACCTTTTCTAAAACTTCTGTTTTCGTATAAGTCTGTTCTTTAGTATAGTAACTAGAAGGGTCCCATTTCTTTGCATTTTCAGCACTTTTAGCCGCCGCATTTGCACTATTACTAGCTTCTGTGGCTTTAGTAGTAGCAGTAGAAGCAGAAGAAGCCGCACTAGTAGCACTATTCTTAGCTTCATTCGCCCACGTCTTAGAAGACTTATTGCCAGACACACCGTCTGGACTGGAATCAGCCATTGCCCACTTCTTAGCTAATTCTGCACTGTTACTAGCTTCTGTAGCTTTTGTAGTAGCAGTAGAAGCAGAGGAAGAAGCACTAGTAGCACTATTACTAGCTTCTGTAGCTTTAGTAGTAGCAGTAGAAGCAGAAGAGGAAGCACTAGTAGCACTATTCTTAGCTTCTGTAGCTTTTGTAGTAGCAGTATTTACCTGTGTCGTTGCATCAGCTTTTAAGGAAGTCATAGTCTCTACATAACTATCCCCAGTAGTTGTAAGTCTACTGTTCTGTGTATCACCAGTAGCAATCAGCCTACTATTCTGTGCATCTCCTGTATCTGTAAGCCTTTTATTCTGTGTGTCTCCTGTAGTAGTCAGTCTAGTATTCTGTGCATTTCCAGTAGCTACAATACTAGCGTTCTGGTTCGCTCCTTCGTTCTTTAAGGCAGTAAGAAGACCATGTTGCTTATCATTGACATATCTTAAAGTCACCGCATCACCATCTTCCTGTGGGTCAAGAAGGTTAGTGATTCGCTTATACTGTCCGTCCCACACATTAGTGTTTGTAGGAGAAGTAGACATACCAGTATCAAACACTTTGTCTGCCGTTTCTTCTGCGAGGTGCAAAAGCTGAACTTCCTGTAATGACATATCCTTTGCTCTAAGAACAGAAGCATCATTCCAAGACACAATGGTATCTGTAGTAGTCTCTCTATAAATCTTTAAGAAACTATTAGCAGAGATAGCTTTACTCAGTGTCAACTGCCTGTCGTCCACTGAGTAATCTTTCCCCTGTTCTAATTCTGTAATATCAGTATTAGAGATAACCTGTGCTTTTACGAATGATTTCTGTAAGTAGTCAAAAGGAAACGAAAAAGTAGTCTGTGTACCATTACTGGTATAAATTACTGACGCCTTTCTTTCCTTAGCTATTTTAAATCACACTCCTTTACTTGTTATTATTAATCAACTTATTGATACTTTGAGATTTCTTAGCACCTTTCTTAGTATTAGCTCCTAACAGTGTCTTACCTGTCTTTGTCTTAGCTACACCAAGAGGGCCACCTTTCTTAACTGCCTGTGTCTTCTGAGTAGGCTCTTTTTCAGGAAGACCAGATTTATGCTGAATGAGAGTATTCAATGCACTCATTCCTACCCAAGAGCTAGCAGGAAATGCCTTAATTACATTGTCTACGTCTCTCTGAGAAGTAGTACTATTTTCAGTGAAGCCATTAGCTACCATTCTTCCAAGGCTGTGAACACCAAGAACAACTCTTCCCATTGTATTTACAGCAGGAAACTGGCTAGCAATTCTGCCTGCATTAGCCTGAAAATCTCTCTGTGTCATTCCTTTAGGTGGACTCCAAGGGTCTTCACGATTAGACTCAAAGTCCTTCTTCGTATTATCCACTGAAGTTCTGAAGCCTGAATAACCAGACATCATTTCAATACCGTCCATAGCAAAAGACACTGGGGCTGTGAGTGACATTCTGGTGAATCCTGCCAGTAAGACACGTCCAAGAGACCCCTGTTTTTCCATGTATGCCTGTCTCTTCTCCTCATCATCTCCATAGTATGCATAGCTTCTAGCCAGAGTTAATGCATAATAGGTAGCAGAGTTAGTAGCCATAGAGAAGAGAGCCGCTAAAGCATCATCAGCTTCATGTTGCTGTAAAGCTCTCATAAACTGGTTATTGACTGCCTTTAACGCAAAATCTTTAAACTGGAATAAGAGCCTATGCTTTTCCTTAAATGGATTTGTGTTGCCAATAGTATTCTGAGTGATACCTCTTCTTGCATAATTGTCCATCATACGTTTCCACTGAAAGAATGTGTCTGGATTTTCGTCCCACCATTTCTGCCAGTCACCTTTGCCATCTACAAGATACTTCTTAATATCCTGTCTGATAGCATTGATACCTTCCTCAGAATTGACACCTACAGCAGAGAACTTCTTAGCTGAGAATGGATTTCTCCAAGAAAACTCTTTGCCCATAGCCCATCTCATGCTGTCTTCAATACCTGCCGCTCTTACAGTCCTAATCATATGGTCAGTAAGTTTAGGCATCATATTGATTGTAGAAGTCCATAAGGAAGCCTGTTTAGCTTTCCTGTTAGCCGCATCAAGTGCCTTTGAGAGCATTGTAGGCTCTGGGCTATTTTCAGACACCTTATCCATGGTCTCCCTGAACAGGTGACTTTCTGTGGAATTTGTCATTTCCCATGCATGAGCATTAATATCATCAGCCCAGAGTTTCCTTGTAACTGTGTCTACAATATGCTTACCATCTCTTCCTAATCGCTGTTCTTTGATGATACTACCAAACTTAGGGATAGCATCTAAGAGAACCTTAGCACCCCCATAAGCAATAGCACCCCCATATTCACCCAACTGAGCAAAAGTGAAGTTACCACCATTAACAGCATAGGAATAAGACCTAATCATACTAGAGATACCATCAGCCCATCTCTGATTGTAAAGATTATATGTGCCTTTACCTCTAATCATATTCAAAGTCAACTCAAGAGCTTCAAGCTCTCTAGAGTTACCATGAACAGGAGATAAATGAGCCAACTCTACCTTTGCTTTATTGATTAAGGTGGTAAGCTGTGTCTCATCACCAAATACAGCATGAAGGCCTGCTTCACCAGAAATTCTATTGAAAATCTGTGGTACATAAGTATCAATGTCATAGTTCCTCAAGTCCTTATCAAAAGAAAACTTAAGACCATTAGGCATCATCATAGAACCAGAAGTATCAATAGCTACTCTGTGTTTGAAGTTCTGTACTGCATTACCTTTATTGAAGTTCAAAGAGGAAGCATCTCTATCGGTAAGACCATATGCCCAGTTCTCTGCTTCTTTATTAAAGAATGCTTCAAGCTCTTCATCTGTGGGGTCTTTCCACTCTGGCTTGCTATCTTCTGGGGAACCTTTTCTCTTCCACTCTTTTACTGCTTCATCAAACTCTTTACGCTTCTGCTTTAAGAAAAACTCTTTTTCAGCATTAGTGTCCATAAAGGTCTTTGCATAGTTCTTCAGAAAATCATAGCAGTTATCAATATTATTGAAGTTCTTAGAAGCCCATGGATAATACAGGCTGTTATCAATAACACGATAAAATTCGCTAGAGATAGGAGACCAGTCCTTTTCAATCAGACTGCCCATGTCTTTACGACCACCAAGAGCGTCTGAATTTTTTCGACACTGTGTCAATATGTCTTCTCTAAGATTCATGAACATATGAGCCATCTTCTGAATCTCAGCAGGATATTTAGACACTTCCAATGTGTCTCCTCTTGCCATTGCATTGTGGCAATCAATAATATATCTATTTACCTGATTGATATAATTGTTTCGATGAATGAAATTAAATAGACCAAATTCCTGTCTAATATACTTAGACCTCTCTTTAATAATGTCCTGATATGCCCCCATCCACCTATCCATTAAGAACTGCTTAATATCAGAAGCACTGGAAAACTTCTGTCCAGTGCTACGCATACGGGCATCATCTGTCAGAGCCTTACCAATCTTCTGAAGTGTCGGAGAATGAGAGTTAGCCATAATACCAAAGACAGTCCCCATAGGAATACTGTTTTCCATCTTAAGGCCCATTGGTGAAAAGATACCAAGGCCCTTCTGCATATCTTCAGCTCCCTTACCGCTGTCAGACCATTCATCAAAGATAGTACCAAAGGCATTCTGTTTAGAGTAATGAATGTCACCAACCATCATACTACCATCACTTAAGTGAGTAATAGGAGTACCCTGTTTGATTGTGTCATTCGCTCTTCGTTTCAGAAGTTCATCTGTTACCTTATTGACATTCTCTTTTACGTTTCCATAAATCTGAGAGATAGCCGCCTTTGGAACTACAGTATCATCAAGAAGAGACAACTTCATTAATGGACTATCTGTAGGTGCCCCAGAAGGTGCATAGACACGCTGATGAATGTACGTCAGTTCAGGCACATAGGCATCTTTAGCCCACCTAATGACTTCTTCAGCAGGAATATTCGCTACACCTTTTTCAGCTAATGCCTGTTTCTTTAAGTCCTTAAAGAGCTTACTGTTCTGATTCTTAATAGCATAATTGTCAAGCCAGTATTTGAATGTGTCTTGAAGTGGCTTTCCGCTAGTAGCATTTTTAGCCTGTTTCCAAAACGGATTCTTTGTACCAGTCATGCTCTTAACAATATAAGATAGTGTCTGTTTATCTGCCCTCTGGCTAGCCATTCTCTTAACAGCCTTCAGGATTGTATTTTCAATATCAGCATCAGTAGCTTTAGAGCCTAACAGAACCTTACTGAATTTACTCTTTAAAGTTCTGGTAAGTCTATCACCTTTAGTGCCATACTGTTCAATCCAGTAGGCCAGTGCTTCTTCCTCATTGGTAGCCGCTCTAGTAGCTTTAATCCATCTAGGGTCTTTAGAGTGTCTCATACGGTCTCTAACGATGCCCATAATTTCATCATATTCTTTCTGTGGAAGAATACGATTCAAAGCCCTATGGACACCAACTTCATGCATGACAACACCCATCAAGTTACTCTTATCCACTTTGTCTTTAAAGATAACAGAGATACCCATATTAGGAATACTGAATGCCTTAGCATCTTTATCTAGAGACACACCAAACCTTTCCGCTACTTTTCTTGCACTAGCTTCAGGAATGATGAAGAGATTTCCAGACTGCACAAGTCTATCTGCAATAGAGTCTTCAGGAACAAGGTCAAAGTAATTAGCATTAGCTTTCTGAGCTTTTACTAATTCTGTCTTCAGTCCTGAGTTTTTTGCTACAGGGGCAAAATTAACAATAGGACTAGCATTACCAGTCTTATTGGCCCCTTTAGGAATATAAGTGGGCGTCTTAGATTCATAAGAATCACCTGCATGTTTCAGAGCTTCTACGACACCACTATTAGTATCTGCAAAAGCATCTTCCATCTGAATAGACAAAGAAGCCTGTAAATTGTGTCTTCCTTCAGCAGGGGGAACAGCCCCTACTGCAATAGCCGCAACATTATCTTCCATGTTGTTTCTAGCAGTAGCTAGCTCTTTAGTCAGTGCATTAGGGTGTTTAGCAAAGAAGACACCAAGACCACCTAAGAAACCACCAAGAGCCATTGACGCTTCATAGTCAGGCTTAAAGCCACCATATCTTTCTGCTAAGAATCTATCTGCCCCCACTGCTACAGAAGTAGTGAGAGCATTAGCGGCAAATCTAGCCAACTTACTAGCATTTAAAGCTCTGTCACCTAAAGACACTAAGGCCCTGAGCTTACCCATTCGAGAAGCAATCTGGGCACCTTTAGCAAGCATTGAAGCTCCCCCGAGTCCGGGGATAAAAGCAAGCAGTAATGAGGGGTCTAAGACAGAGCCTAATACCGTACCAATAGTGGACAATCCATATGACATCTGGTCTACTTCTTTCTGTCTCTCAATGTCTGCTCTTTTCATCTCTAAGAGAGCCATAAGAGCCTTTCTGCTAGTAGCCTGTGTCAATACAAACTGCTGTGCTGTATTGTCGTCTTTAAGAACATTCTGTACTAAATCAATATCTTCCTGAGACGGCTTATAGTTGTTAAAGGCTATTTCCTTCATGTTGTCTGCGGTAATGAAGTTGAAGTAAGCACTTCTAGCTACAGACACAAGTCCACCATCTAATGCCGCCGCTTCCATCTTTGTAGAAAACTCTTCCCAGAAAGACCGCATCTTTTCTGGTGTGGGGCTCTGTGGAAGGTTATAGGGGGCTTTCATTCCCCAAGGGCCAGTCCGCTGAACAGCAAAGCTAGAAATATCAGGGGCATCTACACCAGACCAATGAGCAATGTTATTAATATAAGATTCAACTGCCCCTTCTTCATCTGTTTTAAAATACTGGTAATTAGGGTCAGCTATAAGCAGGTCTACAAAAGTTTTAGGGTCTTCTACTCTATCAGTTCCACCATGTTCTTTCCAATACTGAGCATAGAGAGCCAAGTTGTTAGACCAATCTTTAGCAAATTCTTCATCAGAACCATACTCCTTATAATAGCCACCTTCATTGGCGGGTCTAGGAAGACTGGTTTCTTCAGACGTAGAAATACCTGCATAGTTATGAGCCGCAAACAGTTCTGGACTAATACCATTAGGCCCACCAACATTAAAGTTACCTGTTTCATGCTGTAACTGAGCTTTAAGAAGTTCAGGGGCAATATAGACCCCCTGTGTCTCATAAATATAATCTGAAGCGGCCTTTCCCATTCCTAATGCATCTACACTCATGATTCAAGCCACTTCCTTTCTTCTGCCGTTAATAATGTAGCTCTTCTGTTACCTGTTTCAACAACTGTAGCATCTGGACTAATGGGGTCTGTAATTGGTTCATTAGTCTCTGCTTCCTGCTCTTCCTGTCTCCTCATTCCATAGTCATTTACGGCTTGTCTAAACTCTTCCATAGACATAGGAGATTCATAAACCTGTCCGTTAGTACTAATTAACTGCATTGTATTGTTATATGGGTCATATTGCCATTTAACATCATAACCATACCAACTGGATTCAGCATCTCTTACTTTACTATCCATATAACCAAAGGCAGTATCAAGCGGAGAATCACTAGCAATACCATCTATACAGTTACCATCAGCGTCATATGACTGGGCAGTGAACACTGCTCTAGGATAAACATATACAGGGCCATTCTCTTTAAAAGCATGCGACACATAAACTTCATTCATATGACTAGAAATACTGCTAATAGCTGATTCTGCATCAACACCTGTAGCACGTAAATATCTATAAGTATCTTTAGTTGGTCCTAAAAGCAATGGGTCACTAATAACAACTTCATTCGTTTTTCCTGTTTCATCTGATATACTTAAAGTATTATCACCAAAAGAGTAATCAGTGACTTCTTTATCAATCGTTGCCTTTGTGTCTGGATTAGACAGAGCAATAGCACCTTTCTTATACGCATTAATTCCCTCTTCGGTAGACGAATAGAAATCTGAAAGGTTCTGAATTGTATTAAAAGAATTAGATAAAGAATCTCCAAAAGCAAACCTGAATGAAATAGGATTAGCATGATACAGACTCATTGCTGTAGCTATCCCATCTTCTGCATTCATATTCAGGGTGCCAGTGAAAGGGGCACTAGCTAATGCATTTTCCCATTTACCCTTATATTCGTTTCTCATACGGCTATTTGAAGGCCATATAAGAATACGCCCAAATATCTGTGTCCTAGACTCAGGAGACAAATTCTGATATTCAGGAGAAGCCATATATTCCATAGCGGCCTGATATGCATCATCTGGTTTCGCAGTAGTATTATCTGCATACCCTTTAATGACTCTTTGAAGCGAAATACGAGCTCCCTGTAACCCCTGCTCTGCTTTAATACTGCTAGCATTTTCCGCTAATTTTCTTCTCTGCTCCTGTTCTTCTACCCCTGCAATTCCTGCATAAGCACGCCCAATAGCAGGTTTCAACTGCCTATGCTGTGTCGGAGTTAAAGTCTTAACATATTCATCAATCTCAGACTTACTCTTCATTTTCTCAAGAGCATAAATCTGGTCATTATACCATTTATTTGGTGCCGCTCTTAACTGTTGGTCTGCCATAGCATAGTAAGTAGACATGGCAATTCTGTCTTTAATCTTTACAGGATTTCCATAATCATCTGTCCATGCTGTAACCTCTCCCAAGGCATCAAGCATTTCAGAAGACCCAGTTTGTTTAGCAATAGACTCAAGCATACCTTCAGCCAGAGCCATTCTTTTATCGTCCTGATAGCCAGTCAGTTTCGCATCGTTAAATACGTCCTGAACAGCAGTAGCCATGTCTTCTTTTGTTGCATCTAAGTTATTCTGAATGACAGAATCCAGTTTAGCGGTAATGCCACCATCTCTGATAGCCATAAGAGACTTAGACTGTTCAGCTACTTTAGCATTAGCCTGATTATTAATATCAGAATAGTTAGTAGCAAAGAATCCCCTAGAGAAACTATCAGTATTGAAAGACACCTTAAAATTATCTACATAATACTGCTGTTTCAGTTTGTTATATCTAGCTACTTCTTCATCAACTGTCTTAACTGGCTCTTTAGCTTTCAGAAGAGCATACTCCTGATTAAATTTATCAGAGAAGTACTGTCCTCTGTATTCTTCAATAGCCGACACTGCATAGGGGTTATCGGCTAACTGAGCTTTACCATACTTATTTAAGAGGTCAATGTTACTGAGCTTCATAAGTTCTTCTGGTGAAGCCTTCTTAATCTGCTCTTTCATATATTCATAGCGAGACATCTTTCTATTTTCTGTGTCTATCGCATAGTTCATTAAGCCATCTCCAAGACCCACAAGGGCATCATAGAGACGCTTTCCATCACTACCTTTAACAATACCTGCTGTGGCATTGATACCTGTTAATTGCTGCACGTAGGTAGATACAGGCTGTTTAGTAAACTGCCTTTGTGTACCTACTGCATTCTGTACAATATTAGCTATAGTTAGTCACCCCCTTACTTTAGTCCAAAATATTTCATTCGTTCTTCTTCAGATGTAGCACTAAGACCCCAAGTGTCTGTATAAGTGTTGTATGCATCTGGATTAATCTTCAGCTTCTTAGCGGCCAGAGAAGCCCTAAAGGAAGCATTATTGTCTGGTTTAGTAACAGAACCTTTCCAGAAATTCCAACCGCCGCCTTTGTCTTCAGAAGCCTGTCTAAGAGACCTATATTTGCTGTAGCCCCCAAGAGCGGTATTAGCAAGACCAAGAATATCAGCGAACTTCTGCTTCTTACTAATCTTTCCCTGTTCAATAAGATTATTGATGTAGTCTTTAGTAGAGAGAAGATAGGCTTCTTTATTAAGGTCAACTTCATTAGATTTTCTAGTGAAGTTATCCTGAATAGAAGCGACTGTCCTAGAAGTGTCTGCTTCTGCCGCTCTCATGAGTCTATTAGCAGTCCTTCCACCACCTGTGTAGCCTTCAGCAATAGCCGCATTAACCTGTGAATTTAACTGCATCTGATTAATCCGTGTCTTTGTAATGTCATTTACTGCCGCATCAAAACTATCCTGTCTTTCCTGTTCATAGTTCTGAAAAGCATAGTTCATTTCTTTAGTGGCACCCATGGCCTGAGCTTCTAGCATCTTTGCCTGCTTGCTATACTGTTGTCTCATTGCAAGTGCCTGTGCCCCTACCTGTGTAACAATACCAACCCAACACATATAGACTCACCTTCTTTCCAGTGAAAATAATACAAAATTCGGAATATTTGAATTTATGAATCTGGCACCTAACCATTTAAGATATTCGACATGCCAGAAGTTAAAAATATAGACATAGTTATATATCTGCTTATAGTGATTCAGAAGGGTATTAACATAGCTCTTAGACCATCTAAGAAATTCAATCTTATGATTATCAACCTTTTCTGTTAATAGCATCCACCCTAAAGCACCACCATTGCCATCTTCCCTAAGACCACCAATACCCAAAAGTTCCTTTCCAGACCAAATTCCCAGTGTTTCTTTCTCAAGAATCTTTGTAGCCTGTAGTTCAATAGGTAAGCCAGAAGACAGCAATACTTCTTTTTTGTCTACCTTCCTAGCTGTGTCTATAAACAAAATAATATCTTTAATCGTAGCTTTCTTAAGTGTTATCATATATTGCGTGTCCTCTTAATGTAGTTTCCTTCCCATGTGTAGCCCATAAAAGATACTGCTGTAGGCTTAGAGCTTTCAATGGTAATGGAACAGTTGTCATTACGACACATAATAGGAACCGTAAAAGTACCAGTCTCCATAGGAATAACACCCATACGATTAGTAGTGTCTCCTAAGATTCTTGAAGTATGATAGTACACATTATCTGGTCTCTTATCAGTATGCTTAATGTGAACTTCAAAATACCCAGAGATTGAGAAATTCAGTTTGAGCCTGACTAACTGCAATCTGCCATTATCATCTGCTACAATTCCTGCATCTGTTCTCTGTTTAATCATCAGCCTAGAGAGTTGCACGAAAAACTCAAAGACTTCACCAAAGACAACCTTCTGTCCCCTTAAGTCTCTAGGAATCCACACATTGTCATTCTTAACTGTGTCATAGTCAAATTCATAGTAATGCCCATCAGCAGTCACTACGCCATAACTAGCTCCTTCAGTCAAATTACCATTATAGGCATTCTTAATATGAAGCTGTGTCTTATTATTAATCTCATCATAGTTAGCATCTGCCATAGGAGAAGACACTGCTTTTCTATCCAAGAAGACACGGTAAGGTTCATCTTCATCATAGTCTTTAGTGTTGTATGTGAAGACCATCTTTTCCATGAAGAGGGCATTTCCACGTGCAATAAGCATATAGAACGTAGAATCTAAGAATCCACCACCAAAAATCTTTGCTCCCTTAAATTCCCAATAAGACCATGAAGACTGCATTCGAGCTTCTTCAGTAAGCAAATACTTATAGACATAAAGCCTAGAAGTGTTACCTGTAGAAGCTGTAAGAAGAATATGCTCTGTATTGGAAGAGTAGATAGCAAATACACCATTAGGAATAAAGGACGGAATGTGAGATGTAATATCCTGAGAGTCCTTTGTCGCCACGGTGTCATTCATGGTGTAATATTCGTTCATTGAAGAAAACTCAGACCGCTTATTGATGTAGTACAGTCTTCTTCCTACCCCAACTGGCTTTACCTCTTTAGCTGAAGTAAACTGAGTAGCTAAGGGGGCAGTAGCATTCTGTGGCGTTAAGACACCATCAGCACTCATAATAAACTGAGAGTTCTCTGAAAAGAGCACTAAGTCCTGTGCAAAAGGGACAGCGTGATACAGAGTGTCCACTTCATTACTAGACACTGCATTATCAATGGGGTCTGTGTCCTGTACTTCAACTGCACTGGCAATCCAGAAATTGAAGAATGAAGCAGAGCGAGACAGAATTATATTTTCACCACTTAAGAATCCCAGTCGGTTTCTGAATAAGAAGACATCATTAATCTTTCCATCTACAAAAGAAGGTGGTGGATTAGAGTCTTCATCTCCTGTGTCTCTATCGTCCCATTTTGCTTCTTTAACTGTGAAAGTCCCATCAGCATTTCTGGTAATGACATGTGGCATTGTGCTAGCGTCATACCCTGCTAAAATATCAGGTCTTGCACATTCCTTCCAGACATTTTCAGTCGCATTATAGGAAACATAGTAATCATCGCTATTGGAACCATTGTCTCCTAAGACCTTCACTGTGTAACCATCTTTAGCTTCAGTAGGAAGATTAGTAAACTTCTGAGCTACATGAAGGAAACCAAACATACCCTGTCCATTGAAACCATCGACACATTTCACACTGTTAATGGTCACTGAGTCTTTTCTAAGATACAGACAAGAGTTATAAGTTTCTACTGTCCACCCATTATTTCTAGCGGATTCTGCCAGTCTATCTCTAATATAGTTGGTATCAATCTTAGCTGTGTCTGCTGAATCTGCCCCATTCGGAGTAGTAAAAGAAGCAATAACACCATTGTTAATCAAAATCTGATATGTACGTCCATACTGACCACTTTTTACATTGACTAAACAGCTGTGGTCATTCCAAGTATAAGGCACCTTCTTAGTGCCCATTTTGACAACCTTATCCCTGTTTACAATGAAAGTGTAGTCGGCAATAGTTACAAGTCTAAGCATCTTTCGTGGATTAGACACTGTAATATATGCCTGTCCAGTCCCTTCATATTTCACGGTACAAGGCTTGCCATTATCGTCCCAGATTTTTACACCTTTGCCATCAAAGAGCATAAGGTATCTCTCATTCTCATCTCTATTGACTACATGAACAAGAGAATTAGGATTCTCTGGGATAGCTCCAAGATTAGCCACGTACAGTGTAGGTGGTCTCTTCTGAAGACCTGAAGACTCCGTAGAGAAACCATTTACCTGTGTGTCTAGCTGTTCAGGGAGTCGCAGTAATTCTGGCTGTTGTGAAATTCCAGAAATCATGTTCTTAATAGTCTGTGAAAGTCTACTCATGGGCTTACCTCATTTTCAACTGCTGAACATTCTGAATGTCATACATTGTGAAATCATTCAGTTCCATTTCATATTCCTGAAATGCCGCCCACGCTTCACGCTCCATGATAGACACATTTTCTGCAATGTCTGGGTCATTGAGTGTCTGGGCATTGAAGATTCTAGAAGCCTTAGCAACAATGTAATCTCTAGCAGGAACAGGCATATAATCAAAGTCAACAAGTCGAATAAGTTCAACATCAATCGGATTGGTGAATGTAGCAGTTTGATTATCAAAGTCATAGACATAATCACCCTTCTGAACATATTTAGTGCCATCAGTACCTACAATATACAGAATATCGTCCTGCCACTTAATCTTATTTGTCTTCACATCAGGAGACAATGTAGCAGAGGTATTAGTGTTAAAAGACCACCCCTGAGACTGCACCTGTTTGTTAACTTTATCTAAGACCCTGAGTGCTAATGCTACATCAACATTCTCAGAGTTGTCTAAAGTGTTAACTGGTGCTTCTCCAATGGTAGCCAACATATCATTAATTGCGTCTAAAGTTTTATTAGATGTAACAATCATATTAGCTTCTCCTTTATCATTAATAAATGTAATAGAGGGGAACAGGGGAGTTGAACCCCTGTAAGTACCCTTTTCCCCATAACAAAGGGTCTTTGAGAGACCCTAAGTTTTAAATATTGTGAGTATATCTCTATACTCAGTAGAAACTAGCTATTAGACGCTAGCTTCAATGCAACCCATGTAAGCGGCTTCTGGACGGAGACCACCATGGCCCATAGCGTAGGAAGCGGCAAGCATATCAGCCTGATACTCAGCACGGCGTGCCTGTTCGAGTTTCAGGTCTTTCAGCTTAACAGTACCTACTGCGGTGCGGTGCATAGCGATAAAAGCACACTTATCTTTGTAGGTGGCAGGGAATACATGACCATCACCCTGAAGAACACCATCATTCTTATCAGCACCGCCAATAGTCAGATGTGGACATTCAATAATGTCGAAACCTGCAATGCGGAGAATGTTGGCATCAGTGATAGTAGCAATACCACCATAGTCACGATTAATTGCCACCAGAGACGCAATAAGGGAAGTGCGAGCCACTGGGGTCATGTAGACATACCGTTCAGTTTCAGGCACGTAGTTATTGGACATCTTAGCCTTAATGTCCAGAAGCATCTTAACGATTGCTTTACCTTCTGCTTCGGTAACACCAATGTCAGTGGAAGCAATCTTAGAGGTGATAATTTCACCTTTGCCCAGACCTTCAATGTTTTCTTTATTAGCCACAACCATCTTTGCGGCTTCTGCAAGAACAGCACCATCGGCTTTAAGAGCCAGTGCTTCCCCCATCTGTCGAGAATATTCAGAACGAATATCGTAATGAGCCATAGCTTCATCAATATCGGTAATCATCTGAGAGGTAGTCAGGAGACCATCAATCTGAATGATTTTTTCGTTCATCGGAATATTTTTACGAATGTCGTCAAGAGACTTACCCGGTTTCAGGTAAGCGGCATCTCCACGACCAAATACTGGGAACTGTGCGGATTTCATATTGTTCGCGTGAAGTCGTTAGTTTCACACCGTCATAAAGACTGCTTATAGTCACCTATAAGTTCAGACTATATCTTTACTATCAGTTGAGTGTCTTTTCAAATAATCTATTGCACTTTGCAATCTTAAAGGGCTATCTTTCATAAGCCCTAAAGCAGTATTGCAATTAGTGCACAAAAGACCTCTTAGCTTACCTGTCTTGTGGTCATGGTCTCCTGCAAATCTTGTATAGCGACTGCTATCTAATTTGCACCCACAAATAGCACATTTTCCATTTTGTGCAATGTAAGCCTTTTCATAATCTTCAGGTGTCCACCCAGTGCTTCTGAATGTGCTTAACTGTCTAAGACACTCTTTACATTCAGACCTATAGTGACCACTGTCTTTTCTAAAGTAGAACTCCGATATGGGCTTTTCAACTCCACAAAGTCTACATTTCTTTGTCCTGATAGTACTCCCCACTTCGGCACACTTATGCCTACTTCCTTTCGGAATAGTCGTTGAGCTTTCCCCCTTTTCAGTAGGGCTTAGTTTCTGATTGTCTTCTTCTGAAGAGTTTCCAGAAATTAAAGGAGTTTTTAACGAGAAGCAATTCCGCATTTATTTACCACTCGCAATAGTTCGTACAATGTGGCGTCCTTCAGTAACGGACGCACGAGAAAACGCCGCAAGAGTTTCACCTGCGAATACTTTAAGGTACAGACCAAGCATGTCCTCCTGTCCTGCAATCTGGCCTGCATGAGCAACAGTAACTTCTGCCACTAATAAATCACTCCTTTTCTGTAATTAAAAATTAACCAATAAAATTAGACTGCATAGTCATTTTCTGAACCTTTTCGGTGTATGCCATATCTCTTCCATACCTAGGGTCATTCATTGCCTTCACCATGGCTTCTTTACTTGTAAACCCACCCTGTGTCTGAGTCTGGGCACCACCAAGAATGCTCCGATTAGATGTACCATATTTAGCAGTCATGCGAGATTTATAGCCTTCCATCATTACACCAAGCTGTGTAAGATTTCCTGCTTCAATCGCTGAATTAAATGCGTCAATTTCTGGCTGTCCAAGACTAGCAATAAACTGACACACTCTTTCATACTCTTTTTCACCACCTGCCATCTTATACACTGCATTAGTGTAATTCTGAACAGTAGCTTCAAAGCCCTTAATGAAAGACTGAACAAGACTCTTTGGATAACCTGCCCCTTCAAGTCTCTTCATGGACTCTTCGGACAAAGAACCATTCTCTTCATATTCCTTAGCCAGTGCGTCATAATCGACACCCTTTGTAGCTAAATCAGACTTAGCGTCTTCCTGTGCTTTAAGCTGTTCTTTTACGTCCTGTTCCACGGCTTCAGGGGTATCTTTAGAAGCCTTATCCTCTTTTTTGTCTGTGTCTTCCTTTTCCTGTGTCTTATCACCTTCCTTATCATTGTTGGTGACTTTCTCACCATTACGAATAATTTCAGTGCCTTTGCCAAGTTCAAGGGCTTTTTCTTCTTCAGTGGCCTTATTGTCCACTTCAGTATTGACTTCAGGCTGATTGTCAACCGTAGTATTTGTAGTATCTTCTGGCATTTAAATTCTCCTTCTCATAAGTAACTTACATACCCTGCTGTGGGTTATCCATCATACTTTTGGCTACCTGCGGTGCCATTTTTTCTGCCATTGCTCCCATCTGCTGTGTCTGCTGTTCCTGCTGAATCTGTTCAGGTGTCTTAACAAGATTGGTAGTATCAATGCTAAGACCATTGGCAATCCGCATAGCCATAACAGGCCAATTAATAACCTGAGCCATTTCTGGATTCTGAGACACAATCTGAGAGAAAGTCATCATCTTATTGAAATCGTGTCCTCTGCCAATAGCGGCAAGACCAGTAGTAATAGTAGGTTCAACAAGACCATCTGGCAGGTCTGGAATCTGACCAGTACTTTCAAGCTGTACCAGTAATCTTCTAACCAATGGCAACTGCAATTCCTGAGACAAAATAGAGTAAACTCCACCCAATGTGTCTTCCAATTCAGAAGCAACGTATCTAATTTCTTCGGCTGTTACTCTTTCTCCATTTCTCTGGACAGCAGAATTTAACATGAATGCATAAGACAAGCGGTCAGAAATCATAGACAATGTATTAGACGCTACCTGTAAATCCCCAGACTTATTGAGCTGAAGAGCCTGTACGTCTTCTACACGCCCCGGAACAAACGCTCCTGACTTTGCCTTAGACAACTTAAATGGTCTTGTAATCCCATTAGGGTTCACAAGAAATAGTACGTTCGCACAAATAGCGGACATTTCAACAATGGCCTGTGAGAGAGATTCAAGAGACTTTAAGTCCCCCAGATACTCTTCTACAAAACTACGGCCATAAGACTCACCGTCCATCTTTACCATTCTTAAAGGAATCCACGGAGTTTTCTCTTTGGGGTACTGCTGTTCGCTCCCTTTTACAATCTCTCCATTTACTTCCTGATAAGAATAGAAGACATCATTTTCCAAATAGACATGTGTATAAATGGTGGTCATGTCTTCAGGTTTCTTCTGGACACCCCCAGAAGACACCATTGCTTTTACATCATCTGGAAGAGCCGCATATGCAATCTTATCCATAGCGACTAACTGCACAACATTACCTAATGCGTCTCTCTGAAGCACATAAGAGTTAAGTTTATAGAGCTTCATTCCCCCTTCTTTAGGGGGCAAGAATAGCAAGCAGTTACCAGTGACAATCAGCACCTTAATAGCTTCAGCCAAAGTGACTCTATACTGGTGTGTCTCCGCATAAGTAATTGCCCTCTGCTCCAATACTGCAAGAGCCTGTTCAACCTGCTCTTTAGCTTCTGGATTAGTAGACAAATCTTTTTCTGCCTGTTCCCCTGCTGTGAGTCTGAAGAAGGTGTCATTAGGTGGAAAGAGGGCAAGCATGAGCTTAGACCCAAGATTATTTACACCTCTGGCCCCTATACTCTGATATGGTGTATCAAACGATGTAGAGCCATTAGCCCCCTCTTTAGGAAACAAAGAAGGAATCGTGTATGTCGCACAATTTTCCGCTCTTGTAATATATGGTGCCCTGTCAGAAGATAAGCGTTCATAAAGGGACTTTGCCGTCTCTTCATGATTGAAAGTTTTACTCTTCGACTTTCTAGCACTCATAAGTTAAGACCAGTCCCAGTAGTGCCCCCACCAGAAGCGTCTCCACCACCACCAATCATGAGACTCTTCTTACCTGCGGCCTTTTTCTTTCTTTTAGTAGCTTCAGTTTCAACATTGGTATCATTGTTAGTAGCATCAGTAGCAGGGGCCGCCGCCGCACCAGTAGAGTAATCTACTGTCTGAGAAGACTGCTGTTTTCCAATGCCAAAAATGCCACCTACAGCTTTACCAATTTTTCTAAATGGCTTAGTGATAGCCTTACCTGCTTTACCCATCTTTAAATAGACCAACTTCCTTTCGTGTCATAATCATTGTTGTAACCTAAATTGTCTCTTTTAATCTGCAAAGACTGTGCCCCTCTAGTTTTTCTCTTCCAATCATCAGACCCACCAAAGATAGGAGAATTAGGTGTGTCTGAAGAAGTAGAGGGCAGAATGTCCCTAGCTGTAGCAGTAGGGGCCTTAATCTTAGGGGTCTTCCATAAACACATTCACTCACCCTTCCTCTCTTTCTTCCTGCTCTTCTTTGAGCATTCTTAAATGTCCAATAATATCTCTAACACCCCAGATATAGCCAATTATCCTGTCAGAATTATCTGCTAAATGCTTCTGCATAATGGCATCTACGCTGAAGACTCTATCAAGATAATCAACCAAGGTGTCAGTTACATAAGGTTCCTTTAAGTTATCCATTATTCTCTCTTCTCCTTCGTTATGTGTGCCAATTAGCCACTTTGTATTTATGTGTTCCAATAAGGGAGAAACCAAACAAAAGAAGGATAAGTAAAATCACACTTACCCTTCTTCTCATAGAGGTTCTTAAGTTCTTCTGGTTCATCTGTCATTGTGGCCCCTGTCTCCATAAGACCACAACCATACTTCTTAGCCTGTTCTTTAAGAAACCTTACTGCCACTCTGCCAAAACCATGTCCGTGTGTCTGAAGCACAAACAATTCAGAAAGACAAGGTTTATCGCTGTACCAAGGCATATCAATAGTGAAACCAAGGTAGCCATGAGTAAGACCAGTAGAAGCATCTACAAATTTATAGAGCCAACCAAGTTCACAAAGCTCCACCAAAGATTTCTTTATGTTGACAACATTTACAACTTTAGGTGTTAATGGCTTAGTTTTAAGAGTGGTCATTTTCACATACAACTCAGAAGCCAGTGCATCAACATTTTCAGTGGCCTTAACCCGAATAGGCTCTAAGTTGGGCACCACATAATAGGCTTTCCGTCTTTGAAATCTGTGTCTCTCAAAATTCTTGCCACTCTTGCTTGCTGAAGAGCGTCTTCCTTTGTGAGACCATGTTTTATGAATGTCTTTTCTACGGTGTTCCATGAGCAACCTTCCTTCTCAAAAATCTTTTCTACTGTCTTAGCTCCTACCTTTGGACACCCTTTGTAATTGTCTGCTACATCACCAATAAGACACTGGGTAAAGAAGTATCTGTCTGCATCTTCATTGCTAATGTGGTATAAGTCTCCTTTAAGGAAATCAAAATAAATACCCGGAATTGACTTAAAATCTTTGTCTCCACTAGCATGAACCTCTTCCCCTTTGTAGCGAGTAGCAAGAATGCCCACTACATCATCTGCTTCCAAAGTAGGAATAATTTTAGTTTCGTAATTTTCAATAATCCATCTACGTACTTCGCCATAGCAAACAGGCTTTCTTTTACCAATTCTATTAGCCTTATAAGTTGACAGTATGCGTTTCCTGAAGTTTTCTTTTTCATCAGAAAGACACATTACTACAGAAAATTTACCTTCATAATTAAGTTTATCCAAAATCTGAGTGACAATAGTTTCAACTCTATCATCTATCTGGGCTTCTGCATCTCCTGCATTAGCATGAAGTGTCCAAAGACCATCTCCCCAGTCGATTTCTTTCTCTACAGAAGAGCAGGAAATAAAGCAGAGCATATCCGCATCAAGCAAAATGTGAAGCATTAAATGTACCCCTCTTTCTTAAGCAGGTCATAGCCCTCTTTAGTTACCCACCAAAAATTAGTAGCGGCCCCAGATAGGATAGAAGTAATGTGTCCTCTGGAAGCCGCTTCAGCAATGTAATAGGCGTTCTGGCGTGAAAAGTCACTTTTAAGGGTCTTTTGTTCCTTCATGATTTCAAAAATAATCTCTAAGTATACGTTCAATAAGCTCTCCTTTCTCAATGGCAGTCACACCAGTTCTTTCCTTTTATTCCTTCAGTGTCTAACTGCACTCTGAAATGAAAATGTGCCTGTGTGTCTCGCATAGCCGCCTGTGCTTCTCTAATTACTATGTCTGCAATCTCTTCTGTCCTGCAAGCTATCTGCTGTTCATCATGCACCCATGCCATAAGAGCAAAGTCACCGTCCCAACCATGTTTAAGCCCAAGAGCAAGTAACCTTTCTTCTGTGCGAACAATCCAGTACTTACAGACCAAAGCCCCTGCCGACTGAAGCAGTAAGTTAAGGGCAGAATGAAGACTCCTTACATGCAGGTGTCTTCCATCAAGTCCTTTAAGATACTTTCGTCTCCACTTAGAAATTCTTCCATGATACATAGATTCAACTAAGCAATCCTGAATAGCCATACGTAGCTGTGAGATAGCAGGAGTAGCCTCAAGAAATTTCTTTTTCAGTCTCTTACCGTCTTTAGCATCACCACCAACAATCTTTCCCATCTTTGCATCTCCTGCCCCATATAAGAAGGCGTAAATAAATGTCTTTGCTTTATCTCTAGTTGGAAGTCCTGCCGCTTTCTGATTCGCTGTATGAATATCCCCATGGACAACTTCATGTGCATAAGCACCATTGTCAAAAGGAAACAGGAAATGGGAAAGACACCGCAGTTCAAGACCACATGCATCAATCCCTGCCTGTGTCCACCCTTTAGGAACCCCAAAGAGACTCCTACATTCTTTACCATACGGAGAAGAATTGTGGGGAACCTGAGTAACATTCGGCTGTGAATGAGTGGCTCTTCCACTCACTGTGCCATTCGGATTGACACGCCCATGAATTTTACCGTCTTCCTTAACGCACTTCAGCCACGCCTGAGTACCATCTGCCAACTGTCCCAGTCTCTTATTGAGCATCAACTGCTCCTCAAAGAGGGGTGCCAGTTTCCTGATTTCTTCTGGTGCGGATTCGTCAGTAGCCAGATAATGGAAAGTTGTCTCATCAATCTTTAATCTACCATCTTCGGTATACAGGTCTGGATTCTCAGGTTCATACCCATAATGCTTCCTTATGATATATTCAATCTGCTGTCTGGAAGAGGGATTAAACTCTTTGTACCTCTGAATTGGGACACCTGCCTTATAACCAAGTTTCTTATTGTCTCTTTTAGGAATAAACACCTTATCTGGAATAGGGGGTGCAAACTCAATAATCTTAGAGCATACTTCATCACATCTTTTTCTCAAGACACTTTCCAATTTCTTTGCACCTTCAACATCAAACGGAAATCCATTCTGTTCCTGCTTAAACATAAGCCACTGAGCCTGATGTTCCAATTTGATTGCTTCTTTTGGGTAATGCATAGACATCTCTTTGTTATACAGGGCTTCAGTTACTACTACGTCCTGCTTGTTATAAGCAAGCATTTCTTCATTGAAAATAGCCCATGCATCTTCTGTGTCTTCAGCATAAGTACCTTTCAAGATACCTAAACGATACCCATAAGCCTTTAAGGTATGAGACCCAATCAAAGCACCTGAAAGCCTGTGTCTTCTATACAGGGCATAGTCTGTTTCTGAAATATTAGAAAACAGCAAGCGAGCCAAAACCAATGTGTCTACAACATTCTTTCGTTTGTCTCTAGGAATATCAAACCAAGGATAAATCTTCTGGATAGCAGGAATATCAAAATTAATGATATTGTGTCCACAAATCCCCTCTCCGTTATTCACTGCTTCCCAGAGTCTCTTTACACCCTGTTCAATCTCAGAGGGCCTATAAGACACAATATGAGAATTTCCGTCAGATATACTCATGCAATGAATCGTTTTCATAGTGTCCAATAAGCCGTCAGTTTCAATATCAAAAATAAGCATATCTAACAGTCCCTTCTCATTAATTAGCTATTACAGCATACAAGCACTAAAACCACAACCAACACAATAACCACAATGTCCTTCTACCTTAAAGAGCTTTTCATGACATTCAGGGCATTCTTTGTAGTCTGCATCTCCACCAAACTTCGGCTGTTTAGGTGCTACTTCTTCTACCTTTTCTTCTGGCTTCTTTTCTGCTTCTGTGTCTACACCCAGAATGTTTCCCCTAGCACAACCATCTCTGAAGACAGTAATTCCCTTACAACCACTTCTCCAAGCGGCCATATAGATATTAAAGACATCTTCAGGAGTAGCACTGTTAGGAAGATTTACAGTAGAGGAGATAGCATTGTCAACATACTTCTGCATAGTAGACTGCAATGTGACACGGCTAGCCCAATCAACATCGTGAGCTTCCACTACAAAGGGGAACAGTCTCTTAATCTCTTCTACAGACATATCCAGAGGAAGACCATGGAATTTCAGCAGGTCTTCAATAGAACGTGCATAAACTCTGAAATGGTCTCCTGTCTTTTCCATCTTATGGGTAGACCGTTCATAGAAGAGCTTAAAGATAGGTTCAACACCACCAGTGAAATTCCCCATAAAGAGACTCATAGACCCCGTAGGTGCAATAGACAGCAAAGAAGCATTTCTCATTCCCTTTTCTTTGACTGCTTTCTTTGTGTCTTCATCAAGCAAGTCATTGTCTACATTGTCTACCCACTCAGGGCTAAACTTATCATATGCCCCTTCGTCTTCAGCAAGACTAACAGACATAGAAACTGCTGAAAGATTCATAAAGTGCATAATTGTGTCTACAAGGTCAATAGATTCTTTAGAGCCATATTTGATACCAAGAGCCACTAAAGCATCTGCAAGACCAAAGACACCAAGGCCAATCTGTCTCCAATCCGTGATACATTTCTTATTCTCTTTCAATGGCTGTTTTTCATAACCATAATCAAGAACATCATTAAGGGCAATGACACCAAACATAGTGACATATGCCAGTTTATTCCAGTTAATGTGTGCTTTATCAGTAAACTTATCATCGACCATGTTATACAGGTTGATACTACCAAGATTGCAAGAGCTGTAGTCTGGCCCCAGAAATTCACTACAAGGATTAGAAGTAGAGATATGATAAGAGGGTCTAAGAGGATTGAAGTTATGTTGCTGAATTGTGTCATTAAACATAACACCTGGGTCTCCCATGTCCCACGCTACTTTACAAAATTCCTTGAAGAAACCTCTGGCACCAATTACATTCTCAATCACTTCCCCTGTGTCTTTACAGGTGTACTGAAGTTTGAATAAATCATCATTCATTACTGCTTCCATAAATGCATCAGTGAACATAATAGAGATGTTCATAGAAGCAAGCGACTGTCTCTTCTTTTTAATGTTCAGCAGTTCAATCACATCTGGGTGGTTACAATTCAAGACAACCATTTCTGCGGCCCTGCGTCCTCTAGCACCAATAATGTTGCCAGTCGTGTTGAACAATTCAAGGAAAGACACTGCTCCTGTAGAGGTCTCAGCCGCATTGTTAACCTTTGCTCCTCTGGGTCTCAGCTTAGAAATGTTAACTCCTGCACCACCACCCCTAGAGAAAATGCGAGCCATCTCAGCATTAGATTTATAAATAGACTCAATATCATCTTCAGGCATTGGCATGATATAGCAGTTAGAAGAGGAAGCCTTTACTTCTGGTCTCCCTGCCATATACAGTGTTCTGCCACCAAAGCAGAAAGTACCATCAGCTAGCCACTCTTCAATAAGGGGCCTAAGAGGTTTTCTGACAATAGACGCAACACGTTTACAAAACTGTTCTGGGGTCTCATTCTTATCTTTGGCATACTTAGCCTTAAAGATACCCATAGAAACTTTTCTATCTTTCCATGCTACTTTTCGCATTTAATAAATTCCTTTCATTCTATATTTAAAATGGACAATCATCGTCCTCATTATCTTCACATTCATCTTCGTAATCACTAAGCCTATCCACTGCTTCTAGCTTATCTGTGTCACGATTATAGAAAAGATACCCTGCTATTCCTGTCTCACCAGTCCACCTATTTTTCAAGACACGCACTCTTACAAGATTCTTTTGCTTTCCTTCTGCCTGCTGATTTCTTTCAAGGCCAAGCACTGTATCAGACAACTGAGCAATAGCTCCTGAACCTCTTAATTGAGACAAAGAGGTAGCACCCCCTTCTTCATGGGACTGCTGTTCTGGGACTCGCCTAAGATGTGAAATGACAATCATTCCTACGCCTGTCTCCTCTACAAGAGACCTTAAAGAAGTCATAAGTACATCAATTAACTTTCTTTCATTGTCTCCTTCAATACCAGACACGGCTATAGACACATGGTCAAGAATAATGAAATCACACTTCTCCCCCACTGCCATATATCGAATTTTGTCTATCAGTTTGTCACCTTCAAGAGAACCAAAATGTTCATAAAGAACATAGTTTCCTGTACCCATTGTCTTATCAAATGCTTCTCTGTACTCTTCTTCAGAAAGACCCTGCCTGTTGATGTAGAGTCTCTTTCCTGCGGCGATTGACATAAGGCCCTTTACAGTTCGCTTTACGTTTTCTTCAAGCATCAACATGCCTACCTTAAGTCCCTTATTGACACCCATATCATAGGCTACTTCACGGACAAAGGTAGTTTTCCCAACCCCTGTTCCTGCTGTAAGTACCGTAAGTTCTCCTTTGCGAATACCCATAGTCATTCTATTTAAATCAATGTCCCAAGGGTATGGGAAGCCTGTGTCGTTTTCGTCTTCCTTAGACACAATATCCCATGTGTCTTTGCCGTTGATAATCCCATCAGGCATATAAGGTTTAGCATTCCAGATAGCCTTTATTACTTCATCACCTTTACCTGCCAGAAGACACTCATTAGGGTCTTTCATTGGCAAATTAGCAACGAATAGCTTATTAGGCTTAAGCATTCCTTCAACACTAGACACTGCTTTTCTTCCTGCTTCGTCCATGTCAAACATGACTATTACCTGTTCAAAGGAATTAAGCCAGTCCATATTGGCCTTAAAGACCTTTCGTGCTGAAGACACACCTAGTGGAATAGACACAACAGGATATTTGTTACCCTGTAGCTGTGATACGGTAAGACAATCAATCTCTCCTTCAGTGATGATAAGTTTCTTACCGCCACCACCTGCCCACTTCTGCTGTCCATAAAATCTTGTAGAAATTTCACCACGAACAACAAATTCTTTATTGGGGTATCTAATCTTCTGGCCTACTAACTGTCCGCTATCATCGTAGTAGCAAGCCACCTGAGCAACACGCCCATTAATCCTCTTCTTAAAGTAACCATATTTCTCACAAGTGTCCTGAGACAAACCTCTGGCCCTTATTGCGTCCAATGTCATTGTGTCTTCAGGAATTACAGCAGAAGAAGCCACTTTATGACTTTCATTCTCTGTACCACTGTGATAGGTATTACAGGAGAAGCAATAAGTATGCCCATCACTGTATCTTGTTAAAGCATCATGAGACCCACAATCAGGGCACGCAAGATGTGTCTGTACTGCTTCCCCTTCCATAGTTACCATTCCTCACTTTCATCAATCTCAAGCATCACAAAGACTGCTTTAGGATATTTAGCTTTAATAGCTTCCAATGCGTTTCTCTGAGAAGCGTTTACAATAGTTTTCGTATCGACTAACACTGCCAAGCTATGGTCATAGTTGTCGAACCATTCACCTGCATAAGCATGTTCAGGTCTTGCCTTATCTACAGAACCATTTTTACGAACGACAAAATGATACCCTAGGTCGAAATCACCACGCTTAATGGCATTTCGTCTTAGGGTATCAGTGTCCATTCCCTGTAAGTCACGTTTCACAATGTAAATATAGTCTGTGCTATCACGCTTCTTCCATTTTAAATTTTTGAACAAGATAAAATGTCTACTCTCCTTTCTGCTTAGATTTTCTATATACTAGACCTTCAATACCTCTCTTTGGCTCTCTTAGCCACTTATCAGGAATGAATTTATCTGCATATTTAAAGCCATACTTATCACACCAGTGTGCATAAGTTGTCTTGCTACCTTTGTAGATAGGTGTCTTAGATGAAGAGAAGACAAAGCGAATATCCAGATTAGGGTACTGCTTCTTGACAAGCAAGTGCTTCTTTCTGTCTTCTACTTCAAATACACCTTTTGTCTCTACAATGATACCATTAGGCAACACAAAATCTGGTGTGTAGGTATGCTTAGATTCTGGAATGATATAAGGGATTGAATACTCTTCATAGCTAGCAGAAATGTTTGCACTCCTTAACTGCTCCGCTACTTTGTCTTCCAATCCTGAGCGGTAAGTAGCATCTACATGCTTAGACCACCCCCCTCTTCTGCTGAAAAATCTCTTCATCTATTAGAAGTCTCCTTCGTCCTCTTCTGCTTCGTCAAAGGGAGTAGCTTCTTTGTCTTTAGTGTCTTCAAAAGAGAATCCCCCTTCTTCATCACCAAATCCATAGCCCTTAGCTTCTTTTTCACCATATTCATTAAGGTCAATAATCTGGACGGCTTCAAGACGCAGTTTAATGCCATTGACAACCTTAGAGACCCAATAAGGAATCAGAGTATAAGCGACACGAGCAATAGTGCCATTACCAATGTTAATCTTCTCTTTGATAGGCTTACCATGAGCGTCAAACACTGGAATTGTTCTGGTGATTTCTTCACCTGCTTTAGTGGTGAAAGAGCTAGCTGTTTTGAATTTGAAAACAATGTCTCCATCTTTGTCTTCACGATAACCAAGGAATGGTTCAGAAGACCATTTCTGACCCGGCTTCAGCTTAATTGAATGTTTAGCCTTTTCCAGTTCTTCATCAATGACTGCCATGAACGCCTTTGTGTCAATCTCATTGAGCTTAAGCTGAATGGTATAACCTACTTCCTTGCCTTCATAAGTTTCTGGGGTAAAGACATGAGCGAAAAGTACGCTACCTTTCGGAGTAGTTCCCTGTGTGTAATCTCTTTTTCCTGCCATAATTATGCATTTTCTCCTTTGTTATTTGTTGAACCAAAACCACCATTTCCTCTGGCGGTCTTATCTAATTCGTCTACTTCTTCAATAATAAAATCTGGGTCTTTGTACAAAAGCATCTGTGCAATGCGAGTACCTGCGGCAATGTGCAAAGTATCGTCAGTATCGTTGACTAAGACACAAATCAATTCACCTCTGTAGTCAGAATCAATGATACCAGTACAGTTAGCCAGTCTAATGCCATGAATGCCAATAGAGCTTCGTACATGAAGTTCTCCATGGTAGCCTTTAGGGATAGCTACAGCCAGTCCAGTGTGACACGGTACATTTTCACGTGGAAAGAGATTCACATCGTGAGTGATAGTAAGGTCAAGGCCACAAGCCCCTGCTGTCATTCTCTGTGGCAATACAGCTTTCTTATAGAGCTTTTTGATTTTCAAAGTTGGTTTACGCAAAGCTAGTCTCCTTAATGTTCTTTTTTACCTGCACACCTCTGTGTTTAAGTACATCATCAATGTCTACAGAAAGCATAGGAGTTCCCCAAATCTTATCATACTGTGCCACATTTTCATCTGCCTGCATCAAAGAAAAGAAAATAGGCCACCCATTAATAGAAGAAAAACCAACACAACTTGCAACTACATGACCCTCAGCATCGGTGATTTTCAGATAAGGTTTAATTTTAGGAATGCTTCCAGTGCCTTCAACCTTAATTACTTCATCCTTATTTGCCTTTTCAAGTGTGTCCCACTCCCCAATAAGTCTGCAAAAACGACAGTGCATGTCTCTCCACTCTTTAGGAATGTGCTTCACTGAAAATTCACCAGTGTCTCCATCATGTGCATATTCATTTTCTTTGTCAAAGCGAACACAAAAGTAGGCACTATTATCAAGGTTACTCAGGGCAATAACTGTTCCAGTGCCAAACATCCTAGAATAGACACGATTTCTTACTTTAATTTTACGCATGTTCCTTCTCTTCCTTTCATCTTTAACCTGCTGTAAATTCAAATCCTTCCCCTAAAATCAATTCATGATAATCAGGGAGTTTATAAGGTAATTCTTTGCAAAACTCTCTCCACTCAGGAAGTCTATGATTATGTCTCTGCTTAACCATGGTCTTAATCTGTCGATAGTTAGTAGTGACACGTGCTGTCAACTTCAGACCAGATGGACAAGAGTAAATAAGCGTCAAAAAGTTTTCATCAGTCGGATTTTCGTTGTACCGCTTCTGAAGTTCAATAAGACGATTTACAATAACTGAATCAGTGTGATTAATACATGCTGTGTCTAACTGCATTTTAGCCAGTCGGTGCATAGTGGACTGGGAAGACACAATCTGCTGAAAGTGATATCGCTGAAATTCTGTCCACCACTGCTTAGTAGCAGTAATATCCATAGAAATCAGCAAGCCAGACAGAAAGTTGTCATGCCCTTCAGAGCTATCTCTTTTAGCAAGTGCCCCTGCCCTGTTCCAGTCCTGCACTGTCAATTCCTTTTCTGCCACTTCATCGTCATAATGGGCCTTCATGGGATACCCAGAGGCCCTTATAGAATTGAAAACATCGTAGACACGGCAGTTATTAATCATGTCCATTAACATCACTCTCCTTCTCTAAATGTGTCTTGAGTCTATTGGCATACCAAATAATCTTGCCAAGGGTAAGAATCTTATCACCCTTGCGTCCAAACCTTTTGGAATACTTAATGATATTTCCCCAAAGGAACCCTTCAAACTGTTCAGGGGTCATAAGGGCTTCCATGTCCTCAATGGGCTGACTGGCCCCCTCTACGTTGTAATAAGAGGGATTAGTCAGGTCTTCTGTTTTGTCTTCAATGTGTCTCATGTCTCCAACGCTCCTTGATGTTCAATAGCATTATCAATTTTCATCTTGAGTGTCTCATAGTCCACATAGCCACAACTCAAGAAGAAGTCCCTATCCAGTGCGTCTCTTAAGTGTACTTCAGGAATCATTCCAATTTTCTCTACATTGAAAATCACTGGGTCTTCATCGTGGTCATACACGGTCAAGTGGTTAATGTGTCTATACTGACTGCCTACAAGCCGTTTAAGACTGGGCAAGACACGCTTACACTGTCCACACCACTTAGCTGAATACAAGACAAGATACATGGTCACTCACCACCTTTCTTTCCTTCGTTATGTGTGCCAATTAGAAATTAAAACCAAGCATGGTGGTCATGATATAGCCCAGTACGATAACAACATGGGCATATAAGACCCCAGAAATAAAGTGCTGAACTATTGCATGAGCGTCTCTTCTGAATGTCAAATTGTCTTCACTCAAAAGAGCATAGAGGGTGGCTGTAGCTACAATGAGTGCTGAAATGACTCCACCTGCTAACATTGCCATGATGATTCTTTCCATAATGATTTCTCTCCTTTGCTGATAAAAAACTTTCTTTCCTTCGTTATGTGTGCCAATTAAGCTGATAAGACATTAACAAAATATCGCCAAATAATAAATGTCACTGCTCCAACTAAAATTATTCCAAGAAATCCTAGTCCCCCAAATTCTTGAATAATAGCCCACATAAGACTAATCAATACATACAAAAGAGTAACAATTCCTAATGACATGGCGAACGCAACAACTAACCAAAAAATCTGTTCGTCTAAATCCATCTTCTTTTTCATGTCTTCTCTCCTTCTATTTGATAGTCATTCTCAACTGCCAACCAACTGCGTTGCTTTAGGGAGACACATTGCATGGTGGTATAAAAGAGTTCTTTAAGAAACTAAAAGAAACTAGCTACTAACTATCTCTTAAAGAATACTTAAATTAAGTTTCTTTTAGTATAGTTAGTAGCTAGTAGTTAGTAGTTATCTTAAAGACTCTTAAAGATACTTATAGTCCCCTTCCTTCGTAATGTGTGCCAATTACCTAGTTTGTATTATTGTGTGCCATTAGTGGAACGCATAGAGACTTTTCAATACGTTGTTAATATCAAAGTCCCCTTTAGTTGGCAATTCAGGCAATTCTTCATTGGTTAACAATTTCATCTCTTCAGCAAACTCAGCTAACACATCATGCTTCGTATACATCTTGACAAAGCATTCACGCACGGTATGAAACAGTCGCTCTGCATCTGCTACAGTAGTTCCATAGCTGTCATGAATCATAGCGAAATGGTCTATACCAGTCCGCTTCGCTTCGCAAACAGTCATCTGCAAATGACTAGCATCCATAGAATGTATAAAGTTTGGTGCAATAGCATTTGCCTGTTTGACGCGATTGATTTCACCAGTGCTTTTTGGTGTGTATACTCTCTTGCGTGTCTGAGCATAGCGAATCATAACTGTGTCTACCTTGTATGTAAGGTATGTCTGTTGCACCAGAAGACCCATCGGAGTTGTCCAAGTGACTACTTGTTCATTATTGCACACTATTTTAGCGACTGACTGCAACCACTTCATGCCCTCGACCGCCTTGACAACTACTTTGCCAACTGCATTCCATATCAGTTTAGCCATATAGCCTGCGGCCTGATTAGCATTTTCCCTTGTCCAGATACCTTCATCAATATGGGGTCTAATTGTGTCTTCCAGAATTTGATTTCTGAATCCAAACTGCTTACTGCCATAAGCCAGTGTCATGACACACCGTTTTGTCACCTTACGATTAATACCGTAAGACAACCACCACTGGGCCATGGTCTTCGTTCCATACTTCGTGGCCTTTTTCTTTTCGTCCCATTCGTCCACTGTACCGTGTCTTGCGTCCTCTTCACATACGGCCTTGACTAGCACTGCAACACGGCCATAAATGTCTTGTGGCTTATCAGATGGCTTGAGATTTACCGCTTCTGCCCCTATAGGGTCTCTAAGGATAGCGGAAAAATGTTGTACTTTGTATTCAACATGGGTCGTTACGCCATGTCCGTGTTGGCTATTCTGCTCCATCCTTTAGACCCCCTTCTTACCCAATTATCTATGATATATGGTTTGAGATTATAAAAGTGGGCGGCTTCGGCAACTGAATGAAACACATGTCCTTGCCCATCTAGGATTAGATGTTTGCTTTTGTGAGCCGCCATTCGTTCATAGTCCTTCTGTGTCCTGTTCTTATGACTATCAGAAGAACGCTTACTAGCAAGAACAGGATGTTCTTTTGCCCATTTCTTACTAGCTTCTATAGCTACTTCACGCATACCATCTGCATGTATTCCAGTGTGTTCCTCTACAGCTCGCTTCCCAACAATGCTTGTAGCTTTTCTTTGCTTGCTTCTATCTACATTTTGTAGATTTCTGGTTACTGTGTCTGTCATGTTCTTCCTAAATTCGGGAAGTTTCCATGGATTAGACACTTGCCCATAGAACATTTTATAGGCTAACTTGTCTTCTACTCTATGATAGATACGATACAGCAAGTGATGTGCTAATGCGTGTTCCTTGTGTTGCAATCTTGTTATATTGCTTGCAACATTTGAACCACCTGCATGTCTAGGGATAATATGGTGCCTTTCCCATCTTCCCCATGTGTCTTTCTGTTTTCTTTCTGTCTTTCCTCTCATGCAAAGATGATTGTATATTTTCTTATAGTTCATAATGCATTAGAGCTTGCCAACACTGCTACATGTCACCATGTAGAATAGACTATCTCTTTACCTCTTTCGAGGTAGCTCCCATTTCCACTCACTTGAGTGTACTTCCTTTCGGAATAGTCGTTACACGTTCCCTTAAAGGGCTTCGCTCGGTATTGTCTCATTACTGAGAGTTTCACCGACTTAGAGAGCTTTTCTAATAAACATCACTGTTTATAGGGGCTAAAACTTTCATTCCACCCAGAACAAGTTCCATCAAAAGCTACTGGGACACCTGTAATAAATCCAACACATGAGTTACTATGTGTTTTCTTATATGTTACAAGTTTTTCGTACTCAAAGCACCACTGAAGAAACTCAAAGGGGCCATCAAGATTTCCCCACCAATCCAACATGCCTATTGGGTCTTTGGCAGTGTCTAAAATATTCTCATGGTTATCTTTAACCCACTTGATTTCATCATCAAAAGACACCTTGTCAATGCCTGCAAACTCTGCCCCTGCAATCAAAAACCACCGTTCATCTTTTTCAGACTTGAGCGGCGGCACGTCACTAAATTGTAAGAGACCCTTATTTAAATCATCACCTTGCGGACTAAATGATGGAATGGGATATATGCGTCCCCTGAAGTCAGCATTATGGGGGAAGTAGATTCTATCATAGCTAGCAAACTTTTCAGCTGTCTTGATAGTCGCTAGCATTCTTATACATCTTCCCTTTCTGCTTGCTTCTTTTTCATAAATGCCCCTTGCTTTCTTTTTCCATTCCTTGAGTGTCTCAGGCGTGGGATTAGACAACTTAGGGAGACCCTTGAATGGTTCAAGGCGTGGAAGACCCGCCCTGTCACCGCCTAACTTGACTATTTTCTTTACTACTTCCAACACTTTTGTATCAATGTGCCACGGGGTAGACTGGATAGCATTGATAGCAGTCATGGGGCCTGAAATATCGGCAGAGTTCAGACGTTTCATGTAGCTATTGAAGAAGTAGCCACTGCCATGGAATGCATTGAGTCTCAGTAGTTTTGCATGGGGAGACAATTCTCCATAGTATCCACCATTATTGTAAGCCGTCCATGGTTTAGGGGGCACTATCATGGGGCACACTGCAAAGGCGTGCATGACCATATTGCTTGAGTTCTTTTCCCATGTGGCAATTAATTTCTCCGAGGGGACAATAGCTTCCATCTCTTTTGTCTTGACGAATACCATTTGTCTATCAAAGAAGTCACTTGAGTCAATTAAAAGAGACACAAGATAGGTGGCTAACTGCCCCCAAAGGTCTTCGGCAAAAGTTGTACCTGTCCAGTTACTTTTATTCATGAATTGGATAGCAAAGTATCGGCGGTAATAATCACTTTTTCTGTACTTGATACCTGATTCAAGCCGCCGTTCTGCCTTTCTATACTCTTCATCGTCTTTGTGGTCTTCGAGATAATTTATAAATTCCTGAAGTCTGCTTTCATCTCGCAAGCCTTTTGCGATAAGGGAAGACACATATGAAACAGTGCTACGTGGGGTGTTTGCGTCTTTCAATGCCGTCAATGCATTACTTAAAGTATATGATAGGGCCATAAGACACATTTTATTTACAGTGTCTTCAAGGGGCATGAGTGTTGTAATCCACTTGAGTACATTTGCATAGTTGGGCTTGACTCCCCTTTTAGGTGTGATAGTGTCTTCCACCCAGTTCATAACATTTTCCTTGAATGTAGTAAAAAGGTAGTCAATAATACCATTACCTACCCCAGTTTCATGGGCTTGAATGCTTGCAAGGCGACTATCTAAAAACTCTTGTGTCTTTTCCATAGCCATGAATTTGTACTCATACTCGAGTGCAAGTTCATCTTCTAATGTTGGACTAATGTTCATAATTGTTAACCTCTCTTTCTTGTTTCTTTCTTCTATATGTGTGCCAATTAGAAATTGGCAAGCAAAAAGAGACCCTTGATTTTCAAGAGTCTCTTAATGTTGCCTTAAGGCTACAATAAGTTACCAATAATTACCACAAGTATGCATAATAGGATAAATTCAACCAACAAAATAGTTTCCTTTCTACTTGTAATTACCGTGGGAAGTACACTAAATCAAACAAGTTATAATTTTCATCAGTGTCTTCTATCCCTAAAATTTCTAAACAACTTTCATAGTTCTTACTTGCCAACATATCTTCGAGTTCTTCACGTGTTGGGTCATAGTCGCAGAACACATTACAAATATAGTCCATGAGTTCTTCCCCCTTACCATTTTCATCAGCAAGGGCCACAATAGGACACAAGTCAGCAAAGTTATTTAATACATCTTTCCATGTGAATGTAGTCGGCCATTCATCTAATACTGTAAGTTCCATGATGTTCTGTCCTTTCTTTAAAAATCACATGCATGGGGTCATAGTGGCGATTAAGGTACCCTTGACACTTGTATAGACTTCATAAACGCCCCCATTGTCAACCACATGGGTATGGTTACGCTTAAAGGTGTATCCATGTTTTCTTAATGTGCTTTTAAGTTTTCTTGTAGGGTCTGCAAGTTCTGAAATGTTAACTTTTGCAAGAAACTTGAGTTCTCCATTTCTAAAGGATTCAATGCGATATGTATACATAATTGTTAACCTCTCTTTTGGTAATAAAAAACGTGGGGAAGACACATTGGTTATTGTTAACTTCCCCACGCCTATATTGTTAACTAGCTAGCTATTTATTCCCTAAAATTCTTTCATACTCTTCTGCCCTGATGGAGTATAATGCTCCATTTACCTCTGCAATAGATGGCATTTCACCATCAAAGTGGTTTACAAGCCATTCCATGACTTTATCCCCCTTATTGTGTTCTTCTGCCCATTCAACTACAGGGGCAGAACAAAAGTGGGAAATATCCCACCAGTCTAAAGGGCTTGAAATGTATAATCTGTATTCCATGATTCTTACCTCTCTTTCTCTGCTTTCTCAATATCATTTAAAAGTGTCTTGAAATCGCTATCAGACACGGAGTCAAGCATAAACTCTACATCTCTCATGCCCTTGAGTGCACTAATCATAGACACAAGGGCCATTTTTTCCTGTTTCTTGCTATTCCTCTTTGCCCATGCTACCATGTGTCTATAGGCGTCCATGGGACAACACGTATTCATGACAACCCCGTACTTGACTTCTCTCTTGATGGGGCACACCCATAAAAGGTATACTGTCTTGTTATTAATTCTTTTCACGTCCAAAGAAATATCATAGGCGTTCATGCTATCGGTTCCATTATTGGCTCTAATAACTGTCTTGAAAATTGTCTTATCCATGGTATTTAGTCACCTTTCTTGAGTAAAAATATAGTGGGGAAGACACATGGTTATTTTTGACTTCCCCACCACCTTATTAGTTAGTGCGGTAAAGTGTCTTTCTTATTCATCGTCTTCACTGTCTTCACTGATACCTAAACATTCCATGATTTCATCATATTCAAACCAAAGATAGTCATTGATAGTAGTTTCAGACACGGGCTCGCCTGTTATGTGTTCGTCAAACAATTCCTCTAACAGGGCCATAAGTTCGTTTTCCTTGTGGTAATCTATTACTACATCGAGCGTCTGAATCGCACCGCTCCAACTATTTCTATACAGGGTATTAAAATCATTGATTTCTTTAGTAACTTTCATTTTCTTTCCGTCCTTTCTGATAAATTGGTATGGGGAAGACACATTGGTTATTGTTAACTTCCCCACGCCTATAGGTGACTATTCTTTTACAAGGTAAAATATACCTGTTTCCTCTTCTTCTACTACGTGATACCCATTTTCTTTTAAGGTAGTTTTAAGTAAATTCTTGAGTACTTTGGTATTAACTGAAATCCATACTAGTGTGGGCATACTTGATAATGGCTTTTCCCCTAACATTTCAAGGGCCTTATTGCAAAAATCCAGTTCATTGCTTGTAAGGTAGGTAATGGTACGGAAATTTTTCAAGGCGTCCCATACATCATCATTCACCACATCAAGGTAGCGAGTGAATGAAAACCATTCATCATGGCCCCATGTTTCTGTAGTGTTGTGCCATTCTTCCCACTTTTCTACGCCCCAGTCGGACACGTCGATATTGTAAACCTTTCCACGTGAGTTAATGCTTAATTCTAAAGTAGTCATTTCCTTTTCCGTCCTTTTTGAGATAATTTAAGGGGCCTTGAGTGTTCCCAAAGGCCCCTATTGTTAACCATGTGCTTGCCTTGACTTGTTAGAAGTAGAGACGGGCCATAGGCTTGTCTTCTTCCTTATCATTCCATGCTTGTTTAATGGTGTAATAATTCCAGTTGTAGGGCACCACGCCCATATCAACAAGCCAGTTCACCCACCATCCGATGTGTTTCCGTGTGGTGGCACTGTAGAGGCCCTTAATCCATAAATAAGGGGCATTAAAGGTGCACTCTTTATTGTGTACGTTAGGAATGAATACACTCATTACAGTAGTGCGGTAAGACACAAACCTAAATACAATGTATGTGTCCTGTACGACAATACGGATAAAGGTGGCGGCTTTTTCGTGCCCGTTAATTTTCACAACGGTATCATTGTGATATTTGTTAAGGTTGAATCTGTTAGCAAGTTCAAATTTAATGCGTTCATAGGTAGTCATTTTATATTCAATCCTTTCAGATTTTAACAAGTTGTGATATGATAGTGGTGTGTGTGTTAGTAGTGGTTAGTCACTGGCTATTAGTTGTAAGTCAACCAATTAACTGATATTTCATCTCGAATATCATCGATAGAGAAATTTTAGTTTCCCATCATAGCTAGTGACTGTCCCCCACTAGCTAGGTTTTACCTCTTTTAATACTCTATCGTGTCACTATAGCCTGTCACACTATCGATAGTACTATGTAAGATACAGGGATTTGTTCCCCCTTAAATATCTCAAGGGTCAAATATTTAATTTTTTGGGTGTTGTTCGTGGTGTTTAACATCCTGTATATACAATAGCAGATGTTTCACACCGTGCATAGACAATAAAATTTTATATAGGGGTATAAAAGGACTTTATAACGCTATGAATATTGATAAAATCAATCAAACTGTAAGAAATCAAAGTAAAACGGCAGTAATTGCCATTCGTGTGACTGTTTCCCTTAAAGAGTCATTTATGAACGCTTGTTCTGTAAATAATGTAGAATCATCGGCTGTCATTCGTGCGATGATGTTAGATTACATTGAACAAACTAAAAATAAAAAACAGTAGTCACTGCCTATATATGTATATATAGAAAGGCAATAGTATCATTAAATAAATTTTAGGTTGATTTAAGGTGAATTTAAGAATCAAAAGGGGACAGATATATTTTTCACTGAGGTTGACAATGAGACTTTTTTGTCTCATTTATAGAAACATTTAGATTCTTCAATATCCTTAAAGTCTCCCCTTATGTTCCCCAATGTTTCCCCTTTAGTCCTTTATCCCTTTAACTCTTTAACGCTTTAATCCTTTAGCATACTAAAGCAAAAAGAGATAGATAAAAGCATACGGAAATCATATGGCTACCATGTAGTCACTTTTTTGGCACACAAGCCCCCATATGTTATTATGTATACAGGCATTCAATAATACCTATGGTTAAATGCATGGTACATAAAGGCCCTTAAAGATACCCATGGTACGCCCCAAAGACACCGCCCCGCTGGTGCGAAAGGTATTCCAGATGTGGAACGTGTTGTGAGTTTCGGATGGGCCTAAAGGGGGGATTTTTGTTTCTCTCTATTTATTGATTGCCATTTCACAATTTTTACAAAATTTTTGTGGAAGGGAGACACATCATGGCAAGAAGGAGACAAAAGGGAGAAGGTAGTATAGTCGAATATCGTAAAGGTCACTTCAGGGGCTTCTTAGACCTAGGAAGAGACCCAAAGACAAACAAGCGTATACGGAAGACATTCACTGGTAGTAGCAAAGCAGAAGTAGTAGCTAAGCTGAATAAAGCTAAATATGAGAAGCAAGAAGGAATCCTCAAGATAACTAATATGACACCTCTAAGGCTCTATATGAAGCACTGGTTATCTGTAAGGTCTCCAAGTATCAGGGAGAGCACACAAGCAACATATGAGCGTCTTATGTCTCTCCATATCCTTCCTGTACTGGGAGACAAAAGCATAGCAGATATTACACTCATAGACCTCAATGAAGCCTTTAGTTCCATAGAGCTAAATAACAGCACAAAGAATACAATCAAGGTTATTTTATCTAATGTATTTAAGCTAGCAGTTAAAGAGCAGTTGATACGCACTAACCCTGTGTATCTCATGGACACCATTAAGTTTTCACAAAAAGAAATAAAGGCCCTTACAGTAGATGAAGTACATAAGCTACTAGCTACTGCAAAGGACTTCAGCCCCTTTTATTACTGGCTTATCAGATTAGCAATAGAAACTGGTCTCCGCAAAGGAGAGCTTCTAGCCCTGCACTGGTCTGATATAGACTTTGCTAAAGACACAATTTCAGTGAAGCGTACAGTAGACGCTGTAGGCCATGTAGGAGAGCCAAAGACAGCAAAGAGTAAAAGAACCTTAAGCGTCTCAAAGGAAACGCTAGAGGGCCTTCAGGTGCTTCGTAGACCCGATTGTGATATAGTCTTCAGTAATGCTTCAGGAGACTACAAAAGAGCTTCACCACTCCAATATGCATTCACAACAATACTCAAAAAAGCAGGATTAAGACACATTAGATTTCATGACCTTAGACACACCAATGCAACACTTCTGATAGCCAAAGGTATCAATATGAAGACTGTAAGTGAGCGTCTGGGTCATAGCAGTATAACCATCACCATGGATAGGTACACTCATGGTGTCTTAGAGGAAGACAAAAAGGCCGCAAAGGTAATTGATGGTCTCATAGACGTGTGACAATCGTGTGACAATGTGCCAATAAAAATAGCCCCAAGGAATCTCAGCGGAGACTCTAAGGGGCTATTGGCACATATAAATATGTTCATAAAAAATTTAATGTTACATACAGAATCATTAACATCAGTCCTGTAGAGTACGGGGTGAAGAAACCATATGTCATCCCATTACTCTGGAGGACCATGATGAAAACGATTCGAAACCACCCCTATGTATCCCTTTTGCTTTTTACCCTTGTTCTTTACCTAGCAGGGAACCAGCTTTTAGCCGTGACGGATACGGCAGAATCCAACTACGCCCTTACCGCCAAGGAAATGGTGCTCTCCGGCAACTGGATTTCTCCCCAGATTTACGGCCGCTTCTGGTACGACAAGCCCATTTTCTATTACTGGGAGCTGGCACTGTCCTTTACTCTCTTTGGTTTCAATGAAATGGCCGCCCGTCTTCCCGCCGCCCTCCTGGGCTCTGCATCGGTGCTCTTTACCTATTGGTTCACCCGCCGCACCTACGGGGAAAAGACAGGCTGGCTTGCCGCCATCATCCTGGCTTCCTCAGTGGAATGCTGGATACTGTCCAAGGCAGTGATTACAGACTCCACCCTTTTCCTTTTCATGAGCGCCGCCATCGCCTTTTTCTATCTGGGCTATTCGGAAAACAGGACATACTATTTCCTCTGCTATGTATCGGCTGCCCTGGCTGTCCTCACCAAGGGACCCATAGGCATCCTTCTGCCAGGCCTTGCCTGCTTCCTCTTCCTTCTTTACAAAAAAGATTTAAAGGAAATGATGCATGTGCACCTTCTGTCCGGCCTCCTTCTCTTCACCCTCATCGCCGGCGCCTGGTACGGCACCATGTGCTATCTTCATGGAAATGATTTCCTTCTGAATTTTATCGGCGTCCATAATGTGCTGCGGGCCACGGTTTCCGAGCATCCCTCCCACAATAAATGGTACTTCTACCTTATCGTTTACTTTGCCGGTTTTGCTCCCTGGAGCTTCTTCATTCCCTTCTCCCTGTACAAACGGTGGAAAGAAAAGAAACTGGATCTTCGAAGTGCCCATGATGCCACCCAGCTTCTCCTCATCTATGGTTTCGTGGTGTTCCTCTTCTTCCAGCTGGTAGCCACCAAGTACACCACCTACACCTTCCCGGCCCTGTTTTCCCTTTCCATCTTAACAGCCCTTCTTTACAAAAAGCAGGATTTCCGCATTGAAAAGGCAGGCCTGGCCTGCGGCCTGGTATACACGGTGCTGGCCGTCACAGTGGCCCCCTCCATCATGCTGAATCATTCGGGTAAGGAAATCGGCGAAGCCCTGGCCCATATGGACACTACCCATAAGACCATTGCCTTTCTCGATGACTATCGTACCTCCGCTGTCTTCTACAGCGGTAAAACCATTTACCGCGCAGAACCGGAAGAGAAAATGGCTTCCATGAAACCGGGAGGCCTGTCCTGGAACGCCAAGAACGTGATGCCCTTCATTTCCGAAGAAAAGCTGCTGCATGACCCAAATGTCCTGCTCATTACCAGAAATCACAGCACCTCCCCCTTCCTGGTCACCTATAATGAAGCAGAAAAAGCGGATCGCATCAGCATTCCCGGCCAGTATACCCTCTGGGTGCGATAGGCATCCATGCGTTTTACTCATGTAACCGTTTGTAAATGGCAATTACCTCATCATTGGCTTTACTTTTTCGAAAACCTGCGATATACTAGAAAAGTCAGATTTATGGCGGTGTAGCCAAGCGCTAAGGCGTGGGCCCTGCAAGGCCCTTATCCCCGTGTTCAACTCCGGGCACCGCCTCCACCAAGTACAAAGCACTGTGAATGCCTGTTCACAGTGCTTTTTGATTTTCCCCTTTAAAGAAAAAAGGGCTGTGAAGAAATGCAGATCATTTCCTCACAGCCCCTTTCCTGGTTTTCAGAAAAGCATGGCCCATTCAGATTTTTTCTCTTTCGGAAAGAGGAAAAATCTGTCCCCTTCCCGCAGGAAAAGAATCAGCCTCTTTTGCAAAGGCCCTCACTCTTTCTACCCATAAAAGGCAGGTAGCAAAAAATGCAGAGAAGGCCGCAGGCAAGAGCCAGAAGGCCGCCGGCAAGGCCAATGTAAGGCAGGTATCCCCGAGCCGTCAGAAGGCTCCCTATATAGGTTCCGCTGCCGATGCCCATATTAAAGATACCGGAAAAAATAGACATGGCCACCGGAGCAGCACCGGTAGACAGATGACGGATGATTTCCGACTGCATGGCTATACCGTAGAGCGTATTCACCACGCCCATGGCCAGGAGGCAGAAGAGAAGCACCGGCAGGAACGGGGCTCCCTCACGGAGAAGGAAGAAGGGAACCAAAAGGCCGCAGGCGCCGGTCATAATAATCAGTTTGGGATAGGTGCCAAACATTTTAGAAAAAGCAAAGCTTCCCAAAAATCCCGTACTTCCCAGAAAGATAAGCACCGCCGTAATGGCCGCAGGAGCCAGATGGGCCACAGCGTGAAGGAAAGGCTCAATATAGCTGTACACCGTGAAGTAGGCAGAAGCATAAAAGATCGTCATTCCGAAAATAACAGCCACCGGCCTGTTACGGAAAAGCCCGGGCAGATCTCCCGGGGTGAAAGGTTCTCCCGGAGAAAGCTGGGGAAATACAAAGAACAGATACACCATGGCTCCGGCGGTAACCAGGGCAATAAGCAGGAAGGTCATACGCCATCCCAAAGCCAGTCCAATGACCCGTCCTAAGGGAAGGCCAAAAACCATGGCCACCGCCGTACCGGCTGCCACCATGGACAGGGCAAAGGGCGATTTTCCTTTGTCCACCAGTCTCGCTGCCAGGGGCGCCGCAATGGACCAGAAGATGGCATGGGCACTGGCCACAAGGACCCGGGCGCCCATAAGCAGGGGAAAGGAAGGAGCCATGCCGCTGGCCAGCTGTCCCAGAGCAAAGAGAAGGAGCGTAAGAAGAAGAAGGGTCTTCTCCTTCATCTTCCCTGCTGCCAGCATAAGGGGCAGAGACAGGATGGCTACCATCCAGGCATAGACAGTAATCATAATGCCCGTTTCTGCTTCCGTCTGGTCAAAGGACTGGGAAATATCCATAAGCAGGGCAATGGGCATAAATTCAGAAGTATTAAATACAAAGGCAGATACAGTGATTCCCAAAAGAGGAAGCATCTGCCTTAAAGGAACAGGGAAAGTCATCCATCCTCCTTATGAAGTGAAAAAAGGAAACGCTGATTCCCGGAAAGGGAAAATCAGCGCTTCTGCCAATAACAAAATGATCACTCTTTCGGCACAGGGCCGTACTTGTTTTTCTTGTTTTCTCCGGGGAAAAACGCCAGAAGAACCACGGCAGCCATGAATATCACTGCCACCACCCTGGTAGCCATGAGCTGACTTCCAAGGAACTGACCCCCCAGCTGGTTAATGGCAAAAAGGAGAAGGAAGAATACCCAGTAGTAGAGATGAGAAAGGCCAATGTCCGACAGGCGGCGCATGGCCAGGCTGATAAGGGAAATGAAGCACAGAGTGCCCACCACCAGGAAGGTGAAGATGTAAAGATTCAGGTCTCCCTCAAAGAGCTCTGGCCGAAGGCAGGTGAAAGAGAAGAGAATGGCAGCCGGTATGCCGGCGCCCAGCATTTTAGGAATATAGGAACGGCGGCTGATGCGGCCCACCGGATTGAAGTAGGTTTTGAAGATTTTGTGCCCCAGCCCTTTAGCCTCTTCCGCCTGTTTTTCTTCAATGGCTTCATTGTCGGAAAGAACCTTCGCTTCTTCACTGTCCATAAGGGCAATGGTTACCACCTTTTCCCCCTTTTCCGGTTTGGTTACGAAAATGGAGGTCACCGTATCGGAGAAGATGGTCATAGCCTGTGATTCTTCTCCTTCGCCTTCCGATGCAGACAGTTTTTTTATCAGATCCTCCCTTTTGTCCAAAGGAAGCTCCATGTAAATGGCTGCCGTTTTCTTATTCCGGATGCACACACCGATGATGGATACCTCCATGCCGTAGAAAGGAAAATGTTCCTGACCTTCCGAGAGGGAATAAAATTCAATGTGCTTATCCTCGTCCATCCTTTCCCTGGTGGCCGTATATTCTCTGGAAATGCTGCGGAGGCTGTCACCAAGACGGATTTTTCCAGCCCTTCTGGGTTTTCTATGTTTTCCGCCGCCAGCGGCTTTTCCTGCATTTTCGCTAATGTCGGGGATATCAAAATCCATATTCATTGCTTTACGCTCCTTTATACGAGGCTCCTGGATTCACTGCATCTTATTACCAAAGCCCTGTCAATAATCCCTTTTATTTTAACATGACTAGCAGGGAGATGAAAGATAAGGAACCGCCCCTTTCCGCTATAAAAAAATAAAAAAGAACCGGCGAACAGTCACCGGTTCTTTTCTTTCAGACAGGAAATCAGTCTACCAGGGCGATGATTACTTCAGGAGCATTATCGCCAAGACGGCCGTCCAGTTTCACAATGCGGGTATAGCCGCCGTTGCGGTCTGTGTATTTCTTTGCAATTTCGTCAAACAGTTTCTTTGTAACAGCCTTGTCCATGATGAAACCTTCAGCCTGACGGCGGGCATGGAGATCGCCTCTCTTAGCGAGGGAGATCATCTTGTCAGCTACATGGCGGAGTTCCTTGGCCTTGGACTCAGTGGTCTTAATCTGGCCATGCTGGAAAAGAGCGGTTACGAGACTGCGCAGCAGGGCCTTGCGGGCACCGCTGACTCTTCTCAATCTACTACGTGCCATTTCTTTCCTCCTATAACTATATCAATCCTTGGAATCTTTGAGATGAAGTCCGTAATCCCGGAAGTTAGCCAGTTTTTCTTTGATTTCATCTACCGATTTTTTACCAAGGTTGCGTACACGGGTCAATTCATCTTCTGTCTTGTCTGTCAGTTCGCCGATGGTATTGATTTCAGCTCTCTTCAGGCAGTTAAATGCGCGGACAGAAAGTTCCAGTTCGTCAATGGGAAGAGCGCGTACAGCGTCTTCATTGGCTTTATCCTGGGCAGGAGCGGGACTTTCTTCTACTTCTTCCCCTTCTGTCGGTTCGCTGCCTGGCTGGCTGATACCGATTTTGCAGAAGTTTTCAAAGCAGCTGATCAGGATATTGGCAGCTGTAGCCACTGCGTCATCCGCATTGACAGAGCCGTCGGTATCCACTTCCAGAGTCAGCTTGTCATAGTCCATTTCATTGCCTACGCGGGTATCGCTGACTTCGTAGTTGCACTTAACAACAGGAGAATAAATGGAGTCGATGGGGATGACGCCGATAACGTCATCATCCGATTTGTTCTTTGTAAAAGGTACATAGCCATGTCCGCGGTTAATGGTCATTTCCATACCCAGATGGGCATCGGAATCCAATGTGCAGATGGCCAGATCTTTGTTGAGAACATCTATTTCTGCCGGTAAAACCATATCACCGGCATGGAAAATACCCTCTTTAGTGATATCGATTCTGACAGTGATGGGGAAGGTCGCTTCGTCGTGGGCGATGAAACGAATCTTCTTCAGGTTCAGAATCATATCTGTTACATCTTCTCTGACGCCGTTAATAGTTGAAAATTCATGAAGCACGCCGTCGATTTTGATAGACGTAATAGCCACACCGTCTAAAGATGAAAGCAACACGCGTCGTAAACTGTTTCCCAGGGTGATGCCATAGCCTCTTTCGAGCGGTTCGCATTCGAACTTGCCGTGACTCTTGTCATCGCTGAGTTCCACAGTCTTAATTGTGAAGCTAGTATTTTCGATCATCCGAAAGTCCTCCTTCTGCGCCTGACGGCGCCAAAATGAAACAGAAAGGATATACCTTAATTATACTCTTCTGCGTTTCGGAGGACGGCAGCCGTTATGAGGAATCGGGGTGACGTCCTTAATGCTGCTGACTTCGATGCCTGCTGCCTGCAGTGCACGGATAGCTGCTTCACGGCCTGCGCCTGGTCCTTTGACGAATACGTCAGCGGAACGCATGCCCTGGTCAATAGCAACTTTAGCAGCCTGTTCAGCTGCCATCTGTGCTGCGAATGGTGTGCTCTTACGGGAGCCTTTGAATCCGAGTCCGCCGGCAGATGCCCATGCAATGGTGTTGCCGTTGGAGTCAGTAATCGTTACAATCGTGTTGTTGAAAGTAGAACGAATATGAGCTGCACCGGATTCTACATGTTTTCTTTCTTTTCTTTTTGCTTTACTTTTTACCGTAGCCATTATATCCCTCCTTCAACATTACTTCTTGGTTGCAGTCTTCTTACCTGCAATGGTCTTCTTCGGTCCTTTGCGGGTACGAGCGTTGGTCTTTGTTCTCTGACCACGTACCGGCAGGCCTTCGCGATGACGTCTGCCTCTGTAGGAGCCGATTTCTACCAGACGCTTAATGTTGAGGGATTCTTCTCTACGGAGATCACCTTCGACTTTGTAGTCAGCGAGAGCGTTGCGGATCTTTGCAACGTCATCTTCTGTCAGATCTCTCACTCGGATATCAGGATTGATTCCTGCTTTGCTTAAGATTTCTTTGGAAAGAGTGGGGCCAATTCCATAAATATAAGTTAAGCCGATCTCAACGCGCTTATCTCTTGGTAAGTCTACACCAGCTATACGTGCCATCTACTCTTTAACCTCCTTTTAATTAACCTTGTCTCTGCTTATGTTTCGGATTTTCACAAATGACCATTACACGGCCTTTGCGTTTGATGATCTTGCACTTGTCGCACATCTTTTTAACGGACGGTCTGACCTTCATCTTGGTTCCTCCTTACTTACTTGTAACGATAGGTAATCCTGCCGTGCTCTAAATCGTAGGGCGTCAATTCTACTGTTACCTTATCCCCGGGCAGTATACGGATGAAATTCATCCTCATTTTGCCGGAAATAGTAGCCAGCACAATATGGCCGCCGTTTTCCAGTTTGACACGGAACATGGCGTTTGGAAGCTTTTCTACTACTTTACCTTCAACTTCAATAACGTCTGCCTTGCTCATGAGAGCCTCCTTTGGCTTACATATACTGTCCGCTGGTAACGATATCAGTCGCGCAGCGTCAGAATTTTAGGACCATCTTTGGTAATGGCAACGGTGTGTTCAATGTGAGCAGACGGTTTTCCGTCAGCTGTCACCACACCCCAGCCATCGCGAAGGGTAATGATATCAGCACTTCCCATGGTAATCATCGGTTCAATGCAGATAACCATGCCTTCTTCCAGACGCGGCCCATGACCTGGCGTTCCGTAATTCGGAATTTCCGGATCTTCGTGCATGTCTGTCCCGATACCATGGCCTACATATTCGCGAAGAACGCCGTAGCCATATGGTTTCACATAGCTTTCGACAGCATGGCCGATGTCGCCTACGGTGTTGCCCACCACTGCCTGCTTGATGCCGGCAAAAAGTGCGCCTTCCGTAGCCTGAATCAGCTGCATATTCTTCTTGTTTGTGTGGCCTACCGGAACGGTGATACAGGAGTCACCCATGTAACCATTTAATTCTACCACAAGATCGATAGAAATGATATCACCTTTTTTTAAAATTTTTCTTGCTGAAGGAATTCCGTGGACTACAGTGTCATTGACCGATGCGCAGATGGATCCGGGATAGCCTTCGTATCCCTTCTCGGCAGGTGTACCGCCTCTGTCTCTGATAAATTTTTCAGCCAGATGGTCAAGATCAAGAGTGCTCATGCCAGGCTTCACTGCTTTTTCCAGCATAGAGAGCGTTTCCGCAGTCAGACGGCTGGCTGCGGCAATCTTCTCTATTTCTTCCGGTGTATGGATGATAATCATTTGGACGCCTTCTTCAGTGCATCCTGGATATCAGCATACACCTTGTCCATGGACTGGTCTCCGTCGATTTCATAGTACCGGCCGCTGACCTTGTAGTAGTCAATGAGCGGTTTTGTGGATGTTTCGTAAACATCCAGACGCTGGGAGATGGTCTTTTCGTTATCATCAGCCCGCTGGTACAGTTCACCGCCGCAGTTATCGCAGATGCCCGGTGTCTTCGGCGGACGGAATTCTTTATGGAAGGAAGCTCCACATTTCTTGCAGACCAGTCTTCCGCTTACTCTCTTGATGATGTCATCGCGGTTGGCTTTGATGCCGATGACAGCAGTAAGCTGGATTCCCAGTTCATGAAGAATGGCATCCAGGGCAGAGGCCTGGGCGGTGGTGCGGGGGAATCCGTCGAGGATCCATCCCTTTTTGCAGTCGTCCTGGGCCAGTCTTTCCTTTACGATGCCCACAGTTACACTATCCGGAACAAGGGCTCCCTTGTCCATATAGCTTTTAGCTTCCTTGCCGAGAGCAGTTCCCGATTTCACAGCCGCACGGAACATATCGCCGGTTGCAATCTGGGGGATGCCGTAATCACGAATGAGCTTTTCTGCCTGGGTGCCTTTGCCGGCGCCGGGAGGTCCCATTAATAAGATATACATATCCTGCTCCTTATCTCACAAAAGCCTTATTTAATAAAGCCCTGATAGTTTCTTGTAACCATATAAGACTGTGCCTGTCTCATGGTGTCCAGTGCAACGCCGACGATAATGAGGAGCGATGTACCACCGAAGTACACGCCCTGGATGCCGGTGATATTTCCGATGAAGTTCGGAAGGATTGCAATGAATGCCAGGAAAACGGCGCCGGTCAGAGTGATTCTGGACAATACCTTATCTACATACATCATGGTGGGCTGCCCCGGGCGGATGCCTGGAATGAAGCCGCCATATTTCTTCATATTATCTGCCAGATCCTTGATGTTCACAGAAATAGCTGTATAGAAATAGGTGAAGATAAAAATGAGGAAACCGTAGCAGATGGTGTTTGGCCAGGTGCCCCATCCGAAGAAATTACCGATGGACTGTACCCAGCTCACATGGATGAACTGTGCCAGGGTAATGGGGAGCATGAGAATGGAGGAAGCGAAGATGATGGGGATAACGCCGGCCTGGTTTACCTTGAGAGGCAGGTAGGTGGAGTGACCGCCATACATTCTGCGTCCAATCACACGCTTGGCATACTGGATAGGAATCCTTCTCTGTCCTTCGTTCACTTCGATGACCATGAGAATCATAGCCAGGGCAATGACCAGGAACAGGAGAAGCTGGAAGGGGGAAATGGTGCCGACTTTCAGGTAGTCCACCACGGTGGAAATAGCCTGCGGGAAGCGGGCTACGATACCGCAGAAGATGATAAGGGAAATACCGTTGCCGATACCATGTTCCGTAATCTTATCGCCGATCCACATAAGGAGGCAGGTGCCTGCTGTGAGAACAACGATTACGAAAAAGAAATACAGCCAGCTGTTATCAACAAGGGCATTGTTGATACGCAGGGCATAGGTCATACCGAATGCCTGCACAGCTGCCAGGAAAATTGTGAAATATCTTGTGACTTTCTGAATTCTCTTGTATCCTTCGGCACCGTCTTTTCTCCATTCTTCCAGGGTGGGGATGACAGCGGTCAGGAGCTGCATAATGATGGATGAGTTGATGTAGGGAGTGATACTCATGGCAAATATGGAGAATTTGCTGAGTGCCCCGCCGGCGAAGAGATCCAGGAATCCAAAGAGATTGCCTGAAGTGAAAAGACTCTCAATCACCGATGAATCAACCCCCGGCACGGGGATATGGACCCCGAGACGGAAGATGACAAACATCAGGAAGGTGAAAAGAATGCGATCTTTGAGTTCTTTATTTGCAAAAAAGTTTGCTAAAGTAGATCCCATATCAGATCACCTCTACTTTTCCACCTGCTGCTTCGATTTTCTGCTGAGCGGACTTGGTGAATCCCTGTGCTCTTACGGTCAGAGCCTTGGACAGTTCACCGTTTCCCAGTACACGTACACCATCGAGAACGTTCTTCAGAATACCTGCTTCAACGAGAGCTGCCGGATCAACAACAGCGTTGGCATCGAAACGATTCAGCTGTTCAACATTGACTTCAGCATATTCCTTAGCTAATACATTTTTAAAACCGCGCTTCGGAAGACGACGGTACAGAGGCATCTGGCCGCCTTCAAATCCCGGACGGACGCCGCCGCCGGTTCTGGCGTTCTGACCTTTCGCACCGCGGGTAGCCTGTTTGCCCATGCCGCTGCCCAGGCCTCTGCCTACGCGACGACGTACTCTTCTGGAGCCTTCAGCCGGTTTCAGTTCATGCAGTTTCATCAGTGCACCTCCTTCTTATTATTCTGCTTCTTTGCATTCAACCAGATGCTGGACATGATGAATCATGCCTTTAATCTGGGGGGTAAGTTCTTTTTCTACAGAGGAATTGGTCTTATGAAGGCCAAGAGCCTTGATAGTAGCGATATGTTCCGGTCTGGAGCCAATCACGCTTTTTTTCAGTGTAATAATAACTTTCATGAGGGGCCCCCTTAGTTGTAAATTTCGTCCAGGCTCTTTCCGCGGAGTGCTGCAACAGTTTCTGCATTTTCAAGCTTGGAGAGACCGTCCATGGTAGCTCTAACCATGTTGATGGGGTTAGAAGAACCAAGGGACTTGGTCAGAATATTACGGATACCTGCCAGAGCCAGTACGGCACGAACCGGGCCGCCGGCTTTGATACCGGTACCTTCGGCAGCAGGTTTCATAATAACCTTGCCGGCACCATAGATGCCCAGCATAGGATGGGGAATGGTTCCGTTCTTCAGAGCCACGGTAATCATGTTTTTCTTAGCGTCTTCAACGCCTTTGCGGATAGCTTCAGGAACTTCAGCTGCCTTGCCCAGGCCTGCGCCAATCTTACCCTTGCCATCACCGACTACTACGACTGCAGCAAAGGAAAAACGACGGCCGCCTTTTACGACTTTAGCAACGCGGTTGATGAAAACGACGTTTTCCTGTAAGTCGGATTCCTGTTTTTCAAATCTTGGCATGTGCTTTCTCCTTTACCTTAAAATTTCAAGCCGGCTTCGCGGGCACCTTCAGCCAGAGCCTGTACTCTGCCGTGATAGATATAGCCGCCGCGATCGAATACTACGGTTTCAATGCCCTTTTCCAGAGCTCTCTTGGCAACGAGAGCACCTACAGCCTTGGCAGCTTCTGCATTGCCGCCGTAGGGGAACTGAGCCTTGATTTCTTTATCTAAGGTATTAGCCGATACCAGGGTTACGCCAGCTTCATCATCGATGACCTGGGCGTAAATGTTAGCCAGGGATCTGAACACATTGAGACGCGGGCAGGCGGCAGTACCGGAGATTTTCTTACGAAGACGCAGATGACGGCGGATAACCGCATTTCTGCTTGCATTTTTACGCATATTTTTCTACCTCCTGTCTTACTTTGTTGCGCCGGTCTTACCAGCCTTACGGCGTACGTATTCACCGGAATAACGGATACCCTTGCCTTTATAAGGTTCCGGTTCTCTCCAGGCGCGGATTTCAGCTGCAACCTGTCCAACCTTTTCCTTGTCAGCGCCGGATACGAGAATCACAACGGAAGAGGGGGTTGTAATTGTAATGCCTTCCGGCGGAGTAATGATTACCGGATGGGAGAAACCAAGAGCCAGCTTCAGGTTTTTGCCCTGCATCTGGGCATTATAGCCAACGCCCTGGATTTCCAGTTTCTTTTCAAAGCCCTGTGTTACACCAACAACCATGTTGTTGATCAGGGTACGGGTCAGTCCGTGCAGGGAACGGTTTTTGATATCATCATTCGGACGGGAAACCAGAACTTCATTGTTTTCCAGTTTAATGTCCATTTCTTCATTCAGTGTACGGGACAGTGTGCCTTTCGGACCCTTAACTGTCACTGTATGGCCGTCAATCTTGACTTCCACACCAGCCGGGACCGCAATAGGTTTCTTGCCAATTCTTGACATTCTATACCTCCAACGGATTACCAGACAAACGCAAGAACTTCACCGCCAAGGCCTTCTCTGCGAGCTGCCTTGTCAGTCATGATGCCCTTGGATGTGGAAATAACTGCAATACCGAGACCGCCGAGAACCTTCGGCAGTTCTTCTTTGCCTGCATAAACTCTCAGGCCCGGTTTGGAAATTCTCTTCAGACCTTTGATGACCTTTTCACGGTTAGCGCCGTATTTCAGGGAAACACGGAGAACCTGATGGCCTTCGACTTCGATCTGTTCTACGTTTTTGATAAAGCCTTCATCTTTTAAAATTGTAAGCACAGCTGCCTTAATTTTAGAAGCAGGCATATCTACCTTATCATGATATGCATCGTTCGCATTACGAATACGGGTAAGCATATCCGCAATTGGATCGGTTGTTACCATTATTTAATCCTCCTCCCGAATTACCAGCTGGCTTTTCTAATACCCGGAATATCGCCATTGTAAGCCAGATCACGGAACTGGTTACGGCAGATACCGAATTTACGCATATAGCCGTGGGGACGGCCTGTCAGTTTGCAGCGGTTGTGCAGACGTGTAGGGGAAGCGTTACGGGGCAGCTTGGAAAGAGCTTCCCAGTCGCCTGCTTCCTTCAGAGCCTGGCGTTTAGCTGCATATTTCTGAACGGCGAGTTCTCTCTTCTTCTCGCGTTCCAACATAGACTTCTTTGCCATATTGTCCTCCGATTATTTCTTGAACGGCATACCGAACTGGCGCAGGAGCTCACGGGCTTCTTCATCAGTCTTAGCCGTAGTTACAACAATGATATCCATGCCACGGATTCTGTCGATTTTTTCATAATCAACTTCCGGGAAAATCAGCTGTTCCTTTACGCCGAATGCATAGTTGCCACGGCCGTCGAAGCTCTGGTCGCTGATGCCGCGGAAATCGCGTACACGGGGCAGAGCGATGTTGATCAGACGATCGAGGAATTCGTACATTCTGTCACCACGAAGGGTAACTTTGCAGCCCAGGGGCATTCCTTCACGGATGTGCCATGCAGCCAGGGATTTATGAGCCTTGCAGATCATCGGCTGCTGGCCGGTGATAGCTGCAAGATCGGATGCTGCTGCATCAACTGCTTTAGAGTTTTCAGTAGCTTCGCCTACACCGATGTTGATGACAATCTTTTCCAGCTTCGGGATTTCCATGTCATTCTTGTAGCCGAACTTTTCGCGCATGCTGTTCTTAATCTGCGCTTTGTACAAATCGTTTAATCTGGACACTTGTTATCCTCCTTCCCGCTTAAGCCTTGTCAATAATAGCGCCGCTCTTAACGGCTGCCCTTACATAAGAGCCGTCCTTCTGCTGGACTTTCTTTACGCGGGTCGGTTTCTTGGATTCCGGATCCAGGATCATAACCTTGGAGGCATAAATCGGAGCTTCCTTCTCGATGATGCCGCCCTTGGGGTTAGCCTGGCTCGGTTTTGTGTGTTTCTTAACCATGTTGACGCCTTCAACGACTACACGGCCTTCTTTCGGCATAGCAGCTTTGATTTTGCCCTGCTTGCCTTTATCCTTACCGGAAATAACGACAACTGTGTCTCCGGTCTTTACATGCAGTTTCTGACTCATCATTTGCCTCCCTATTAGAGCACTTCCGGAGCCAGGGAAATAATCTTCATGAAATCTCTTTCACGGAGTTCTCTTGCTACCGGTCCAAAAATACGTGTTCCTACCGGGCTCTTGTCGTCTTTAATAATAACAACTGCGTTTTCATCAAAGCGGATATGGGATCCGTCGCTGCGGCTTACGCCGTTTACGCTGCGGACTACAACAGCCTTGACTACCTGGCCCTTCTTAACAACGCCGCCGGGGGTTGCATCTTTGACCGTGCAAACCACAATATCACCGATATTGCCGCTCTTACGGAAGGAACCACCCAGAACTTTAATAACCAGGACGTTCTTAGCACCGGTATTATCCGCAACGTTGAGTCTGCTTTCCTGCTGAATCATCGTGCCTATCCTCCTATAATTATCTTTCTATATCAGTTCTGACGGGCAACGATTTTCTCAACTCTCCAACGCTTGTCGCGAGACAGCGGGCGAGTTTCGACGATGCATACCGTATCACCGACACGGCATTCGTTGTTTTCGTCATGCGCTTTGAACTTGGTTGTGGTATTAATAGATTTTTTGTACAGCTTGTGGGGAACTTTACGTTCTACAGCAACAACGACGGTTTTGTCCATCTTATCGCTGACAACAATTCCCTGGCGCACCTTGCGCAACTTTCTTTCTTCTGCCACGTTGAGATCCTCCTTTGGATTAACCGTCATGCCTTCTTGGCAGCCTTCAATTCTTCTTCACGCTGAACAGTTTTGATTCTTGCGATGGTTTTCTTTACTTCACGGATACGCATCGGATTTTCAAGCTGTCCTGTAGCGAGCTGAAAACGGAGGTTAAACAGTTCTTCCTTTAAGCCGGCAACCTTTTCATTCAATTCGGCAGTGCTCAGGTTACGAATTTCATTGACCTTCATTTTATTCACCTGCCACTTCTTGTCCTTTAACTACAAACTTTGTCTTAATCGGCAGCTTGTGACCTGCAAGGCGCATAGCTTCCTTGGCTGCTTCCACAGGGATGCCGCCCATTTCGAACATAACACGGCCGGGTCTCACTACAGCTACCCAGTATTCTACAGCACCTTTACCGGAGCCCTGACGGGTGCCGATCGGTTTTGCGGAAACCGGTTTGTCCGGGAAAATCTTGATCCAGACCTTGCCGCCGCGCTTTGTATAACGGGTCATAGCAATACGGGCTGCTTCGATCTGACGGCTGGTGATCCAGGAAGGTTCCAGGGCAACCAGGCCATATTCACCGTAAGTTACGGTGTTTCCACGATGTTCCTTGCCTTTCATACGGCCGCGGAACTGTTTACGATATTTTGTACGCTTTGGAATTAACATCAGGAATCACTCCTTTCAGAGTTTCTCGGCCTGCGTTCTCTGCGATCACCGCGGCGGCCGCCTCTTCTGTTGCCTTCGTGACGGTTTCCTCTGTCCTTGCCTGTGCGGGTGTTTTCATTTTCATCCACAAACTGGCCAGGAGCGAGTTCGCCTTTATAAATCCAGACTTTAACGCCGATAGCACCATAGGTGGTGTGAGCAGCGGTTACACCGTAGTCAATGTTGGCACGGAGAGTCTGAAGGGGAATGGAACCTTCGCGGTAGCTTTCGCTGCGGGCGATTTCAGCGCCGCCGAGACGACCGGAAACGGTTACCTTAATACCTTTAGCGCCTGCGCGCATGGTTCTGCCGACAGCCTGTTTAACAGCACGGCGGAAGCCGATACGTCTTTCCAACTGGGAAGCAATGTTTTCAGCAACCAGGATGGCGCTCATGTCGGTGGATTTGATTTCAAGGATATCAATATCCACTTCCTTATCAGTAACGCCGGCCAGGGCTTTCTTGATATCCTCAATGCCTGTGCCGCCGCGGCCGATAACCATGCCCGGTTTAGCAGTATAAATGGCAAGCTTTACTCTGTTGCCTACACGTTTAATGCCAATCTTGGAAATGCCTGCAACAAACAGGTGCTTCTTTAAAAACTGGCGGATTTTGGCATCTTCCACAAGCAGTGCAGCATAATCTTTTTCTGCAAACCATTTGGAATCCCAGTCATCGATCACGCCTACACGCATTCCATGCGGATTAACTTTCTGACCCAAAACGTTTCCCTCCTTCGATTACTCTTTTTCAGAAACTTTTACCGTCAGTGTGCTGGTACGTTTCATAATCCCGAAAGCCTGTCCACGGGAACGTGGATGTACACGCTTCATGATCGGGCCTGCATCTACATAAATTGTGGAGATGTAGAGATTGTCAATGTTCATATTGTTATTGTTTTCTGCATTTGCCATGGCGCTCCGGAGGGTTTTTTCAACCACGATGGAAGCTGCCTTGTGGGTATTGCGCAGAATGGAGATTGCTTCTCCCGCTTTCTTGCCGCGGACAAGGTTAGCTACGATGCGGACCTTGCGGGGAGAAATGCGGACATTTCTTGAAATTGCCTGAACTTCCATTTTATTCCTCCCTGTTATTTACCTGCAGCGGCCTTATCACTCTTGTTGTGGCCCTTGAAAGTACGGGTCGGAGCGAATTCGCCAAGCTTATGGCCAACCATATCTTCAGTGATGTAAACCGGTACATGCTTTCTTCCGTCGTGAATCGCAATGGTGTGACCTACGAAGCTCGGAAGGATGGTAGAAGCACGGGACCAGGTTTTAACAATTTTCTTATCGTTAGCTGCGTTCAGTGCGTCAATCTTCTTTACCAGAGAGAAAGCGACGAACGGGCCTTTTTTTACGGATCTGGACACTTTTACTCCTCCTTATCTTACTTGCGTCTCTTAACAATCAGTTTGGTAGACGCTTTTCTGTTGTCGCGGGTCTTCACGCCGTAAGCAGGCTTGCCCCACGGGGTAACAGGACGCTTACGTCCGACAGGAGCTTTACCTTCGCCGCCGCCATGCGGATGGTCATTCGGGTTCATTACAACGCCGCGGGTAGTCGGACGAACGCCGAGCCAGCGGTTTCTTCCTGCTTTGCCCAGAGTGATGTTTTCATGGTCATCATTGCCAACCACACCGATGGTAGCACGGCAGCGGATATGTACCTTGCGCAGTTCGCCGGAAGGCAGACGGAGCAGTGCATAATCTCCTTCTTTAGCCATGAGCTGAGCGCTTGCACCGGCAGAACGAACCATCTGGCCGCCTTTGCCGATTTTCAGTTCTACGTTGTGAACGATGGTACCAAGAGGAATATTGGTGAAAGGCAGGCAGTTGCCTACTTTAATATCGGATTCCGGACCGCTGGTAACAACGTCGCCAACCTTGAGTCCCTTAGGAGCCAGGATGTAACGTTTTTCACCGTCTGCATACTGGAGCAGAGCGATGCGGCAGGTACGGTTAGGATCGTATTCGATAGTAGCTACTTTAGCCGGAATGTTATCCTTGTTTCTCTTGAAATCGATGATTCTGTACTGACGTTTATGACCGCCGCCCTGATGGCGAACTGTCATTTTGCCGGAGCCATTGCGACCGCCATGATTATGAACAGGAGCCAGAAGGGATTTTTCCGGTTTGTCTGTTGTGATTTCATCAAAAGTGGAAACGGTCATCTGACGGCGTCCGGGAGTGTACGGTTTAAAAGATTTATAAGCCATTGATTTACTCCTCCTTACGCTTTGAAGAGCTCAATTGTTTCGCCCGGTTTAAGGGTAACAACTGCTTTCTTCCAATCACTGCGACGACCCTGGGTGCGGCCCAGACGTTTCATCTTGCCTTCATAACGCATGGTGTTCACAGCCTGAACTTTGACTTTGAAAATCTGTTCCACAGCCTGGCGGATTTCAACCTTGGTTGCAGCAAGGGGCACGCGGAAGGTGTACTTTCTTTCTTCCATGAGAGCCGTGGTTTTTTCGGTGATAATCGGTTTAATGAGGATGTCACGTGCTTCCATTATGCGAGTACCTCCTCAATCTTCTTGACAGCTTCCTGAGTGAGGAAGAGTTTGTCGTAATTTACAATATCATAGATGTTGATTCCGCTGGGAACATAAGCTTTTACGCCGGGAATGTTTCTTGCGGAAAGAACGGTGTTTTCTGCTGCGTCGCCGCCGTCAACGATGAGGGCTTTGCCTGCTGCGTTGAATGCGGAAAGCATTTTTACAACTTCCTTGGTCTTCGGTGCATCGAAATGGATGGTATCGATAACTACCAGTTCGTTAGCACGGAGCTTTTCGGAAAGGGCAGATTTAACAGCCAGCTGGCGAGCCTTCTTCGGCATAGCCTTTGCATGGCTTCTGGGGGTCGGTCCGAATACGGTGCCGCCGCCAACCCACAGTGGGGAGCGGATGGATCCGACTCTGGCACGGCCTGTGCCTTTCTGTTTCCAGGGCTTCTTGCCGCCGCCGCGGACGAGGCCTCTGGTCTTTGTGGCGTGGGTGCCGAGGCGTTCATTAGCCATCTGGCGAACCACTGCCTGGTGAATAACAGCTTCGTTGTAGTCTACGCCAAAGACGCTGTCATTCAGCTCTATTTCACCGGTTTCCTGGCCGGCTACATTATACAGCTTTACTTTCGGCATTGAGATGTTCCTCCCTTAATCAGAACAATTTTCTGTTGTTCCAGACAATATTATTTTACAGGCTTTACAGTTTCCTGTACCATGACGAGGCTTCCCTTAGCGCCGGGGATCCCGCCTTTGACAAGCATAAGATTACGGGCAGTATCAACTCTTACTACCTGAAGATGCTGAACAGTGACTCTTTCGCCGCCCAGCTGTCCCGGCATCTTCTTGCCTTTGAATACCTTTCCGCCGCCGCCGGACATACGAGCACCGAGGGATGCTGTCTGACGATGGTTCTTGGAACCGTGGCTTTCAGGGCCGCGCTGGTGATTCCAACGTTTAATGGTGCCGGCGAAACCTTTGCCGCGGCTGGTGCCGATTACGTCTACAATTTCGCCTTCTGCGAAGATATCAGCAGCCAGAGTTTGGCCTACTGTGTAAGACGGCTTTTCAGCGAGTCTGTATTCACGCAGATATTTAACCGGTTCAATACCAGCCTTTTCAAACTGACCTTTTACAGGTTTTGTCAAATGTTTTTCTTTGACAGCGCCATAACCGAGCTGAACAGCATTGTATCCATCGCTTTCAACGGCTTTAACAGCTGCTACAACGTTTGGCAGAACTTCAATAACACTTACCGGAACCAGGTCGCCGTTTTCAGCGAACACCTGGGACATTCCTAATTTTGTTCCCAAAATAGCCTTAGACATCTTTGCACCTCCTTACAGTTTAATATCAATGCTGACACCGGCTGGCAGTTCCAGCCTCATCAGCGCATCCGCGGTCTTCTTGGACGGATCGAGGATGTCAATAAGTCTCTTGTGGATACGCATTTCAAACTGTTCACGGCTGTCTTTGTTGACATGCGGAGAACGGAGAATGGTATACACGTTCCGTTCTGTGGGGAGCGGAATGGGACCGGAGACACGGGAACCGGTTCTCTTGGCAGTTTCCGCGATCTTCGCTGCGCTCTGATCAACAGCTTTGTGATCATAGCCTTTCAGCCGAATTCTGATTTTTTCCTGTTTCGACATTACATAAACCTCCTACGTTCATTTCCTGAATGAACTGCTCCGTGGAAATTCCCCTGCAGTGCAGGCCACCTTCCACTTCATAGTTTTGACTGACTCGCTTCCCGCTTTCGCCCTCGTACGAAAGCCCGAAAACGTTCAGCCTTTAAATCATACTATTTTCCATGGTTGAATGCAAGTGTTTCATAAAAATTTAATATTTCTATCGATAAGTCTCCTAAGCTCGGTAAATACTGGTTAAACAACGATTAGGTGTGCCTTATTTTAGCATAAACACGCATCCTGGTGTGTACCTTTTTGCGTTAGACTTTGATTAAATTTTCAAATTACCATGTTTTAATGACAAAAAGAACAGCAAATCAGCGGCATTCCTCCCCCTCTACTGCTTATTTATTATTATACATATATATGGGCGCTATCCGCTGTCCGCCGGGCATCGTCATTCTGAGCGCAGCGAAGAATCTCGGTGCCTGCCGATAATGTCTCAAAGGCTGGTAAATACCGGTCGGCGGAAAGAAGATAGAAGACAGACGGTAACCCACCAGCCCACTAGCTCACCAGCTCACCAGCTCACTATCATATGATATAATAATTCTGTATGAAACGGAGGTTTTACAGCATGAAAGTAATTTACGATGACCATTTATTTGATACCATTCCCGGCCTCTGCGTAGGCATCCTGGCCGTCCGGGCCCTGGACAACCGGGGCGTGAACCTGGAAGCGGAAGCCTTCCGGCGCCGCTGCTGCACGGAAGCCAACCTGCTCCTCAAAATGAACCCATCCATGGCAGAAAAAGAGCTGCAGCGCTACCAGGACGCCCTTACCCATCTGGGCATTACTGGCCACAGCACCGCCCTGGACACCCTTTTCCGGGAATACAAAAAAGAACTGGGCCTGGAAGAAGCAGAAGAAGCCAAAGCCGATGACCACTACGAAATCCTGTCCCAGCCCAAAGCGGCCAGCCTGGATGAACTGGCAGGCTCCGACGTCCTTCCCCGCATGAATCCTGTGATGGACATGGTGCGGGGCGGCATGCTCAAATTCCATGTAGATATCCACGCCTTCGACATGGGCGACCGGAAGACCCCTCTCCTGGTGCACCAGCAGGAAGGAGAATGGGTGGTTTCCCTGGGGAATGAGACAGCCCTTCACAACTGGTACTGCGAAAACGGCACTGCCGCACAGGTAGGAGAAGACACAGAAAATATCCTCATCCTCATCACCGGATTCGCGCCAAACCGCAATAAAGTGGCCGCAGCCAGGAACGAACTGGCCCGCCGCATGAAATCAGCCTTTGACCGCTCCGTGGAAGTAGGCTGGCTGGAAGCAGGCACCCATGAATTCACCGCTTCCATCTGAAAACAAACCGCTCAAATACGCAGCCCTGGACTTTGAAACCGCCTACTGGGGCCCTGCCAATGCCTGCTCTTTGGGCATCGTGGTGAGCAACGGAAAAGAAATCGTAGACGAATGGTACCACCTCATCCGCCCCATGACCTTGAAATTTGACGCAGGCTGCATGAAAGTGAACGGCATCCATCCCGAAGACGTGGCAGAAGAAGAACCATTCCCCTTCTTCTGGGATGAAATCGCCAGACGGCTGGAAGGCACCATCGTCTTTGCCCACAACGCCCGCTTCGATATGGGGGTCCTGGCTTCGGCTCTGGACTTCTACCACCTGCCGGACATCCACTTCCGCTACGGCGACACGGTGGTGCTCTCCCGGAAGCTGTGGAAGGACATGGAAAACCACAAGCTGAACACCGTGGCAGAAAACCTGGGCTTTTCTTTCAACCATCACCAGGCCCTGGACGATGCCAGAGCCTGCGAATACATCGTCCGGAAAGCACTGGAAGAAACAGGCCTTCCCTCCGTAGAAGCCCTCATGAAAGAAACAGGGCAGAACCTGAAACGGTTCGCCGTGAAACGGGGAGAAAGGAAACTGGATACATAAGGGGGGCGCTCCGCGCCCTCCGGGTTCAGAGGGTTCAAAAGGTTCAGAGGGTTCAAAGGGTTGTGGTGGCGCCCTTCGGGCGCAGATTTTAAAAAAGGGGCGCGGCTCCGCCGCGGGTTGTGTAGAAGGGTTGTGTTCGCACAGGGGAAATGCTTATAAAGTCAGCGTTACGGGATTAACTTTCAGTGTCATACGGCAAAATAACCATTCTGCTGACTGACTCGCTGCGCTCGCCAATCGAGTAGAGATTATTCATCCCTCTCACACCACCGTACGTACCGTTCGGTATACGGCGGTTCAATTCCTTGGGCAGATTATATTCTCATAGCATTGTTTTAGACCGATGAATCCAGCTTTCTCCAGTATCCTGTTTGTCACTGAAGTCATCATTATCTGGCTATGAGCTATGCACCAGTATCCTTTCTGACTCTTTCCCCACTTGAATGCAAGTCTTCGTGGGACATGTAGTCGGAGCAGTGCATCTATCCGTGTGGATATGTTCTTCCACTGCTTCCATATGCACATTCGTATACGAGACCTTACCCATCCATCAAGACTTCCTGCTATCCGTGTCAGGTCTGCTATTCCATAATAGCCAACCCATCCACGATTATATTCAGTCGTTTTGCGGATAATCTCTCTTGCGCCCCTGCCTTTGCTACGGCCTGTCAGGCTTTTCAATTTCCTCTTCAACTTGGCTACTGAGTTCGGATGAGGCATTAGTTTAACCTCTTTCCCTCTTTTGGTCACCGAGAATCCAAGAAATTTAAAGTCCGGCGTTTTATAGACGCTGATTGCTTTGCTCTTTTCTCTGTTTACCTTAAGCTTCCGCCGGGTTTCCAGATACTTAGTACTGCTTTTCAGCAGTCTTTCTGCCGCTCTTTGGCTTTTGGCCAGTATGAGGATGTCGTCGGCGTATCTAACGATACGTACGCCTCTCCCCTCAAACTCTTTGTCGAATGGAGTCAGATAGATATTTGCCAGCAGTGGGGACAGGTTCCCACCTTGCGGTGAGCCTTCTTCTGTGCGTTGTTTCAATCCCTTGACCATGACTCCGCTTTTCAGAAATTTCTTGATGAGTTCGATAACTCTTTTATCCGAAATGTCCTGTCTCAGCATATTCATCAGCAGTTCATGGTTGATAGTGTCGAAATATTTAGAGAGGTCGAGTACGCATGCGTATTCATATCCTTCCTCTACACTCCGCTTTACCACTTCCATTGCCTGCCGGGCTCCTCTATGAGGCCGGTATGCAAAACTGCATTCTGCAAATTTGCACTCATAAAAGGGCATGAGAATTTGTGCGGTCGCCTGTTGTAGTACTCTATCTTTAACAATGGGTATTCCAAGCTTCCGCTTTCCTCCTTTGTTGTCCTTCGGGATTTCTACTCGCCGCACAGGGAGTGGCTTGTAGGTTCCGTTCAGGATACTTGCAATCCATTCCTCTCCATGCTCTGCGTACCATTCGGGGTATTCCTTCACAGTCATATTGTCTATGCCAGGTGCCCCGTTATTGGCTTTTACTCGCTGATAGGCATCGTACAGATTACCTCTGCTTACAATGCGCTCCAGTGTGATTCTGCTTGCCATTTCTTCCATTTCCCGAGGACCGTGCTCAACGCTCCTTGTTGTATTTTCGTCAGTTCCACTATTTTCCAACCGGTAGCCAGTTTGTAAACTGTATTCTGTTTTCATCACACGTTCCTCCTTTCATGATTTACTTTGACTGGAATTGTTCGGTCCTTTCCGCTTTTGCGGTACTATGACCTCTGCTGACTTCTCATGACAGATCTTTTTCAACCGTCTCCGCCCGGTCCAGTTATACGACCTATCACTGCTTTGACGTCCATGAGACCTCCCCGGGTAAGAGTGTAATCTTTCTCCTCATCTATCCGCTTCATTTACAAAGCCTGGCCAAGACCATCGTTGGACTTCAGCATAGGGGGCTGCCTCATCCTGCCAGACTCTGCCTTCGTATAAAGTTTCTATTCGTCGGACCAAGGTTTTGCCTCCGGCTTCCTTCAGACCCCACCTCACGATGGACCCCTTGCCATTGGCTGTGTGCTTGTTATGGTCATACCGCACTAGGGACTTTCACCCATTAGATTACACCCATGCCGGGCGCACCCCCCTATCCGGGCTGCGCCGGACTTCCCCCTATTCAGGGGGCAGAATAAAGCTCTGAAAAGCAGTCCTTTCATAAGCAGCTCACAACATAGCGGAGCTTTATAGTGCCCCCGCTTGCGAGGGAAAGGTGGTGGCGCCAGCCACCAAAGGGGGAATGCATTTCCTCGCCCGCAGGGCGGTTGTAAAGGTTTTCGCTGCCCCAGGCAGCGGCATATAAAACTACCCTCTGAAACAGTCCGCTCTCCGGTGGCAGCGAACACCCCTATCGTCATTTCAGAAGGGGACGAATGACAAAAACGCTGTCCCCACCTCCGTCATTTCGACCGAAGCGTTGCGGAGTGGAGAAATCTCACTTCCCAATGGTACATGAAGCATTGAGGCAGGAGATCTTCAGGCTCAGAGTATCATCGGAGCGGTTCCTGTCTGCCCCTATACCGGCACATTCCTCCGCTCGGGATGGCCATGAGGGGAGCTGCTTACTATCATTGACCCGAATAAAGACATACAAAAAGACCGGCCCTGGCCGGTCTTTTTTGTTCCTATTTATCGGAGTTCGTAGTTGTAGTCTTCTTTGAGAATGTGGATGGCGCCCATGTCGCCTTTCATGGCGGCTTTGATGAGCCAGCTCATGGCGGCTTTTTCGTCTTTTTCTATGCCTTCCCCGTTGGCCAGGGCATAGCCGTAGTGGGCCATGGCGAAGGGGTCGCCTTTTTCGGCGGCTTTTTTGTAGAGTTTCACTGCTTCCTCAATGTCCTCTTCTACGCCGATGCCTGCTTCGTAGCAGAGGCCCAGGGCGGCCCAGGCAGCAGGGATGCTGTTTCGGGCGGCCCGTTTGTAGCATTCGAAGGCTTTCGCGGCATGGTCTTTGGTGCCGCTGTGCGTGAAGGCAAGGCCCAGGCGGAGGAAGGCTTCTTTATCGCCCAGGGCTTCTGCCTCTTCTGCCATGTGCCAGGCTTTGGCGGGGTCCACGCTGCCGGCAGCACCGGTAATGTATTCGCCGCAGGCTACGGAAAGGAAGCCCCGGAGGGTCATGTCTCCGTCAGGATTTCCTTCGTCCCGGCCTTTCCGTATCCACATTTCGGCAGCGGCCAGGTCTTTCTGGGTGCTGGTGCCCTGGGCATAGAACATGCCGGTCATGAGCATGGCGCTGGTATCGCCTCTTTCTGCTGCCAGAAGGTAGTAGCGAAAGGCTCTGTCCTGGTTGACTTTGCCCATAATGCCTTCGTCGTAGATTTTGCCCAGAAGGGAGGCGGCTTCAGCGCTGCCTTCGTCGGAGCAGTGCTCCAGCATCCTTCTGGCCTTCCGAGGATTCGGTTTGTTGCCGTTAATGCCGCGGAGGTAGAGTTTGCCCAGCGCCAGGCCTGCTTCTTCGATGCCGTAGTCCACGCTGATTTTGTAGCAGTTTTCTGCTTTGCTTTCGTCTTTGTCCAGGCCGTCGCCTTTTTCCCATTGGCGGCCCAGGACGAAGATTTCATAGGCTGCTTCCCTGGCACCCATATTGGCTGCTTTCCTGAAGTATGTGACTGCCTCATCCATATCCCCCATATGAAGGCAGTCCTGCCCCATGGAGTAGTAATATTCCATCATTCGATCAGATGCCATAATAGTCCTGCTCCTTTTTGGCGGCCCAGCCGCCGATGAAATGTCTCCAGAAAGGCTTGGCCCGGGGCCAGGCAATGGAGATTATCTGAATTCTTTGCAGAGGTCTTCGAAGAGTGCTTCGGAAGGCTTTTCTACGTGGTCGATGAGCCGTACGTCTTTGGAGGGAACGATGTCTCCGAAGGGGACGCCTTCTTTTTCTTCATAAATGACGCCAGTCACCAGGCTGTCTGTTTCCGCCAGAAGGTGGAAGGCTTCGGCTTTGCTGGAGGGGTCGTAGGTTTCACGGACATCGGAAATCTTTTTCAGGTGTTCGTTGTACCACTGGACGGTGTTCATATGGTTGAAGGTGACGCAGGGGGTGAAGATGTTCACATAGGAGAATCCTTTGTGGTCCACTGCTTTTTCGATGATGTCCACCAGGTTTCTGCCGTCAATGGCATAGGCCTGGGCGACGAAGGTGGCGCCGGCGGCAATGGCCATGGCCGGTACGGCCAGCGGGGTCAGGGGGTTTCCGTCCGGCGTGGTTTTGGTGACGAAGCCTTTGGAGGAAGCCGGTGAAGTCTGGCCTTTGGTGAGTCCGTAGACCTGGTTGTCGAAGACCAGGTAGGTAATGTCCATATTTCTCTTCATGGCATGCATGGCATGGCCGAGGCCGATGGCGTAGGAGTCGCCGTCGCCGGAGCATACGATGAGGTGGGTGTCTTTGTTGGCGCATTTGATGCCCTGGGCGAAGGGAAGGGCCCTGCCGTGGGTGGTGTGGGCGCCGTAGCAGTACTGGTAGCCGCCTATACGGGAGGAGCAGCCGATGCCGGAAATCAGGGTGATTTCTTCATTGGCCCAGCCTTTTTTAGCGCACACGGCGGAAATGGCATTCTGGATGCCGTAGTCGCCGCAGCCGGGGCACCAGTTTGGTACGATGGTATTTTTATAGTCTCTCGGTGAAGCCATAATTAGAAAACCTCCTTGGCTTTGTTCACAATGGTAGAAGTGGTAAAGGGTGTGCCGTCGTACTGGAGGAGCGACAGCAGCTTGTCATGACAGTCGAAGTGAATGGCAAAGAGTTCACGGAGCTGGGCTGTCAGGTCTTCTTCTACGATGAGAACTTTCTTTGCGCCTTCCACATAGGGACGGAGGGCTTCGGTGGGGAAGGGAGAAAGGAGACGGAGCTGGAGGTGGTTCACTTTCTTTCCTTCTGCTTCCAGTTCTTCCACCGCTTCTTCCAGGGCTCCATTGGTGGAGGTAATGCCGATGAGGAGAAGGTCGGTGTCTGTGTCTTCATGGGTCACATAGAATGGTTTCACTGCCTGAGGAACGGCTGCAAATTTCCGGTGCCGTTTTTCCATTTCCATGACGCGGTCGGCCTGGCCTTCGGCAGGCTTGCCGAATACGTTGTGTTCGAGACCGGTGGAAAGGAACATGCCGTTCTTCACGCCGGGAATGGTTCTTGGGGAAATGCCGTCTTCGCTGTCTTCAAAGCGGTGGAAGTAGGCTTTCTTCTTTGTATCCAGTTCCGGCAGGCCTTCGGTGAGAAGTTTGCCGCGGTTGATCCCTACGCGGTTCAGGTCAAAGGCCGGTACGGACTGTTTGCACATGCCGAACTGCAGGTCCGAGAGCACGATGACAGGGGTCTGGAATTCTTCGGCCAGGTTGAAGGCTTCCTGGGTAATGTAGTAGCAGTCTTCAATGGAGGAAGCGGCCAGCACGATTTTTTCCGCATCGCCGTGGCCCGAGGCAATGGCATAGCGGATGTCGCTCTGTTCTACCTTGGTGGCCATGCCGGTGGATGGGCCGGCACGCATAACGTCGATGATGACTACCGGGATTTCTGCCATGGCTGCCATGGAAATGGATTCCGCCATGAGGGAGAGCCCGGGGCCGGAGGTAGCTGTGAAGGCACGGACACCGGCATAGCCGGCACCCATGGCCATCATGCAGGAGGACAGTTCGTCTTCTGTCTGTACCACGGTGCCATGGATTTTATGAACCACTTTAATCATGTATTCCATGATTTCAGACGCGGGGGTAATGGGGTAGGATGCCATGAAACGGGATCCGGCGGAAATGGCGCCCAGCGCAGCGGCTTCGTTGCCCAGAAGGTAGAGCTGGTCTTTCTTCGGCGGGGTAGCCAGCTTGCCCAGTTCTACGCCGTGCATGGCAGCAATGGCGGTATCATAGCCTTCCTTGAAGATTTCCTTGTTCTTCGTAATGATGTCTTCGCCCTTCTTGGCAAAGCGGTCTGCAATGAAACCGTAGAAGGGATTTTCCGGGAATCCCAGCACGCCGGCGCTCATGCCCAGGGCTGCAATATTCTTCATCTGCAGGCTGCCGTACTTTTTGGCCAGTTCCGTAATGGGAAGAGCCAGCATGATGCGGCCGCTGTGGGCTTCAAATTTCGGATGGAAAGCATCGTCAGCAATGATGACGCCCCCTTCCGGCACTTCTTTGCCGTGGAGATCAATGGTCTCCTGGTCCAGGGCTACCAGACAGTCTACATGCTCGCCAATGGTAGCCACTTCCTTTGTGGCAATGCGAAGAGCAATGGTTGTATGACCGCCTTTAATACGGGATGCAAAAAGACGCTGGCTGAAAAGGGAATAGCCTTCCTGTGCCAGCACACGGCCCAGGATTTCGCCGCAGGACTCTACGCCCTGCCCCTGCTGTCCGCCCATTTTCCAAATAAAATCACGTTTCGTTTCCACTCCATCTGCCTCCTTGGTGATGAATCACGGGAAATGTTAAGAAATCTATATAGGTGAATCGCTTTTACACATACTCACACATTTTTATTATACCACTTAAGGCCCGGGAAATCTTGAAAAAAATAAATGGAAATCGAGAGCGCAAAAAGAATGGAAGGCACCATAAAAAAGAGCGCCCTTTGAAGGGCGTCCTCTTTTTCTTTGCTGTATTCTCCCATCACTGTCTTTTCCCGGGGCAGTTCCGCTTGGCCTGGAATTCGTCGGCCTCCAGGCGGTACACTTCACAGCCCTTCAGCATACCATCGGTGATGGTCCAGTCTTTTCCTGAAATCTGCTTCATGAAGGATGTGAGGATTTCTTTCTTTTCTTCCTTCCCTTTGATAATGGAAATATGGCCGTTGCCGATGATGCTCATGTAGGCATTAGTATAGAGGGCGGGGTTGGTATCATGGGGAATGACCTTTTCTCCTGTATCCATTTCAAAACCGGCGTGGCCGTCCTTTTCTATGAGTTCCCTTTTCAGTCCGGCCGTGGCGCCGTGGAAGAAGAGGGACAGTTTCCCCTCTTCATAGGTATAGGAATAGTTCACCGGCACCACATAAATCCGTCCTTCGTCATAAAGTCCCAGGTGCACGATGCCGCAGGCATCCAGAATGCGGCGTATCTCCCCTTCCTCTGTCACCAGTCTGTCTTTCCTTCGCATGGCTCGATGTTCCATTTCCATAGCAGTATCCTCCTTTTTATGTATTATACCCCATGAAGGCAGGGAGGGTCTCTAAATTTCTATTTTCCTATCCTCTGCCATGTAGAGTTTCCTGTAGTAGAAGAGGACGGCTCCCATGCCTAGGTCCGTGAGCAGCCAGCTTACAGGGTAGACGGCCATGAGGGTATGGAAGGTGGGGCTCCACTGGAAGACGGTGGCCACATAGAGAATGCGGGAGCCGCAGATGATGATAGTCACCATGATGGCAGGCCCCAGGGATTTCCCAAAGCCCCGGAGGAAGCCGGATACCATTTCGATGATAAGGTCCAGCACTTCGGCGCCCAGAATATAGGCCAGCCGGATATAGCCCAAGTCAATGACGCCCCTGTCGGTGCTGAAAATGGAAAGGAGGGGCCTGCCCAGAAAAAGAATGAGGCCGCACGCCGCCGCCATGGCGCCAAGTCCCTAGAGGAAGGTGATGCGAAAGATTTTCCGGCAGCGGGAAAGGAGCCCGGCGCCGTAGTTCTGGCCGGTGAAGGTGGTGCAGGCCTGTCCGAAGGCATTGATCACGTAGTAGGCAATGATTTCCAGATTGAAGGCTGCTGCCGAGGCGGCCATCACTTCTGTGCCCAGACTGTTGACGGCAGACTGGATGACAATGTTGGAAAGGCTGAAAACGGCGCCCTGGACGCCGGCTGGCATGCCTACGGAAAGGATTTTCTTCAGCATGGACAGGTCGAAAGCCGCTTCCTTCAGGGACAGGTGGACAGAAAGGGAGGTATGGGACAGAAGGGCAAGAAGCATGAAACTACTCAGAAGAGTGGAGCATACGGTGGAGGCCGCTGCGCCGTCTGCATCCATGCCCATGCCCAGGACGAAGAACAGGCTGGATGCCACCTTCACCATACCGGAAATGAAAAGGCACAGGAAAGGAGTCCTGATATCTCCCTGGCTCCTGAAGATGGCGGAGGTGAAATTGTACATCAGTATGCCCGGCAGGGCCAGGAACATGATGCGCAGGTAGCGGAGGGACAGGGGCCGCACCTCCGCCGGTACGGAAAGAAGATCCATCAGGGGCGATGCGGCCAGTTCCCCCACGGCCATCATGATAAGTCCGCCCATGAGGGAAGAAAGGATGGCGGTATGTACGGCCCTGGTCACGCCCTGCCGGTCCTTTCGGCCGGTGAGCTGGGAAATTACCACATTGGCGCCAAGGGAGATGCCGATGAAGAGGGTCACAATGATACCTACCACGGGCCCATTGCTCCCCACGGCGGCCATGGCGCTTTTTCCTACAAAGCGGCCCATAATGAGGATGTCCGCTGCATTAAAAAGCTGCTGGCAGATGCCTGTCATAGCCAGCAGCAGCGCAAAGGACCAGGTCTTGTCTGCGATGGATCCATGGAGCATATCCATTTTCTTCATTGTCCTTCCCCCTTTGCCATCATATACGTAAGGCGCCGGCTCTTCGCCGACGCCTTTATTATATCATCATGGCAGTCCATGAAGCTGAAAGTCTTCGCCTTCTTTGGGCCATGATTCTCGCCTGTCCCGTCGCCCGAGAATCATGGTTTATTGTACTCCATAGACTTCCTTCACCAGTCGAAAAGCAGCCCAGGCTTTGGGCCAGCCGGCGTAGAAGGCCACCTGGGTCAGGGTGTCCGCCATTTCTTCCAGGGTGACGCCATTGTTTTTGGCATTCTGGATGTGATACTTGAGGGAAGAATCGGTGATGCCCTGGCTCACCAGGGATATGACCGTAATCAGGCAGCGCTGCTTCACGGAAAGTGCATCCTGCTTGTTCCATACTTCTCCGAAGAGAATGTCATCATTGTAGCGGGCAAAGTCGGGAGCCGTCTGTCCCAGCACGTCCCTGCCTGCGGTCTGTACGATTTTCTTTGTCATAGGTTCTCCTTTCGTCGCTTCTGCAGAAACTTCCATGCCGGCCATGACCATGATGACAGCAATGAAAGCAGAAAGTACCTTTTTCCTATTCCATTTCATAATTTCTCAAATCCTTTTTCGTCCACCGGCTCAAGCCATTCATTGGATACCCCTTCTCCTTCTCTGGAAAGGGAAATGTGCTGGAAATGGCATCCCGGAGCGGCGCCGTGCCAGTGTTTGACTTCCGGCGGGATGGTCACCACGTCTCCGGGATGAAGTTCCCGGGGCGCCTGCCCCTCATACTGCAGGTACCCCTTCCCCGATACCACAATCAGCACCTGGCTGGTACCGTGATGGATGTGCCAGTGGGTGTGGGCGCCGTTTTCAAAGGTCACGTTGTACACGGGAATATCTTTGTCTTCAGACAGGCTGGCCAGCCAGCTTCTGCCGGTGAAAAAGCGGGCATACCCGTCGTTGGGGCTTCCTATTTCCATGACGGCGCCTTTTCCTTCCAGTGCTTTTCTGATTTCTTCCTTGTTCATGCGATGTGTCCTTTCTTATTTATTTCTTCAACGAATTAATCCAAGCAAGCACATCATCGGTTTTCCCGCCGCCGGTGAAGCATTCGCCGGGAAGCCAGGTACCCGTTTTGGCAGTCCGGGCAAGGTTTTCCCCACTGTCTCCCAGGGGACTGCTGTAGGAGGTGGCAAAGGGAATCACTGTTTTGCCTTCAAAGCTGTGATGTTCCGTAAAGGTATACACAATGGCCGGCGCCTCGCCCCACCAGATGGGATATCCCAGGTACACTCCCCGGTAATCATCCCAGTTGGCTGCATCCCCCGTATATTCCGGACGGATGGAGCTGTCCTTGTGCTCCATGGACACCCGGCTGCTGCTGTTATTGTAATCCAGGTCCGCTTCCGTATAAGGCACCTTTGGCGTAATGGCAAAGAGATCACTGCCTGTCTCTTTGGCAATGGTTTCCGCTGCCTGCTTCGTATGGCCGCTGGCGGAATAGTACACCACAATGGACTTTCCCTGGGGCACTGCTTCTCCTGATGAGCTGCTTCCCTGAGAGGCGCCGCCGCAGGCACTCATTGTCAGGGCCGCTGCTGCCACTGCCACTCCCATGACTGCTTTTTTCCACATAGTAAACCTCCTGTTTCAATTCACAACCCTTTTATTCCAGAGTAGTACTTTTACCCTTTCTCCTTATTATAGGAAAAGGCCCTCTTCCTATCCAATACCTTGTTTTTGCAGAAATTTATGCCCCAAAGGCATGGATGTGACGGGATGGGCAGGAAACTTCCGTGGTGTGCCATCACTTCGCAGCCCCATGGAATTTCTCCCACCAAAAAAGACCGTGAAGACATGCAAATCATTTCTTCACAGCCCTTTTTTCCATAACGATTTTCTGATGGCAAGATGCAGGTCCATTGGTCATCCCGAGCGGAGAAACCTGCCGGCATGGGGGGGACCGGGGCTCTCGAGACTCTGAGCCGAGAGAAATCCTGCCGCCATGCCCCCTGTACCATGGGGGCGTGAGATTTCTCCACTCCGCTCCGCTTCGGTCGAAATGACGGGGTTCGGGGCATCATTTTTATCATTGGAGGAGTGAGGTATCTCCGCTCCCGCCGTCGAAATGACGGGGCGGAGCAGTATCTGTGTCATTCATGTATTTCTTCACAGCCCCATCACCAGCTTAGGAGTCCCCTATTCTTTTCCCGTGATTTTCAGCCGGTCCTGTCTGGCGTAAAGGTATACATAGTAGAGGTCTCCATAGAAAGGATTCCTGAACTTTCTGGCCGCATCATCCACTTCGATGATATGGCCTTTTTTCGTCACCATGCGGAAGGAAAGGAAGTCAATCTGTCCCGGATTATCCGTCCTGGCGAGCTGGCGGTGGAATTCTTTTTTCATGGGATCTCTGTCATCGGGATGGACCACAGAGAAGAAGGTGCCGCCGGTGTATTTCGTGAAGTCTTCGTAGTCGTCACATTCCAGAAGGTCCACCATCACCTTGTTGGCAAAGAGGATTTCTCCCTTTTTCGTGGCCTTTATCACCAGAATGCCGCCGGGGAGATGGTCGGCCACATCGGTAAGGTTGAAGCTGAACTGGGACCGTTTGTCAGTAACCGTAATGGAGCTGTCAAACTGGCGCCAGCCGGCCTTGCCATTGAGCTTGGCGCCGTAAAGGGCATAGTCGGCGCGAATGCAGAGATTGCCGTAGGAATCGCCCTGTTCCGGATAGGCAGCGCAGCCCAGGGAAGCATAAAATTTCACTTCCCTCTTCCCGGCCATGAAGGTATGGGGAGTCCGGGTAAAATCATCCATGGCTCTGGTAACGGAGCTGAAGTCCTCGTAGGGGCGGAAAAGAATAAATTCATCGCCGCCGTTCCGGGTGATGATGGATTCTTCGCCGAAGGTTTCCCTCATATCCCGGACCAGCGTTTTCAGGGCTTCGTCGCCTACGCTGTGTCCGTACACATCGTTCACCAGCTTGAAGTTATCGATATCCAGAGCCAGCACCATCGCTTTCTGGCCGGCATGGGCCTTCATATAGTCCGCCACCGCCTCGTCGCCGCCTTTGCGGTTAAACACGCCAGTCAAAGGATCCCTGCCGCCACTCCGCTTCAGGTCACCATTGGCCTTTTTCAGCACCCCATTTTTCCTGAGAAGGAAGGCAATGAGGGTGGTCAGGGAAAAGCCTGATATGGTGGCGAAGAAGAGAAGCAGCCAATTAATGCTGTCTCCCTGGGGCCGCAGCACAATGGACCACAGGTCTCCGGCAATGATTCTTTTCGCATGGGGATTTCCCTTTTCCGTCATGCCCCGCTCCTTTACCAGGTGTGAATCAGTTTCCCAGCCATAGCGGTGATAGAGGCTGAAGTCCAGCTGCTGGGCGCCCAGATTGGAAATATTGGCAGTACTCATGACCCGGCGCTGCTCTACGGCCAGAATGATATAGCCCCAGAAGGACTCGTTTCCATTCTCGTCATGACGGTACACAGGGCGCAGAAAGGCCATCATTTTATGGGGAAGTCCCAGGTCCAGAGAGTCCACCAGCACCAGCCGGTGTTCCATGCGCGCCGTGTCCGCAGCCTTCTTCAAAGAACCTTCCAGGAAGCGGGGAAAATCCACTTTTCTCGTATCTTCCGCCGTAAACACCACCGGTTCTCCCTTTTCCGGCAAAATCTGGATGCTCCGGATCATGGAATTCATGGCCATCACCATGGCCGGTTCCCGGGGATGGACCAGGTAGCCTGCCGGATCAGCCTCCAGCTTGGAGGCCATAATCTTGGTTACCACATCCCACCATTTCACCATGCCATCTATGCCCTCCAGTCGATGGATGGCATAGGGCGTAAAGATTTCCCCTTCCTTCTGCTGGTGACTGATATAAAGAAAGCAGTCCAGGCCAAAGGTCAGCAAAAGGCCGGCTATCATAACGGGTAAGCTCAGTGATTTTATCATCCACCTGATTCTACACATCATCATGCCGGCCTTTCTTAAAAAAACGGGATTCCTTTCATTACAGTTCCATTATACGCTTTAAAAATAGGTTAACAATCCGCAGAAACTGTGAAAAAATACCGGACCTAAGTCCGGCATCTTCTCAGTCAGGGTTTTAAAATCACGGAAAAAATCATTTACCAGCGTTCTTCAGGGCAATTCTCCAATCTCTGCCCTGCTGGTGCACATCATTCACATCGGCTTTCTGCACGGCATCCTTATTGGATTCCACATCTGCCTTCTGCTGAGCGGAGAGGTGGATGTCCTGGTTCTGATCAGGCTGGCCTTTCTTTTCAGCGTTATAAAGGGCAATGCGCCAGTCTCTTCCCGGATCTCCGGCGGCAGTGCCGTCAGCGGCCTGTACGCCCATGGAAATGCAGGACAATGCGATTCCTGCAGCTGCGAGAGCCATGGTAATTTTTTTCATTTCTATCTACTCCTTTCCTGCAGCCAATCAATTGGCTGTTTACGATATTATATTACTTGAGATAATTATTGTAGATAGGATAATAACCTTTTCTGCATACACGTCTGCCCTGGTCAGGATGGCATCCTTTAGAACATAAAAAAAGACTGTGAGGATAGGACAGCCCTTTCTTCACAGTTCCCTTATCTTCTGGAGCGGATGAAGGGAGTCGAACCCTCCTGTCCAGCTTGGGAAGCTGGCGTTCTACCGATGAACTACACCCGCATCAGTTACCTTATCATGATATCATATCTGGGCCGCTTTTGCCAGTAGGTTTTGCGGGATGGGGGTTGACGGGCCTCCGGCCCGAAGGTTCTTACGGTTCTTAAGGTTCTTAAGTTTGACGGCCTTTCAGGCCGAGGGTTGTGGTATCGCCCTCTCGGTGCACAGCGAACACATTTTGAAGGAGCGCTAGCGACGCGCAAAATGTAGTGAGTCGTTTCCCCTTTAGGGGGCGATGAGTATGAAGTCAGCGTTATGAGGGAGGGGTTCTTAAGATGGACCGGCCCTATGGACCGGAGGGTTCGCAGGTTTGACGGCCCTTCGGGCCGAGGGTTGCGGTATCGCCCTTACGGGCGATGAACATAAAGTCAGCGTTACGGGATTTACTTTCAGTACCATATGGCATGATAAGCATTCTGATCATTGGTTTGCTGCGCTCGTCACCAAAGGAGGAAACGCATTCTCTAGGGCGAAGCCCGATTTGCTTGTTTTTCCTCGGGCGAAAACCCGGTTGTGAAGGTTTTATACAAACTGGCGCCTTCTATAATTTAAAGGCGCCCTACAACAACCCTCGCGCCGGAGGCGCGTCAAACTTTAGAACCCTCGGGGCGATAGCCCCGTCAAACTTTAGAACCCTCAAGCCCGTCAGCGGAGCACGGGCGCAAAAAAAGGCTGCAGAGTTTTCTGTCTCTGCAGTCTTTTCCTTGTCAGTATTTATCGCCGTAGAGTTCTTTGTTTCTCTGGACGATGGCCATGATGCGGCTGGCCGTTTCTTCGATGGCCTTGTTGGATACGTCGATGACCATGCAGTGGAGCTGGCGCATGACTTCCTTGGCGTAGGAGAGTTCATCTTCGATGCGGGCAATGTCGGTGTAGTTGGCAGTGCCGGAGAAGCCCAGGGCTTTCATTCGTTCGCTTCTGATGGTATTGAGTTTGTAGGGGTCAATAATGAGGCCGATAATGCGGTAAGGCGGAATGTGGAAGATTTCTTCCGGCAGCGGCACTTCCGGTACCAGGGGAAGGTTGGCTACTTTGTATTTCTTGTGGGCCATGTACATGGACAGCGGTGTCTTGGAGGTACGGGACACGCCGATCAAAACGACGTCGGCCTTGGAGAAGCCGGCTGGGTTTTTGCCGTCGTCGTATTTTACCGCAAATTCGATGGCTTCCACTTTGCGGAAGTATTCTTCATCCAGTTTATGGATAATGCCCGGTTTCATTCTGGGTTTGGTGCTGGAAATGGATCCCACCATGTCCATCATGGGTCCCAGGATATCCACATACCGTACGTTTTTGGCTTCTGCCATTTTTTCAAAGGTCTGGCGGAGTTCGGGGCTCACCAGGGTGTGGCAGACCACGGCGTGGTGCTGGGCTGCTTCTTCTATGACTTTCTGTATCTGTTCCGCATGGCGGATGAAGGGGACCCGCACAATGTCTATGTCTTCATCAAACTGGCTGATGGTGGCTTTGGCCACGCTTTCTGCCGTATCGCCCAGGGAATCAGAAACCACATAGACTTCCGGTATTTTATTCAAGGGCTTAGCCTCCTTATCTTCTGCCTTTTCCCAGTTCCAGGAAAAGGCGGGTAATATTGGTTTTGGAAATCCGGCCTTTCAGCTGGAATTTCCTTTCTCCCTCCACATCTCTGAAGGTGCCTACGGGCAGGCAGTCGATTTCATAATCGATGAGTTTCTGCGCAATGGAAACCATGTCTTCGTCGGGCTCTGCGTAAATCATCTTGGAGCGGGATGTCATGACCATGGAAATGGGCACTTTGGCCAGGTCTTCCCGGCCCATGGCCGATTTCAAAAGGTCCTTCCGGGATACCACGCCCAGTACATCGTCTTCTTTCCCTACGAAGAGGGTGCCTATGTCTTCGGTGAAAAGGAGGACGGCGGCATCGTAGGCATTGGAATCGGCATTCACCAGGACGGGGCGGGACATACAGGCTTCGGCGGTGCAGGAGCGGATTTCTGCTGCTGCAGGGTCCTCTCCGCCGCCAAGGTAGTAGTAGCCCAGACGGCGTCTGGCAGCAATCACTTCTCCCGAAAGAAGGACTGCCAGGTCGCCGCGAAGGGCGCTTCTGGTCACGTGAAGCTGTTCTGCAATCATTTCACCGGTGATGGGGCCGTTTTCCCGCACAATGCGGGTAATTTCTTTCTGGCGGCTGGTGAGCTGCATGTTGACTCCTTTCTTTTCGCTGTAATAGGAAACCGGGGCTGCAGAGCAGCCCCGGCTTACAGAATATTCGTCATATTCGTCAGGCTGCGGAATCTGGCCTGATTACCAGTTGTAGTCTTCTACTTCTTTCAGACCTCTTCCGGTAGCAGCGTCCAGCATGAGTCTCTGTTCAATGCGGGCCACATTTCTCTTGGTGGCCTTCACCATATCCGGGTTGACGGATACGTAGTCGATGCCGCTCTTTACCAGGAATTCGGTGAAATCAGGATATACGGAAGGTGCCTGGCCGCAGATGGAAACGGTCTTGCCGTCTTTGTGGGCGGTGGCGATGAGGTGGCGGACAGCTCTCTTGATGGCCAGATTTCTTTCATCGAAGAGGGCGGACACGGTGTCGTTGTTTCTGTCGCAGCCCAGGATGAGCATGGTCAGGTCGTTGGAGCCGATAGAGTAGCCGTCGATGTACTGGTTGAACTGGTCAGCCAGAATGATGTTGGACGGGATTTCAGCCATGAGGAAGAGTTTGAAGTCTGGACCTCTTTCCAGTCCTTCTTCTTTCATGATGGCAGTGACTTTGGCTGCTTCTGCTACGGTGCGGCAGAAGGGGATCATGCAGTTCAGGTTCTTCAGGCCGTATTCTTCACGGACCTTCTTGACAGCTTTCAGTTCAAGACGGAAAGCAGCGGTGTACTTGGGATCGTAGTAGCGGGATGCGCCTCTCCAGCCCAGGAGGTCAGCCGGTTCTACCGGTTCGTATTTGTCGCCACCCTTGAGGTTTCTGTATTCGCCGGACTTGAAGTCGGAGAAACGGAGTACCACGGGCCGCGGAGCCAAGGCACGGCATACTTTGGAAATACCTTCGGCCAGCATGTCGATGACTTTTTCCGGTTTGCCCTGTTCGATGAGGTAGAGCGGATGTTCATGGATGAAGGTGGTCCAGATGAATTCTTCACGCATAAGGCCGATGCCGTCGCAGGGGAGGCTTGCGTATTTATCAGCCAGGTCCGGATCGCCCAGGTTCATCATGACGCCGGTGCCGGTGGGTGCGAAGTATTCAGCTGCCACAACGGTGGTGCCTGCTGCGCCGGCTGCCTGTTTCGGTTCGTCCTTCTTTACCAGGTCTTCTACAATGCCTTCATAGACTACGCCGTTCTGGGCATCAATGGTGATGTCCTGACCGGATTTCAGTACCTTGGTGGCTTCCACGCTGCGGCTCTTGGTGCCTACCACACAGGGGATGCCCAGTTCACGGGAAACGATGGATGCATGGCAGGTCATGCCGCCGGCATCGGTTACAATGGCAACAGCCTTCTTCATGGCCGGTACCCAGTCCGGGGAGGTCATGGTGGTAACAAGGACTTCGCCTTCCTGGAATTCATCAATATCTTTCGGATCTGTAATTACGTGGCATTTGCCTGCTGCCATTCCCGGGCTTGCAGGAAGACCTTTAACCAGTACCTTGTGATCAGTTGTCATTTTCACTTCTCCATTTCCAGCTTTCTTTTCTTTATTCTTCTTGGACCAAACGGTTTCCGGACGGGCCTGGAGGATCCAGATGCGGTCCTGGTGGTCTACGGCCCATTCCATATCCATGTAGCAGCCATAGTGTTTTTCAATGGCCTTGGCATAGCTTGCCAGTTTCACTACCTGGTCATCGGTGAGAGCCTGGGATTTAGCCAGCTCTTCAGGCACCTTTCTTTCTTCTACATCGCCGCCGGGCTTACGCACCAGTTCGATGGACTTTTCATTCACAATGCGGGATTTGATGGTAAGGTCTGCTTTGTTGACGATAAAATTATCCGGTGTCACAGTGCCCTGGACCACGTATTCCCCAAGGCCCCAGGAGCCTTCGATCATGACGCAGGAATCGTCGCCGTTGGCAATGTTCACGGTAAACATGACGCCGGCCACCTTGGAATCGGCCATCATCTGAACAGCAGCGGAAAGGGCTACATTTTCATGGTCGAAATGTTTCTTTGCGCGATAGTATACAGCACGGTCGGTAAAGGTGGATGCGTAGCATTCCTTCACCTTGCGGATTACCATGTCACGGCCGGTGACATTGAGGTAGGTATCCTGCTGGCCTGCAAAGGAAGCATCCGGCAGGTCTTCGGCGGTGGCGGAAGAGCGGACAGCCACATAGGGGTTTTCCTGGTCCACTTTTTTAGCCAGTTCTTCGTAAGCGTCGCCGATGGCTTTGGCCAGGTCTTCCGGCATTTCAGCGGAAACGATGCTTTCACGGATCTTGGTGCAGACTTCATGAAGTTCCACAGAATCTTCCACGTCTTTCAGATCCTGCAGCAGTTCATGGATCTTCTTGTTCTGTCCCGTGGTTTCCATGAAATAGCGGTATGCATGAGCTGTGGTAGCGTATCCGTAGGGAACGGGAACACCAGTGGAGGTGGTCAGTTCACCCAAGGAAGAAGACTTCCCGCCTACCAGTGCTACATCCTTTCTGTGCAGTTCATCAAACCATAAAACATAAGCATTTTCTCTTGCGTCCATCATAGCCCTCCTTAAGGTATGAAGATAAGAAATAAATAAGCTTGAATTTCTTGTACACTATTTCGCATCAGCAAATTTATAGTATACCTTTATACAACAAAAGTCAAGGTACTTTATGATACAAAGACAGCCTTTTTAGAAAAACAATGATATCCTTATGGGGCCACTGGGTGGCCCGGGTTCAGAGGGTTCAGAAGGTTCTGCCTGCCTTTGGCAGGCGGGTTCAAAGGGTGTGGTGGCGGCTCGCGCCGCAAATATAAAAAGGGCGCCGCTGGCGGCAGCGCTGCCGCCAGCGGCATTCAAACTCCCCTCTGAACCAGGCCGAAAGGCGAAGCCGATCCCGGCCCGAACCTTAGCCGCCCAGGGCGTTAGCCCGATGACGGCTTGAATCCGGGCGCTGCCGGCGACTGAACCCTCTTGCTTCCGGGAATACAGCTGCCAATCATAGATTGACTCAAAAAAACAGCACCGACCGGCGCTGTTTTTTCGTGTTACAATGAAGAAAAAGGAGGTCATCATGCTTATTCCCTACGCGGCTCCGGCGGAGCCATTTCATAAAGAAACGGAAATTAAAAAATCCATTTTCATTGCCCACCTGGTGCCGGTGAATTCGGAAGAAGAAGCCCAAAAGACGCTGGAAGGCTTCCGGAAGCAGTACAAAGATGCCACCCATAACTGCTATGCCTGGCGCATCGGTACGGAAAGAGTGATGGAAAAATCGGGGGACGACGGCGAACCGTCGGGCACCGCCGGCCATCCCATGCTCCATGTGCTGCAGATGCAGAAGCTCACCAACCTTCTGGCCGTGGTGACAAGGTACTTCGGCGGCATCAAGCTGGGCGCCGGCGGGCTTACCCGTGCCTACAGCTCCACCCTGGCCGATGCAGTGAAGGAAGCGCCCATCGTCCTCTACACGCCCCATGTACGCTATCGCCTGACCATACCCTACGGCGCCGTAGGAGGCTTTGAAAATTATATAAAGGATAAGGACATTATCGTCAGGAAACGGGATTTCACCGACAAGGTGGTGCTGGAATTCCTCTGCCTTCCGGAAAACGGAGAAAAACATATCCGCTTCTTCACCGACCTCACCGGCGGAAAGGCGGTGATAGAGGATATAGGGGAAGAGTATGTGAAAATGGAAAAATGAGAAACGGGACCGCTGCCGGCTATCGGCTGGCGGCTGTCCGCTGGGCGGTATTCCCGAACGCGGGAGACGTCAGACTGTCAGACATCAGACATCAGACATACTTTATTCCCGACAGCAAGAGGGTTCAGGCGCCTTCGGCGCCCGAGTTCTATCGTTCGTGTGCTTCGCACCGAACGATGGGTTCCGCCCGCAGAGCGGGCTGGTTCAGAGGGGAGTTATAAATGCTGTGTAAGTCCTGCATAGGACTTACAAGTCAGCCAAAGCTGGTTTCTAGGGAAGCACTGCCTATGGCAGCGAAAACCTTCACAACCGGGCTGGCGCCCGATGGAAATGCACCCCTTTTGGTGCTGACGCACCACCTTTCCCCCGGAGGGGGAACTTTTCTTGCCGCTTAGCTCTTGGCCTTATGAGCACTACAAAGTATCATGCTGCTAAAATCTCCCCCTCCGGGGGAGACGTCGCCGCAGGCGACAGAAGGGGTGCATTTCCCATGTGGAGACCCTGCAGAGGGTCTCCAAGTCGGGCGAAGTTGGTCCCTGGTCTGCACATAAAAGGACTTTCCAATAAATCGCCCGACCGATGCCGCAGGCGCGGTTTTACGGTTTTGCCGCCGACAGGCGGCATTATAAACTCATTGCCGCAAAGCGGCAATCCACAACCCTCGGCCTGAAAGGCCGTCAAACTTACGAACCCTCCGGCCCATAGGGCCGGTCCATCTTAAGAACCTTTTTCCACAATCCTTCTACACAATCTGCGGCGCCAGCCGCGCCCCTTTTTTTATAATCTGCGGCGTCAGCCGCCACCACCACCCTTTGAACCTTTTGAACCCTGTGAACCCTGTGAACCCGGGCCGCGGAGCGGCCCCATAGCACCACACTCAGAACCCTGGACATAAAATGTCCCTCTTTTACAATTTCCCCATTGACATGGCCGCCCGAGGCGTGTATACTACTTTCTAACTAAAAAAGTACCTGCATGGAACGAGACAGAAATGACGGAATCCCTTTCAGAGATCCGGTGGATGGTGAAAACCGGAAGGCGCTGTCGTTTTACTCACTCGCGAGCTTCCCGGCCGAACAGAGTAGGCCTGGCGGATGTCCCCGTTATGGATAGGCCCGACGCAATGAAAACCGTTCATTGATGCGGCAGAGTGATAAGTACAAGGTGGTACCGCGCAAGGATGCGCCCTTCAGAATTGATTTCTGATGGGCGCTTTTTGATTTCCTGCAGGGATGGTACAAATGAAGGAGTGAAGCAGTATGGAAGAGAAAAAAGGTATTTTTGGAGGGGCCCTGGGGAGGATGATTCTTCCCGGCATTATCCTGCAGTCCGTGCTGATCGGCGGCGGGTATGCCACAGGCCGTGAAATCGTGGAGTATGGCGCCAAGTTCGGTGCCATGGGCTGGCTTTCCGGGCTGGCTACATTTGTAGGATTCGCCCTGGTGGCTATTCTGTCTTTTGAACTCATCCGCCTTTATAAAGTGTATGATTTCAAATCGTTCCTGAAGGAATTAATCGGGCCCCTGTACCATGTCTTTGATCTGGTGTACCTGCTTTTCATGGTCATCATCATTGCCGTCATGTCTTCTGCCACCGGCGCGGTGGTGGAGCAGATGACGGGGCTCAATTACTGGTACGGTGTCGGTGCCATTACGGTGATTGTAGGCGTGCTCAACTACTATGGGGAAAAGATTATTTCCTATTTTGAAACGATTGGCACCGTGCTTCTTTACATCGGTTATATTTCCTTCTCTGTGCTGGTCATCAGCCATGGGGGAGCCCATATTTCCGAGGTCATGGCATCCGGCGATCATTCCTTTGTTCCCGATGCCACTGTGGGAGCTGCCCTTTGGACAGGCATTCTCTACATGGCCTATAATCTGGTGGTCTTTCCGGCATCCTTCTTCACCATCAAGGCCCAGAAGAGCCGCAAGGACACCATTATCAGCGGCATCATTGCCGGTCTTCTCATGATTATCCCCTGGTTCATGACCTACTATGCAGTCATGGCCTTCTACCCCGACAAAGCCGTGCTGGCATCGCCGGTGCCCTGGGTGGCTATGATGCAGGCGGACAATGCACCGGGCTGGCTGCTTTTCCTCTTCAGCATCGTCATGGGCTGGACTCTGATTGAAACGGCCACCGGTATTATCCATGCCATGCTGGAACGTGTGGACAGGGGCCTTACGGATACGGGAAGAAATCCCCTCACCCGTCAGCATCGCGGTGCGCTCACTGTCATTATCCTGGTGATTTCAGTGGCCTTCGCCAAAATCGGCATTATCGACCTTATTGCCAAAGGCTACAATGCCCTGGCCTATGCCTTCATCCTTCTCTACCTGGTACCCCTTCTCACCGTCGGTGTTTACAAGATTGTGAAGAAATCTTCCGGTAAAGAAGAAACAAAAGTAATTCCTGCAGAAATAGCCAAATAACGGCAGCAAAACGGCGCCTTTGAAAAGGCGCCGTTTTTTAGTATCGCCGCTTCTGGGCGGGTACAACAGGAGCCAGCAGCTCATAAACCATTCAATGCAGCCGCCCCTTCCTCTGAGCCCTTACACCGAAGGTGTGTCCAATGGCGCCAGCCGCGCCTTTTTTTATAAACATGACGACAGGGGTGCCCGCTGCCATCGTCATCTCGAGCGGAGCCGCATGCCGTTATGGGAGATAGATGGAAAATGCTCCCATGATACTCTGAGTCGAGAGATCTCCCACCGTAATGCCGCCCGAACCATCAGAGGGGGAGATTTCTCCACTCCGCTCCGCTACGGTCGAAATGACGGAGGGTGCGGGCCGGCTTTTCTGTCATTTGGGGCGTGAGATTTCTCCACTCCGCTCCGCTACGGTCGAAATGCGGGAGGGCGCGGACTGGCTTTTCTGTCATTTGGGGCGTGAGATTTCTCCACTCCGCTCCGCTGCGGTCGAAATGACGGGAGGGGGCGGGCCGGCTTTTCTGTCATTTGGGGCGTGAGATTTCTCCACTCCGCTTCGCTTCGGTCGAAATGACGGGAGGGCACGGGCCGGCTTTTTTATAATCTGCGCCCAAAGGGCGCCACCACAACCCTCGGCTCGAAGGGCTGTCGCCCCCTGAGCGGAAGCGAACACAACCCTTCTACACAACCCGCGGCGCCAGCCACGGCCCCTTTTTTTAATGACTGGATGCTGCTCGCCAACATCGTCATCTCGAGCGGAGCCGCATGCCGCTATGGGAGATAGATGGAAAACGCTCCCATGATACTCTGAGTCGAGAGATCTCCCACCGTAATGCCGCCCGTACCATGAGGAGTGAGATTTCTCCACTCCGCTTCGCTTCGGTCGAAATGACGGGAGGGCGCAGGCCGGCTTTTCTGTCATTTGGGGCGTGAGATTTCTTCACTCCGCTTCGCTGCGGTCGAAATGACGGGAGGGGGCGGGCCGGCTTTTTTATAATCTGCGGCGAAGCCGCCACCACAACCCTCGGCCTGAAAGGCCGTCAAACTTAA